>Ga0181533_1003738_pt1 | contig 16263 bp, 8 predicted proteins | sample PEATcosm2014_Bin_45_FD_119772 | JGI IMG/M metagenome (GOLD analysis project Ga0181533, IMG submission 119772) | Peatland microbial communities from MTU Mesocosm Facility, Houghton, MI, USA - PEATcosm2014_Bin11_60_metaG | ecosystem: Environmental > Terrestrial > Soil > Wetlands > Peat | place... | reverse complement strand
TTTGGAAACGACGAGATCGGCGTCGGCGGTGGTGCGCACGGGCAAGCGGCCGGTAGGAATTGTGGCGAAACCATTCTGAGCAAAGTCGGTGAACCAGTCGTCGGATGCGGTCTTGAAGGCCGCAGTTTCGATGATGCGCGTGGGCACAAAATCGAAATCGCCGAGACCCAAATAGTCGCGCGGATCGAAGGAGGCATCACCAACGAGCAGGATGGACTGGGGCTTGCGCTGCCAAACAGTGGCGGCTTCCTGGAGGAAGCTGCGGATCGCAAAGGGGCTGCGCTCGCCGTAGTTGTACTCGTCGAAGATCTGGTCGGTGGTGACAAGAGAGACGTGATGGCCCTGGGATTCGCGCAAGCGCACAAGCGGCGCAAGGTCGGCGACAAAATCGGGATGAGTGATGATGACAACGTCGGTGCCAGCGCGCTGGTCGCCGAGGAAGGTGGGGACATGCGGCGCGAGAGAAACTGGTGCGGAAATGGCGTCGCTGGCGAAAGCGAGGATGGTGCGAACGGCGGGCCCGCCGGTGGAGAGTGCCAAGGCAGCTCCGTAAGTGCCCGATTCGGGCGAGATCTTGGCCGCGAGTTCCGAGATGTTGAGCGGATCGGTTATGTCAAACACGCGGATCTGGGGGTTGGTGAAGCCCGTGAGGTGGAGTTCCGATCCGGCCGAGGCGGTGGCGCGGAGCCAGTCCGCGTCCGCGGCGTAGGTGTGCGCGTAATGGAGCGCGATGGATTGCACGAGGCTGACGTCGTTGTCGCCATTCAAGGCCGTGAGCGTGACGGTGTTGGTGCCGTTCTGGAACAACGAGGACTCGACCGGGAAAGATTGCTGCGCGAGCGTCATACCCAGGAAGTCCATTTCGCCGAGAGTGGCGCCATTGAACTGAACGGTGACGCCATGTTCCTGCGCATCGGTGACACCCTGGAGAGCGACGTCCAAGGAAATCGGCAGCGCTGACGAAGAATCAATGTGCGCAACGACGAGATTCTGATCGGTCGGTTCCGAGGTGATGACGGCGCCGAAGAAATTGTCGTTGTTTTCGCCATTCAGCAGTGCGGCGAAGTAAATGGTGCGATCCTCGCGAAGAACGGTGAATGGGAAACTCACCGGGGCGGTGCTGCCGGAAACAGGCGTCGCCAACGGAAGGATGCGCTTGGGCCATTGATTACCGCTGATCAACCAATAGACGCGGTCCGCGGAGAAGGGCGTGTCGATGCCCGTGCCGTAGAATTCGATGGCGTCGGAAGGAGATGGCGGACCGCTAGTGCGACCTGTCAGGAGAAGCGGCTGTTCGACTCCTTCGGCGTAAAGATGCAGCGTGCGCGAGTCGGTGTTGGGGTCGAGACCCGCGGCAAAAAGCTGGGCAAAGGAGACGTGATACCAGCCCTCCTGATCAACCGAAATTTTGACGGCCTGATGATCGGCAACGCTGAGAGGCGGAAGGCCTGGCGGTGGGATGGGGAAAACGGGTCGCGACTCCGGTCGAGCAGGGGAAGGATTGGCAGCGGTGGATGAGGCGATTGAAGCGCGCTGGCTGCTGAGCAGGGCCGAGGAACGCGCAGAGGCCAGCGTGGCGGCGACCGCGGCGGAAGGCGATTCGATGTAGGCGGGGCCATGAGTGCCGCGCGTGCCATTGATATCCAGGTCTTCAATCCAGTAGGCGGCATCGCGAGCGGGATGCGGATCAATCCAGCGATAAATCTTGGCGGCATGCTGTGGCCGGCCACCGCGAAGAAGAAGAGCAGACCCAGCGATGAGAGAAGGATCGAGGCGAGTGCGGCCGGAGGCATCCTCGCGATAGACATGGAAGCCGAGGTTGCGGGACTCCTCAAGGGTGCGCCATTCGAGGACGACGGAACCATCGGACTGGGAGAAGGCGTGGAAGGATGAGATGTCAACTGCGGAAGGGTATTGAATGGTGGAGACAGAACTGACCGTGAATGGGTAATTGGGGACGTTGGAAGTGAGAGCAGCACTCGAGCTTGTTATGGTGGCGGTGTTCGTGGAGAGGCTAGCGGTACTGATAGTGAGGGCGGTGACGTTGATGGTGATTACGGCGGTGCTGCCGACAGCAAGGTTGCCGAGATTGCAAGTCAGGGTGGTTGTAGCAGCAGCATAGGCACAGATATTGCTACCGCTAAGAGAAGTGGAATAAGAGGAATAGGTGACCTCGGCAGGGATAGGGTCCGTGACGACGACATTCTGGGCGATAGCGGGGCCCGAGTTGGTGACGATCAAGGTGTAGGTGAGGGTAGAACCCTGATTGACGGGCTCGGGAGCGGCGGTTTTGGTAGCAGTGACACTGGATTGGGTGGGCGAAGCGACCACAACGTTTGTGCTGGCCGTGTTGTTGGCGCAATTCGGATCTTGAGTGGCGGAGCACGGCATATTCACATTGGCGGTGTTGGTGATGATGGTGCCCGCGGCCGTGCCGGCATTGACCTTGACGACAAGCGGGAAATTTACTGACGCGCCAGACAAGATGGTCTGGCCGACGTTCAGGGTGCAGGTGAAAGTGCCAGTGCCGCCAAAAGCAATGGTGTTGCAGGTCCAGACGGAGGAGGGAGGAGGAGTGAAGGAGACAAGAGTAGTGTTTGTTGGAATGGTGTCGGTAAAAGTGACACTGGTGACGGTGCCATTCGTAACGGTAGAAGGCCCGTTGTTCGTGACCGATTGGATATAGGTGATGTTGTTGCCCTGAGTGACAGGGTTGGGCGAGGCGGAGGAGGTGACGGCGAGATCGGCCTGCCCAGCGGTGGCCACGGTGAAGGTGGCCGAGGCGGAGTTGTTCGAGTAGTTGGGATCGGGAGTGGCGGAATTAACGTTATCGGTGGCGGTAATCACAGTACCGGCCGGGGTGGCGCTGGAGACGTTGACGACGAGGGAAAAAGTGGCGTTGGCATTGAGAGCGAGAGGAGAATTGTCAACGCACTCGAAAGTCCCCGTCGTGGCACCGACGGCTGGGTAATAGCAGCTCCAGCCTGCCGGACCGGAGGCGGATACAAAAGTAGTGTTGGCGGGAATGGCCTCGGTGAAAACGGGGCCGGCGGCGGCGGAGGGGCCTTGATTGGTGATGACGCCGGTGAGTGTGACGTTCGAGCCAGCAACGACGAAGAGGGAGGAAGGTGTGTTGGTAATGGCAAGATCGGCGGTTCCCGTGATACCGACGGTGGTGATGGCGATGGCAGTATTGTTGGTGAGATTGGGGTCGGTGGTGCCGGAGGTAATGCTGGCGACATCCACGATCTGCGTGCCGCTGGATGTACCGACTGCGACTGTAAGGACGACGGTGAAGGTGACGCCTGTGGGGTTGAGGGGGAAAATGCCAGAGGTGGTGTTGCAAGAGATGGCGCCTGCGGTGCCAGCAGTGGGTGTGGTACAGGTCCAGCCGGTGGGAATGGTGATGGAGGAGAAGGTCATGTTGGCCGGTGTGCTTTCGGAGAAAACGGCATTGACGGCGTCCATAGGGCCGTTATTGGTGACGGTCTGGGTGTAGGTGATGGTGTTAGCGGGCAAGACGACTAGAGGACTGGCAGAATTGGTGACGGAAAGATCGGCGGAAGCGCAGTAGGCCCCGGATTGCGTGCCGGGAGTTTCGGTGATGACGTCAGTAGTTACGAGCACGCCGGCCGAGCCGGGAATGGCGCCGTAGGAATCCTCCACCGTGTCCGTATAGCCGTTGGAACCGCCGGCAACACTGGAACTGGCAGGCGGAGCCGAGAGGAAAATGACGCCGCCACCGCCGCCGCCACCGGGGCCGTGGCGCTGACCGGGGAAACCACCGGGGGCCTCGGTCGGCCATGCGTTGCCGCCGTTGCCGCCAATGGCACTGACGGTGAGGCCGCCGAGAGTGCCACTGTTGGCGAAAAATAGAATGGAGCCGCCAGCTCCGGCGCCGCCCGTGCTGTCATTGTAAGTGTCGAGCGTAGATTGCCCGTTTGAAGTGATCGTGCCGGTGCCAGTGACGGAGCCGGCGTGGATGATGACGATGCCGCCACCGTAGCCACCGCTACTATAGATGCCCGTGCAAGTGAGACCACAATCGGCGCCGTGAGTCCCATTCGAGGGAATGTAGTAGGTACCATTGTTCGTGGTGCCCGCGCCGCCGCCACCACCCATCACCAGAGCACTCGTGGAAGCAGGAAATGCCACGCCGCCGAAACCGCCGTCGGTGGAGTTCGTGACGGCCATGCTGTGCCAGCCGTAGCCACCCTGTCCGCCAGTCCCACCATTGCCGCCAGCGCCGCCGCCGGAATTGTAATCGTTGATTGCCGGGTCGCCGTCGGTGCCGCCGCCGCCTGCATTCCCCGGAGCGCCACGCGCAAAGCTGCCGTTGGGAAGTCCTTCGAGAACGGTTTGATTTGTGTTTATTGCTGTCGACGAGGTAGTGATGGAGCTCAAGGGGGGCGCGACCCAATGGGGTGTTCCAGCAATGCCCTCGCCTTTCGAGGCGTTGGTGCCGCTATTCGCGGGCGCATCGCCGCCGCCGGAAAGATTGGGCAAGTTAGCGGGAGAGCTGGTCACATAGTCCGTGTCAGAAACAGTATTGGTTGTTCCCGTGAGCGTGATGCCCCCGGCACCGCGGAAACCAAGGGCGTCGAGGGCAACCGTGCCGCCGAGCGTAAGTTGGGAGGAGGCGTCGATTGCGAGGACGCCGCCGACGGAACCATTCCAGGCAAGCGGGGCGAGTGTTGAGCTGAGAGTCGCGGAAGTATATTGGGGCACGCGAATGACCTGATAGGTTTGTTGACCCTGAGTGGCGGTGGCAATGGCATAAGAATAACTGTTGAGCAAGCCGCCGGAGCCCGTGCCGATGAATGTGAGAGTGCCACCGGTCACGGGGACCGCACTGGTGGCAGTCACAAATTCAAAGAGGCCGGAGCTGCCCAGGCTGGTCGAACCGGAGCCGGGATCACCGCCGGGGACGCCGTGGCCGTAAGAGCTGGTGTTGGTGCTGTTGATGGTCGCATCCTGCATCTGGATGATGAGCAACAGATCGCCGACAGCGATGGCTGTCTGAGCACCCCCCGTGGCGGCAGCACCCAGCGCAACGAAAGTGGCACCGGCAGTGAGGGTACCTTTGGCGGAAGGCGGATAGTAGGCGTTGACGATGCCGGTGAGATTGCCGCCCGCGCCGTCTTTGCCGGGGGTAGCGCAGACGAGAGGCTGGACGACGGTGTAGGCGGTAGCAGAATTATTGTTGGGATTAGGGTCGCCGCTGAGAGAGGCCGTGGCGGTGTTGGTGAGGGTGGTGGCGGAAGAAGGAGTTGTAACGGTAATGGTGATGGTGGCAGTGGACCCCATGGTCATGACAGCGGTGATGTTGCAGGAAATGGTGGTGGTGCCAGAGCAAGACCAACCGGCGGAGGCGCTGGACGAGACGAAGGTGACGCCAGTGGGAAGAGTATCCGTTAAGACGCCGGTGGTGACGGGAGCAGTGGCCTGGCCGAGGTTCTGGACCGTGATGGTGTAGGTGAGATTGGAAGAGACGAAGACAGGGGTGGGGGAAACGGACATGGAGACAGCCAAGTCGGAGGTGGTGGTGGGCTCAACGATGATGGAGGTGATGCTGGTGTTGTTGGTTGGGTTGGTGTCCTCGAGAGTGGAATTCGTAACGGTGGCGGAATTTAGGATGGTTGTGCCAGCGGCGGTGCCGGTGGTGACTTCAAAGGTGATGGTGAGGGTATTGGCAGTGGCGCCGCTAGCTAGCGTGGTGTCGAAAGTGCAGACGATGGGACCGACGGCGCCGGCGCCGGGATTCGTGCAAGTCCAATTCGTGCCGGCATAGGCCTCATAGACCGTATTTGGCGGGGTTTGCATGTAGACATTGATCGTTTGAGTTGGAACAGTCTCGCTGGAAGTGTTGTTCTTGACGACCTCGGTGTAGGTGTACTGGGCGCCCGCTGCAACGGCGGAAGCGGAAGCGGTCTGTGTGAGCTGCAGGTCGGCGGTCTGGGCGTGAACAGCGGGGGCGAGGAACATGGCGCACAAGAGAGTCAGGGCGACGATTCCAGGGAGAAGCACGGCAAAACGGCGAAGGCGCAGCATGGCTGCGGCGAGTATCCGGCGGAACATGACGCGCGAGGGATGAACGAAGCGAGTCTGCAGGGGAGTGAGCGATTCTTCGCGGGAGTTTCGCCGCAGAACAATCACCTTTCCGAACATGCGCGAAGCGGATGGGTCCGAATCGAGGCCCGTATCGCTGCACATGACAACGGCGCCCGAGGAAGCGTCGCAAGAGGCCACGCGGTGGACCCGCAAGCCATCCTGATTTTGAACCAGCGCGATATCACCGTGACGCAGGCCCCGACCTTCAGCAGGGGCGACGAGGACCGCGTCACCATCGAGAATGTTGGGGCGCATGCTCTCTCCTTGCACCCGGAATTGAACACTGTGGCCTTCACGGAGAAGCGCCAAGCAAAGTTGAGCGAAGAGTTGCGAATCCTTGCGGTGCTGGATCTCACGCGTGGGCATGGCGGATGGCCTCCACAGCGTCCTGGGTCGGAACAAAATGGAAAATCAAGGATGGGATGGAGCGAGTGAGATCATCCAAAAAGCTCAAGGCAAAATGAATGCCGTGCTTTAGATAGTGGGGAACAAAGGCACGGGCAAAGAGTTCGGCGGCCGCCTGCGACGCGGGGAGCGGCGAGAACTTGATCGAGGGAGCCTGTTCGAGAAGAAAAATAGAAGTGAGCGGGGCACGCGCAGGAGAGGCCACGCCGGCATCGCCATGCCAGGGCGTGCCGTACATCCAAAATTGGCCGTCGAGCTTGCGGAGAATGATGCGATCGTCGCTGAGGAACTGCACACCGGGACTCGACATCCAGAGGCGCGCGGTAGTGCTCTTGCCGGCACCCGAGTGACCAAGGAAGAGATAGCCGCTGCCGTCTTCGTCGACTAAACCCAACGCGTGAACTTCCAGACCTTCTCCCAAGGACAAACGATGCATCATGACGAGCTCGTCGGTGGGGTATTCGAGCGGGTACACCGGCTGGACCGCGGGAAAGCAGGCACGATTGAGAACAATGTGGCCGCGGGAAAAGGTGGGATCAAACCAGGCAGCCTTGTACGGGGCAGCACCCAAAGCCGGAGTGGTGAAATAAAACTGAGTTCCCGTGGAGTGCGTGAAGGCGGACCACAGCCCGCCGGAAACAAACGCCGGTGAAGCAACAGGCGCATCGAGTTGCGAGGCCCAGGCAATGTCCAATTCAATTTCGCAAGGATGCGAGCTGGCGTGAGGAATGGCGAAGGGCTCGTGTTCGGGATCAAGAGAGACCGGCATGTCGCGTTCGCACCACATGCCAAAGGAGAAGCCGCCGATCGCCAGAGCCAAACGGGTGGCGCTGCGGGTGGGGAGCTTAAAGTGTGTGAGAGGCGTGGGCACGTAAGTTTCTCCGAATGAGCGGGGTCCTAAGATCCCTGGGTACGGCAAAAGAGGGTGCTACAGGAAGCGTTCAAAGGACCCGCAGTGCCCGAGATCTTGCAATGACCGAGAACTGCTTCTTCCGGGCGCAAGCTGACACGGACCACCGTCGGCGGCTGATAGGGCGCCTTGGTGGGCTTATCGGACTTGAGCGAGTCATTCATAGTCGAGCTTTGCCATTTCTTTGGCCTTAACGAACCTGCACCCCACAGGAAGAGCAGCCTCCGGCACTACATCCGCCGCCGGACTGAAGAACAGGAAGTGGAGAATTTGGACGTGGCAGCGGAATGATCTTTTCGGCATTGGAAGAGCTTTCTTTCAGGCGCTTCGCCGATTCCTGAAGACGCGGAAAATGAACGCCTGAAGAACAGCAGGGACAATCGCCATGCTCGGGAACGCAGACCCCGAGGGTGTAGGCGCGCAGATGAGCGACCTGGCAGAGAAATTCCACGGGTGTCTCGGCGTCACCGCTTTCGAGTTCACCGTTGGCGGGGCACATGCCACAGAGATTCTGGATCTGACAGCGCGAACAGATGGTTTGGCGCGTACGTGGCGTCTCGCGAATTTCGCGGAGACGCCCATTCCATCCTTCCGCGAAACTGGCGTCACGCAGGTTGTAGCCGTCTTGATGGGAGATCACGCAGATGGTCATGCGGCCGGTGGGGTCGATGGCACAGCCGTTCTGCCCGCCGCCGCAGGTGTATTTCCTGGGACCCAGGGGACCGTGCTTGGAAGCAAGTTCGTCTTCGGCAAGCCTGAGGTATTCAGCTTTACGGACGGGATCGCGGAATTCGAGATCCACGGCCTGTTCGGGAGAGAGACGCACGGCCAGAGGGCTCTGGGAGCAATCGGTGCGCGGATTAACGAGCGGGTCAAACTTGAAATCGACGCCGATTTCTTCCTCGGCGAATCGTTTCATTGCGTAAACTTCGTGGACATTGAGGGTAGTTGGGACAGTCTTTAATTTGAGAGGCAGACCCCGCTCCTTCAGCAAATGAATGCCCCTCATGCAGCGGTCAAAAGAGCCCGGGATGCGCGTGAGGGCTTCGTAAGTCTCCCGTGTGGCGCCGTACATGGTGATTTCAATGGCAAAGGGACGGTATTCCGCAAGGTGATCGGCGATCCGCAGAGTGATCAAGGTCCCATTGGTGAAGAGGGTGATGAGAAAGCCGCGCTTTTTAGCTTCGGTATAAATATCGAGAAAATCTTTCCGCGCGAAAATTTCGCCGCCGGTATACAGAATCCAGAGGCAGCCGAGACCGACGAGTTCGTCAAGAAGGCGGACGTGTTCAGCAAACGTCATTTCCTGCCGACGGGCATGGGAATCGTTCATGGGGAGATTGTTGTAGCAGTGCTGGCACTCCAGCGGACAGCGGTGAGTCACCTCGATCGACACCTCGGCAGGGACGCGGCGCCCTTTCTGGCGCTGGTGGATCAGGGTGGAGAATTCTCCATAAGTGGCCGTCTGCAGCACGTATCTACCTTTTCGATCAAAGCCAAAACGAACTGTGCGTTGGGGATGGCGGACAGTCCAATGCGGAACGCCCGCGCAGCCTTAAGCAACGAGCTGAATCAGCTTTTCCTCCAGCAACGAATCAAGAAATGCGCGGATGTCGTCTTGTGCCTGCGCCGCGGTGACCTCGAACTCATCGCACACGCGATTCATCATCTCGGGGACGGTGTGTTCCTCCTGCATGAAATCCCAGAGAACCAAGCCAACCTGATTCAGGGTATAGAGGGAATTTAGATCGCCGACCCCATGGCGTATGGGCACGATGATGAGTTCACCCTCGATCTGACGCGAGACCACCTCGCGATTGCGAATGAAACGGACGTAATCGGGAAGCATGGAAAATTGGTAAACCTCCGCCGAGGCGCATGTCCAAAGCTGGAACGCCCTTTGTAAAAGTGTCCAGTACTGGAACAGTGGTGTCATGGGCCGAAACACGGGGTGTAACGTAAGGGTACTTAGTAATAGTTAGAGCATCTTTACCAGGAGTAACGGTGTGGAAAGGTGACCTCCAAGGAGATTGGTGGCGGACGTGGAAGGGGGCCTGTGTAGGTTGCGTATATGCAATTAATGTGCAACTGAAGAGCGGCTATGACGCGCCACGCAGGAGCAGAAGAAATTGCGCGAGAACCGGGAGGGAATCCCATACAATCAGGGGCGTAGGCGGCCAGCGTCGGGTGTAATTTAGGATGGCGAGGCCGGTGAACGCGGAGCGCGGGTTCGCGGCACTCAAAAAAACTTTCAGGAAATCCACGTGAAACTAAATTCCTATATTTTGCGAAGCACGATTGTGGCGGCTTTGGGCGGTTTGTTGTTTGGCTTTGACACTGCCGTGATCGCTGGGACGACGCACGCCTTGAGCGCGCTCTACACGTTGTCTCCGGGGATGCTGGGAATCACGGTATCAGCGGCGCTCTGGGGAACAATCATAGGCGCAATGACCGCAGGGATTCCCGGGGACAGGTACGGCCGGCGGGATAGTTTGCGGCTGATGGCGGTTCTCTACGTGGTTTCCGCCCTAGGTTGCGGATTTGCCTGGAGTTGGGGAGCACTTGTTTTCTTCCGGTTCCTCGGCGGCCTTGGAATTGGCGGATCTTCCGTCCTGGGGCCGATGTACATCGCGGAGATTGCGCCGGCGAAATGGCGCGGGCGACTGGTGGGCTTTTTCCAGTTCAACGTTGTGTTCGGGATTCTGCTGGCGTATTTCTCAAATTACGTCATCGGGATGTTTGGTCTGGGCGATCACGAATGGCGCTGGAAGCTGGGAATCGCGGCGGTTCCGGCGGCGGCATTTCTGGCTCTGTTGTTCTCTATTCCGCGAAGCCCGCGCTGGCTGGTGAAGAGGGGGAGGATTGCGGAAGCGCGTGACGTGCTGCAACAGACGGGAGCAGCGAATTACGAAGAAGTATTGCAGGAGATTGTGGCCTCGATTGACGCGGAACACGTGCAGCACGACAGCCTATTCACCTGGAGATACCGGCTGCCGATTTTTCTGGCTGTGACCATCGGAATGTTCAACCAGTTGTCAGGGATCAACGCGATTTTGTACTACCTGAACCACATATTTGAGAGCGCGGGATACAGCAAGGTCTCGGCGGACCTGCAGAGCGTGGCTATTGGGGCAACCAACCTGGCGGCGACAATGCTTGCGATGAGCCTGATTGACCGGGTAGGGCGGAAAAAACTATTGCTGATCGGGTCGCTGGGGACGATGGCCTGTCTGGCGGGCGTGGCAGCGGTATTCCTGACCAAGCGGCATGAGAGCTATTTGTTGTGGCTGCTGATTGGGTACATCGCGTTCTTTGCCTTTTCGCAAGGGGCGGTGATTTGGGTGTATTTGAGCGAAATATTTCCGAACCGCGTGCGGGCGAAGGGACAGAGCCTGGGGAGTTTCGCGCATTGGGCCATGAATGCGGCAATATCGGGGGTGTTTCCGTTGATGGCGGCTCGTTCGGGAGGGTATCCCTTCGTGTTTTTTGCGGCGATGATGGCACTGCAGTTCGTGGTGGTGCTGCTGATCTTCCCCGAAACCAAGGGCGCATCGTTGGAAGAGATGCAGAGAAAGCTGGGCATCGCGTAAATGCAGCCTGTTGCGCGGCCGAACTTGTGTGCGGGTCTGAATCGCCGTTGGACACCTAACGGCGAGGCAAGTGATCAGGCTGCAACGGATTAGCAAGTAAAACCCATAGAGGAATCGGCTTGGAGCAGGAGGAGCGAGGGCGTCAGTTGCTGACGGCCGGAAGGTCGCGCCCAAGGAGAGAGTGGCAGTTTACAGGCGTGGTTGGACCCACATTATCCGGTGGGCGCTGCCCCACGGATGAATCCGCGAAGCGCTCTTTCTGAGCGCTCGGACGAGATACCCTACTGATTTCTGACCGAATCAATTGCTGGCCATTCCGAAGTTACCGATTCGCGTTATTGCACCGGTAGTTCCATTGCCCTCTCCCAAGGGCGGAGCCAGACTTCGTGAGTAGACGCCAGGTGGAGGTATGGATTCTATGGCTCACAGCTACGTCACTCGGCCCCTTCTCGCGCTTCTATTGGTCCTCAGCGCTTCACCTGCCCCACAAGCCGCGGAAGACACGAAAAAACGATCGCACAGCTCCGAAACGGCAAAACCGAACAGTGTCGCGGCACAGACGAAGCAGATGACCGTGTGGCAGGCGCGCAAGGCGGTTGTGACCGGACTGAGAACCGTCATGACCAAGACGGAGTTCAACTGGGGAGCTGGATACATCATAAAGATGCACCCCGATAGCATTCGAGTAAGCGCTGAAAGCATTGAGTGCGCTGCCGACACGTCTGAGTGGGGCTTCGGCACCAAGCCCAACCCTCAGGTGCAATCCTGTGAAGTCAATTTGAATAGCATCGGAGTGCTCGAAGTGAAGAGATTTCGCAGCCAGTATGAGTTAAGGCAAAACGGGAAACATGGTGTGGAGGGATTCCTGGGATACGCCGCGTGGGTCACGCCCGGTGAGGCACAGGCGTTCGCCGACGCGGTGAACCGTTTAAGTTCTTCCGCCCGTGGCGAGGACCGGGAACTGCTCGAGGCCGATCGGCTGGTATTCCAGCAAGAAGCGGCAGCATGGCGCGCTCTTGCGGTGAAGCCTGCCATCTCGGAAGACGTCAGAAGGCATCGATTGTTGGCCGAGAATGCCGTCCAGGAAAGGCAGTTCGAGACAGCCGTTGAAGAATACGAGGCCGGGTTGGAGCTCAACCCGGTTTGGCCGGAGGGCCACTTCAACGCCGCGCTGCTCTGCGCGGGGTTGGGATACTACTCCGAAGCCATACACCACATGCGGGCCTATCTGGAACTGGTCCCCGACGCGCAGGATGCGCAGCAGGCGCGTGATCAGATCGTGATCTGGGAGGCCAAACTGAATGGCAGGTAATTTGACGTAGCAAAGTGCGAAGCAACTGGGAAGTATGAGTAGTACGGACCGCGGCAAGAGGCGCTCCCCTCGCCGAAGAGTTGTGGAGGAGAGATTATGAGAAGGGCAATTTGTTTGGCGCTGTTGCTGATCGTCGCGAGTCCAGTTCTGCTCATGGCGCAACAAGTTGCAGGAACGCAGTGCTGGATAAACGGCAAATTGGTTGGAGGTTTCCCCCCTGGATACAACTGTCCTGGAACTGGCGGCGGAAGCGGCTCCGGAGGCGGTTACGCGGCAGGCAATGCCCAACTGCAGCAGGCGGTCCAACAAGCGACGACCAACTTTCTCAACTGGCTGTTCAATGCGGGGGCGAATGCGCAGGCTGCGGCGGCGCAGAGACAGCAGATGATGGCGGAGTTGCAACGCCGCCAGGCCGAAGCCGCGCGGCAGCACCGGGAGGAAGAGGCGCGCCGCTTGGCGGAAATGTACAACCGCTTGTCGGCAACTCTGAAGCTGAATGGATTGCCCAATCTGCAATTGAAGAATTCGGGCATCTCAGCCAGCGGCCTGCAAATGAAGCTCGGCGACAACACGCAGGGCTACGGGATACCCGGCCTGCCCGGAATATATACCGGCGGGCCTGGACAAGGGTCAGGCATGACGCCGGTCACGGAATCGAAACTGCAATTGAAAATGGGAGACGATGCAGGTGGCGCGGCCCACGTGGGCAATCCGAACCTCCCCGGCTTGGCGCTGAATGATGGCCAGCAAAGTTATGGAATCCCGGGGCTTCCGGGGATTTACACGGGCGGTCCAGGTTCCGGATCGGGGATGACGCCAGCCGCTGGGCCGGGATTGCAGATGAAAATGGGCGACGGCAACGCCACGCCCCCGGCTGCCACCGGCGAGGCCTTCGATCCGCGCACAGTTGACGTCGACAATATGACTCCGAAGCAGGCGGCGGACATGGCGGAGTATGTCAGCAAGCTGCCTCCGGAGGAGCAACAGCGCCTGATCGCTGCCGCGCAAAACGGTGGAGCTCCGCCTCAGTCAGCGCCCATATTGCCTACGACCGGTTCTGCACCGGGCGCAGCGGCACAGGTGAGCGGCGAAGCAGCGCCAGGAATTTCGCCGATGCTGACGACACAGACGGCTGCGCAACCCGTGGCCGCATTGCAGCAGCAAGCGAATGCTTCGCAGGCGGCCGCAACAGCGACGGTGCCGGAAGATATGTCTTCCAAAGCGCGAATCGGTTTCGACACGGGGCTGGGGGCGGTGGCAACGCCACCAGCCGTGTCTGTCACCTCCGGCCAGCCGGCGTATGGTGCACCGCAGGTTCCAGCAGCCGCCGCGACCGTGAGCCCACGGATGGCAATTCCGGTGGCGACGCCGATGACGCCAGTGCAAACCAATGCTGGCCAGCCGGCAGGACGAAGCGCCGCAGTCACTCCAGCGTTGAGTACGGCGCAGCCGCCAAACCGTCAAGTCGAGGACTTGCTACGCGAGTTTCTTTTCCCGGCGAACGCGACATCCTCGCACCTGTTTCCAAAGAATCCCAACCCGCAGTTGACGAATCCGCTGCGGGAAAAGGAAAGGCTGCAGGCCGAACTCAAGGCGTGGGACGACTGGGCCCTCGAGCACGCCACGCACATTTACGACAGGCCAGACGATGACGGGATGTTGTATCCCCTAGCCACGGAACTGGCGGCACTTAACCTCATTTCGGTCAAGCAGTTTGCTCCTGACTTGCTTGGGCGGTATAGCACCGATAGCGCATTCCGGCAGAGCGTGGACGTGAGATTGCAACACGCCACGGAAGACGGCGCGCTCGATTACTATCAGGGGCTGGCGGACGTCCATAAGGCCACCATCCTGGCTTTTCACGTGGAGCTGGACAAGCTCGCAGCCGCGGGGAAACTGGACGAGCGTGTCTCGCTCGAGGATCAATACCAACTGCATCCCGAACGGCGGCAGATTGTGCAGGCGGCCTGGGACCGCGCCTCCGCCAACGAGGAAACAGCGCTGGCAAAGGCGCAAGCCGATGGCAGCGGCAAGCTCGACAAACAATACCAATTCGTTTTTCAGCTTATCCGCAAGGACACCGCACAGTAAGGCTGGCGGTGGAAAATCGATGAACACCAAGAATATGTGGTGTGGGCTGGTTATTGTGTTGTTGATCGGAGCTGCCACCTCACTCCACGCGGACAAAAAGCTACAACCACCTTTCCTTCCGAAGGTACAGGGTCCGAGCGTGTAGTCCGAGTGGAATAGGCTGTTGCTGGTACTGCCGGCAAGCAACAGTTCATGCGAAAACCTAAAATGCTACTTCCGCCATTTCGCGTTGCTTTGTTTTTGCTCTGCATTTTTGGCCTGTGCGGCGGCCTCCGTGGCCTTGTCTTGCCAAATCACGACCTGGTCGCGAGCGGATTGTGCATCGGGGGCATCAGGTACCAGCTCAAGATAGGCGCGCATATGCTCGACTGCCACGCCGTAGGAGTGCAACTCCGCGGCGATCAGAGCGGCGTTGAAGCGGCCCTCGGGCCATACGGGATAAAGCTCCAGGCCTCGTTCGTAGTGATATAACGCTTTCTCAAGTTTCCCTTCCTTAAAAGCAGTCTCGGCGAGCAATCGTTGCCCGCGCACCTCTTCCGGAACCGGAGGTTTCTGGGAGAGAGCTCGCCAAGCCTCCGCGGCCTGCGGGAGATTGCGTAGGGCCATGCCCTGCTCGCCGGTCATGTCGCGCAAATGGTTTATGGCGTTGGCAAACAATTCGGCGGTTCCCAGGTCGTACCACACCAGATGGTCGAAAGGCTCAGGAAGATCCTTGCCAGCTTCGTCCTTCACTCGGTACACTCCCCCAAAACCCTTTTTGGGGAAAACCTGTGGCAGGTCCTTCAGGTCTACCTTCTGGTCCTTGTAGTCCTTGTGCCCGAAGGGCACGATGATTTTGGCGCTGAATTCAAAGCTGTCAAAGTCGAACTTGAAGCTGCTGGGATTATCCACGGTTGCCATGGGGCAGCTCTGAAACCCTGCCGCTACCGCCTTGCGCGCCCGCCAGAGAGTCATGGGACTTGCAGCCACGTCAGAAGAAACTGCCGGAGCCGGCTGCGCAGCGGGCCCGCCCTTTTTCACCAGGCGTTGTGCGCATGCCCAGCATGGAAGAATCAGCACGCACATGAGTAGCAGGATTGCAGATGCTGTGATCTTTCTGATGATCAAAGTCATAAGGGATTCCTTTTAGAATTACCCATGAGTTCGGTCTTCTCGCCGACTCGGTGACTTGCGAGCGCCTTACGCAGTCGCAGACCGTCCGCCACCTGCATTTGTGCCGCTTGCTCTGGGTTAAAGAACCGTTCCTGCTTGCGCCGGCGTGCAGCAAATGGCAGAGGGGTGGTCTTTCTGTTAGGCATGGAGCGGGCAAATCGCGGCGGGGAGAATCAAGACCGGCGCGAATGCTTATGCCTTACAGCCGCGGCAGCCTGTATCGGCCGCCTCTTAAACCAAAGCTAGTGCCGCCAAGTTTAGACTGTCAATAGAACGGCGAGAGACGATTACTATCTTTTACGTACTATGAATGGAGCGCATAGTGATGCACTCGCCGGCAAAGAAGTCGAGCCGGGAAGATAGTCCCTGGCATTCGCTCCCCCAAAGAGAACTTGCCAGCGGAGTGGAAAGCGATTGCCCAACTGTCCGCTAGAACTTGTATCGAATCCCCTTGAGCGCTGGATACAACTTGCGGTACTCCGCGTATTGCAGGTTCATCAGCGAAACAGTTTGCGGGTCGGGCCGAACAGTTTTGGCGACGCGCACGACGGTTTCGCACGCTGATTCGACCGTGGGCCATGCGCCAACACCAACGCCCGCAAGCAGGGCGGCTCCGTAGGCGCCGCCTTCTTCCGCTGCAATCAATTCCACGGACATGCCGTAAATATCAGATTGGATTTTTTGCCACAGAG
>Ga0181533_1003735_pt1 | contig 16273 bp, 19 predicted proteins | sample PEATcosm2014_Bin_45_FD_119772 | JGI IMG/M metagenome (GOLD analysis project Ga0181533, IMG submission 119772) | Peatland microbial communities from MTU Mesocosm Facility, Houghton, MI, USA - PEATcosm2014_Bin11_60_metaG | ecosystem: Environmental > Terrestrial > Soil > Wetlands > Peat | place... | reverse complement strand
TGGGGGTGCCCTCCTCAATGGCGTTCAGAGATGCTTCAGCAACATCATTCTGAAGCCGCCGTTGCAGGAGGGCAACCCTGCCGTTCACCCATCACCTCAAAAACCTGTTTTGGACACAAGTGTAATAAGATGGCCCACGCCGAGAGAAACTGAGGTGATGCTATGTTTAATGGTTGTCATTGGCCAAAAACGGTGCTAGTTTTTATCGCGATGGGGGCTTCCATCCTTCTTATCCTTGCACTCCAGGCGGTTGGGCCGGCGGCCCAACTTCCCACCGGGGTGGTGCTGCGCGTCAGCGGGGCAGTATCCCAGCCCTTGGCCTTATCACTCCAAGCCTTGGCCGCCATGCCGCGCACCAAGGTCACAGCGAAAGAACACGATAAGGCCGTGACCTACGAGGGCGTGGCACTAACGGAAATCTTACAAAAGGCCGGCGCTCCGCTGGGAAAGGAGTTGCACGGCAAAGCGCTGGCAAGCTATGTCCTGGTAACCGCTCACGACGGGTACCGCGTGGTCTTTGCGCTACCTGAACTTGACCCGGACTTCACGGACGCGTCGCGGCAGATCATCCTCGCTGACACCGCCGACGGCAAGCCTCTGTCGGAAAAGCAAGGCCCCGTGCGCATCGTGGTTCCGCAAGAGAAAAAGGGAGCGCGATGGATTCGCATGGTCGAAAGCATCGAGGTGGTCAAGCTGCCCTGACGGTGGGCTCGCCTCCGGGCACGGAATCTTGTTTCCTTTGGAGGTGACGCGGGAGCAAATTTCGCAGATGCTCTCGGACTTTGCGGACGAGCTCCGCGAGGCAGGCGGCAAGGCCGCCGAGATTACGAAACAAATCCCCCGGCATCTGCCGTTCTTACAGGAAATTGCCGGCGAGGTATTTGGTCGCCGGGCTTCGGCACTTTGAAGGAGCTAGAAGTTAGAATTTAGAAGCTAGAGGACAGGCTGGCGGATCCGCACGCATTCTTCTAACTTCTAACTCCTAGCTCCTAAATTCTTACTTTTATTCGGGCTTTTTCAATTCAAGACTTAAGGAGGAATCTATGGCGACCACCACTGCTGCCTTAGAGGCGCAAGTCGCCGTCCGGGCGACGAAGCTTCTCATCAATAACCAATGGGTGGAAAGTACTTCGGGGAAATCCTTTCCCACCATCAACCCCGCGACCGGGCTGGAAATTTGCTCCGTGGCGGAAGCCGATGCGGCGGATGTCGACAAGGCTGTCCACGCCGCGCGGGCGGCTTTTGAAAGCGGTCCCTGGCGCCGGATGGCGGCCGCGGAACGCGGACAGTTGCTCCACCGGCTGGCCGATCTGATTGAGAAAAACGCCGACGAATTGGCCCGACTCGAATCGCTCGACAATGGCAAACCCTATCATGTTGCCAAGACGGCCGACCTGCCGCTGACCATCGGTTGCTATCGCTACTACGCGGGTTGGGCTGACAAGATTCAAGGCAAAACCATTCCCATTGCGGGAAACTATTTCTGCTACACCCGGCACGAGCCCGTCGGCGTGGTAGGCCAGATCATTCCCTGGAATTTCCCTCTCCTGATGCAAGCCTGGAAGCTGGGGCCGGCGCTCGCCGCCGGCAATACGGTGGTGCTGAAACCCGCTGAGCAGACTCCCCTCACCGCCCTGCGCGTGGGCGAACTGATTCTGGAAGCGGGATTTCCGCCCGGTGTGGTCAATATTTTGCCGGGATATGGACCCACGGCCGGCGCCGCCATCGCCTGGCACCACGGCATCGACAAGGTCGCATTCACCGGCTCGACGGAAGTCGGCCATCTGATTATGGAAGCGGCGGCGAAGTCCAATCTGAAACGCGTTACGCTGGAACTGGGCGGCAAAAGCCCCAACATTGTGTTCGCCGATGCGGACATGGACCAGGCCATCGAAGGCGCCCATTTCGCGCTGTTCTTCAACCAAGGCCAGTGTTGCTGCGCGGGCTCGCGCCTGTTTGTGGAAGCAAAAGCGTATGACGAGTTCGTGGAAAAGAGTGTGGCGCGCGCCAAAGCTCGCAAGGTGGGCGACCCCTTCGACCCCGCCAGCGAACAAGGTCCCCAGGTCGACGACGTCCAGTTCGAAAAAGTGATGGGTTACATCGAAGCGGGAAAGAAGGATGGGGCGTCCCTCCTCGCCGGCGGCAACCGCGTGGGCAATCGCGGCTTCTTCATTGAGCCTACCGTCTTCGCCGACGTCAAGGACAACATGAAGATCGCGCAGGAAGAGATCTTCGGACCCGTCATGAGCATCCTGAAGTTCACAGACATCGAAGAAGTTGTGGAGCGCTCGAATCGTACCGAGTACGGACTGGCGGCTGCCGTCTGGACCCGTGATATCGGCAAAGCTTACGCCGTTGCCAATAGCGTCCGTGCCGGAACGGTGTGGGTCAACTGCTATGACGTCTTTGACGCCGCGGCGCCCTTCGGAGGCTTCAAGCAATCGGGCATCGGGCGGGAACTGGGCGAATACGGCCTCCAGCAATATACCGAGGTCAAAACCGTTACCGTGAAGCTACCCAGTTAGTTTCTGAGAAAATTGGCTTCTGAGGAGATTCACCGGGGCCCCGCGTTTTATCACTCGGGGCCCCGTTTTGTTTCGGTATGAGAAAAAGTCCGGGGAGAAGTTTTCCGGCGGGTGTTTAATCCGTTTTCTTGGGCGCGGAGCCTGCCAGCCGCTGCCGCACGGAGTCCAACGCTTCCGGAGCCCGCTTCGCCATCCACTGCTCGTACTTTTCGGCCAGCGTTTCCAGGTTTTTCCAAACCATGGGGTTCTTGTATTTCTCCCTCATCGTTGGCGCCACGTTCCGGATCTTGTCCCAGATAATCCAGAACTCGGTCGTGTTTTCGAAGAACAGATCCTCTTTGATGAGCCCGTGGTTCACCAGCGAAGCGGCCATGTCCCAATAGCTGATCGTCATGCGGAATAACGCGCTCTTCTCCGAACCCGGCGGGGCTTGCGCCAGGCACTCATCATAGGATTTTGCCTGGAACTCACGAATAAACCACTCGCGCGCCTGCCGTAACTTGGCTTCGCGCCGTAGATCATAAAGACGCAGCAACAACTCTGCGTCGAAATTGTCTGGATGCTCTTTCACAGGTTCCTCCCGGAAGATTTCCATGGATATAATTTCCATCAATGCGGAACGGCCAGCCGATGCTCTTCGCTGTCACTTTGCATCGCCCGGAACGAGCCATCTTACCACGGATTACCAAACGCCCTGAGCACGCCCGCCTCGACTATGCGGGAGCATCAGGAGCAATAAGGTCAGCGAGCAGCCCCAGCACGTGCCGCTCGATCATGTCGCGCGCGTTCCGGAAGGATTCAATGCCCCGGCCGTAGGGGTCAGGGATATCCCAATCCACCACGCGTCCTTTGAAACCCACGGGCACGGGGCACTCGACTTCACATCCCATGCCGACCACCACGTCCATTTCCGCCACCGCAACGTCACGCAAGCCCTTTGACCACTGCCCGTCAAGGGAAATTCCCTTTTCTCTCATCGCGGTGTAAGTATCCTTGGTGATCGAGCCCAGAGGATACGAGCCCGCGCTGTGAGCCTGCACCCGGCCCTTGCCAAAGTGGTTGGCCCACGCCTCTGCCATCTGGCTCCGGCAAGAGTTGCCGATGCAAACAAACAGAATCTTCACTGGAGGATTGATGGATTGAGTCATCGGGTCATTGAGTAATTTGGTGATTTAGCGATTTGGCGATAGATCAAAGAATTCATCCTCTTCCCTGGCTCTGTTGGGGAGACGCATCCCCTCATTTGCAATTCAATCGCTAAATCGCCAAATCACTTAATCGCGCAATTTCCTTAAGAAGTATTGATGCACTGTTGGGTCATCCGTCAGCTCGGGGTGAAACGTCCCCGCCAGGATGTTCCCCTGTTCCACTAGGACAGGCAAGTTCCCGCAGCGACCCAGCACGCGCACGCCCTCTCCCACGCGGCGGATGATGGGCGCGCGGATGAAAACCATTTCCACGGGACGGTCGGTGAGAGCGGGACACTCTCCCGCCTGCACAGAACTGTCGATCTGGCGTCCGTACGCGTTGCGCTCGATGGCAATATCAATCAGGCCCAGCCTCTCCTGCGGCGGATTTAAAACTTCTTTCGCCAACAATATCGCGCCCGCGCAGGTGCCGAAAATCGGTTTCCCCTCCGCGGCGAATTCCTTGATGGCCGTGCCGATACCCTCAAGGGCAAAGAGTTTCAGCATGGTCGTGCTCTCGCCGCCCGGCATGATGAGTCCACTTACTGCTTCGAGGTCTCCCGGGTGCTTCACTAGTATCCAAGGCGTCCCCATGGCGTCCAGCATCTTGGCGTGCATGGCAAAGTCGCCTTGAATGGCGAGAATTCCTACGGGTTTGTGGCCATTGTTCATTGAATAAAGTTGTCAGTTGTCAGTGGTCAGTTGTCCGTGGTCCGTTGCGGAGCCCTTTCAAACCTGGACGTACTCGGTGGTCGAAACCGACTCCGGGAGGGGATCACCTTGTTCCCGCATACTGGAGATATGAAGCTCCATGGCCTCGCGAATTAGCTGCAAGGCTTCCTCGCGTGTTTTCCCCGCAACGGCGCAGCCCGGTAAGTCCGGCACGTAGGCACCGAAACTGTTTGCGCCCTTTTCCAGGATCACGACGTATTTCATCTCTTTCTCAAAACTCCTCAGAAACTTCGGGTGCAGAAAACTGACCTTGCACATCTACCTTTCAACTGTCAACTATTGACTATCAACTGCCTTTCTTACCATCCCCGTGTCTGCAACAACTCCTTGGGATCGAGTTTCTGCACGTCCAGGCCTTTCATGGCTTCGCCGACTTCGGCGGAGCACTCCGCCACCACGAGTGGTTCTTTGTAGTGGGTAGTAGCGCGGACGATGGCCTTGGCGCGCTGCGCCGGGTCCGACGACTTGAAGATGCCCGAGCCCACGAACACGGCCTCCGCCCCAAGCTGCATCACCAATGATGCGTCCGCGGGAGTGGCGATCCCGCCCGCGGAGAAATTCGGCACCGGCAGCTTGCCGTTCTGGCTGACCCATTTCACCAAGTCATAGGGGGCGCCAAGTTCTTTGGCCTTCGCCATTAATTCCTCTTCCCGCAAAGTGGTGAGCAGGCGAATCTCGCTGGTGATGGCGCGAATGTGGCGCACGGCCTCGACGATGTTGCCCGAACCCGCTTCTCCCTTGGTACGGATCATCGCCGCGCCCTCGCCAATGCGCCGCAGTGCTTCGCCCAGATTGCGCGCGCCGCACACAAACGGCACTTTGTACCCCCACTTGAGGATGTGATTCTCCTCGTCGGCCGGGGTCAGCACTTCACTCTCATCAATGTAATCCACGCCCACGGCTTCCAGCACCTGCGCCTCGGCAAAGTGGCCGATGCGCGCCTTGGCCATCACCGGGATCGTCACCGTCTCCATAATCTCCTTGATGATCTTGATGGACGCCATGCGGGCCACGCCACCTTCTTTGCGAATGTCCGCCGGCACGCGCTCCAGCGCCATGACGCTTACAGCGCCCGCGTCCTCGGCGATCTTGGCTTGCTCGGCGTTGGTAACGTCCATGATGACCCCGCCCTTCAGCATTTCCGCCAGGCCCACTTTCAATTTCATTGGCTGATCATATTCCCACATGGCATGACTCCTTCTCAGATTGAAGATCTCTTGGCTTCGGCCTGCTTCCCTGGTAAAGCCGCCGGCCGCAACGCCGCGTCCACCTCGGCGCCCAAGCGCGTAATTATATCCGGCAACGCCCGAATATCCGCAAGTGAAGTGCGAAAATTCACAATACAGGCGCGCAGCACAAACGCTCCGCCGATGACGGCGTTGGTCAGAAAAGCCTCGCCGCTTTTCTGCAAGCGCACCAGCAATTCGCTATTGAGTTGGTTAAGGTACTCCTCCACTTTTTCGTCCCCCGGCTGGAGGTCGCGTGGCACGTAGCGAAACGTCGCGATGCTCAAACCCTGCCGGAAAGCCTGCAACTCGGGATGGGCGGTGGCGAGTTCAAACAGAGTTTTCGACAGACGAATATCATCGCCAATCATTCGCGCATAGCCTTCGCGTCCCACTTGGCGAATGGCCAGCCAGATTTTCAGGGCGCGAAAGCCGCGGGAGTTTTCCGGGCCATACTCAAAGTAATTGACTGCTTCTTCTGCGTCTTGCAGCAACTTGTAGTAGGAAGGGCGATACTGCGTGAAGGCGTCGCGCAGCGCGTTGCGGTCGCGCACCAGGGTGCACCCAGCCTCCAGTGGCGCATAGAGCCATTTGTGCGGATCCACGGCCACGGAATCGGCTTCGCTGATGCCCCGCAAATCCGCCGGCGCATTCGGGGCGACCGCCGCAAAGCCCCCGTACGCGCCATCTACGTGAAACCATAGCCCCTGTTCGCGCGCGATGGACGCGATCTCCGGCAACGGATCGACGGCGCCGGTGCTTACGGTGCCGGCCGTGCCGATCACAATAAATGGCAACTCACCCTTGGCCCGGTCCGCGCCAATTCTTTCGCGCAACTCGGTGGTGTTGATCTGCTGGTTGGAATTCGCAGAAACCCAGGCGATGGAATCCAGCCCCATACCGAACAGGTCCACCGCCTTGTGAATCCAGGTGTGGGTTTCGGTGGAGGCGTAAACGCGCAACCGCCGGGCGCGATCACCAGCCAGTCCGTGGGCGCGCGCATCCCAAGTGAGCTGGGCTTTGCGCGCGGCCAGAAACGCCACAAAGTTGGCCATCGTGCCGCCCGTCACCAGTATTCCGCCGGCCTCGCGGGGGTAGCCGATCATCTCGGCGATCCAACGGATGGTCTGGGCCTCGATCTCACTCGCCATCGGCGACAGCACCCAGCCTCCAACATTGGGATTGACAGCCGCGGCCAGTAACTCTCCCAGCGCGCCCAGGGGAGCAGCGGGCGAAGTGATGAACCCCATAAAGCGCGGATGGCCATTGAACAGTGAATGCTCCACCAGCAGCCGCACCGCATCATCCATCAGCGGCTCAGCGGCGGTACCCCGCTCGGGCAGGTGGGAATCCCCCAAAATGGCCCGAATCTCACGCGGCGATTCACCCGGGCTCACCCGCCGGCCGGGCAGTGAACCCAAGAAATCCGCGACACGATCGACCAGGCGATAACCCAGCGCGCGAAATTCCTCCGGGGTCATCTCCAGGGGCGCATTCCGAGGTTCCGTGATTTGATTGGGCTCCATGGCTCCCATAGTTCGCCTTCCCTTGTTTCCACCAACCGTGCTTATCCCGTCATGTCGTCCGTCGTTTGACGGCTAAACTCGCCGCTACATCGTGCCATCGAGCGGCGTAAAACCGCCACCCCGAGTTTCCATATTTTGAAGCGCGGAGTTCGTTCCCCAGCGCATGAATAGTGACAGAAAGGCTGGCGGTTTCGGCAAAATACCTGTGCCTTTGCATAAAATGTCGCTTCATTGTGCAGAAATGTCGCTTTTTATTTCGGTAAAAGTGTCATCTTTTTGTTTGTTTTCATACACATAACAGCTTCGTACGTCATTTTTTAACATCTTTTTTTCCCCGTCCTCCCCCCCCGCGCACGACTTTTCCCCTCTGTTTTCATACACATTCCGGTCACCGAGGAGCGATCTGGGGCTACGCTGCTTGCTCTGCCCCTGGGTCGCACCACTGACGATGAAAATGCGCGCAGCGCCTTGGACTGCGGTAGCAGCAGCTACCGCCTTGCTTCCTCCGTCCCTTGCACCTTGGCCGAATGAACCGAAGGCGGAAGGTGGTAGCTGCCGCTACCGCAGTCCAAGGTGCCTTCGGCACAGCCATTTTCATCACCGCGGAGCGGCAGAGCCCCAGGGAATGCGACATTTTCCCGCTCATGGGGAGAGCCGCGTTCCGCACGTCCCCGCACATTAGGCTACCACAGAGCCCAGCATCCTGTCAACAGGATTCTTGCCCATTTTCCTACCGGTAGGAAAAGATTTTACAAATTGACTTCACTCTTTCCTACCGGTAGGAAACCCCGAGTGGCGGGTTTCCCCTATTCAACTCTCTTAGCGCCCTCTCCCCCAGGCCGGCGCCACGTGAAGAATGTAGAAACTCCAGATGGCGGTGCAAAGCCGCCACTACATCAAACTGGCCCACGCGCAGGCGCGAATTTCACACCAGCGCCACACTTGCACCCACCGAGGCACGAGGCCTTCCCTTCTTCGCCCGGCGCATCTCCGCCTTCAGCAAATCGCCCAGCATGGCGGCGCCCTTCTCAATCTTATCATCAGGCAGGGCGGTGAAACACAGACGCAGCGCGTTGTGCCGGGGATTTTGAAAATAGAAGTAGCGCGCCGGGGCAAAGATCGTGCGACGCTCGCGCGCCTTCACGAGAACTTCCTCGGCATCCAGGAACACCGGCAGTTCCACCCAAACCGACATGCCCCCATCCGGATAGATGACGCGAACCTCCGGTGGGAAATGCCCCTCGATGGCGCGCCGCAGCACGTCCTGCTTGTGGGCATAAACCCTGCAAGTCTTGCGGATCCATTTGTCCAGCCAGCCTCGGGCGCCCAATTCCTGGACCACGGCCTGGCCAATCAGGTTGGTGTGCAAATCGGCGCGTTGTTTCGCCCACCGTAGGCGCTCAATCACTTGACGCGAAGCCACGACCCAGCCCACGCGCAGGCCCGGGAACCCCACCTTGGAAAAGCTGTTCAGATAGATCACCATCCCCGCCGAGTCGAGGGCTTTGAGGGGAGGAATCTGCCGCCCGCGGTATCGCAACGCACCGTAAACGTCGTCCTCGACAATGGGAACCTGGAAGCGTTCGGCAAGCTCCAGCAGCCGCTGCCGGGCCGCCAGCGGCATCGTAAAGCCGGTGGGGTTCTGGAAAGTCGGGCTACAGAAAATCAGTTTGACGCGCGTCTGCTCCAGCACGGACTCGAGCGCGTCAAGATCCATGCCCTCCGGCGTAACCGGAACACCGATCAGCCGGACTCCGGGCGACTCAAAAACATTCCAGAGGCCAGTGTATGTGGGATTTTCACAAACCACGGTTTCGCCGGGGGAGATCAGCGCGCGGCGCAGCAGGTCGAGCGACTGCTGGCAACCATGGGTCACTAGAATTTCGTCGACTTCCACCGGAATGCCGTCGCGCCGCAGCCGCGTTTGCAAATAAGCCTTGAGGGGCTCGTACCCGCCCGTGGAGCCATACTGCATCAGGCGTCCGCCCTCACGCCGCAGCACGGCATCAGCGGCCCGGCGTACAAGGTCAGGGGACGTCAATTCTTCCGCTCCGTGGGCGGCGGCAAACGAAATGACTCCTTCTTCCACGGAACTCGCCATCAAGCGCCCCAAAGAATCGTCACGCGGCTCTTCCGGAAAGAAACCCTCCCAGAATAACTCTTGCGCGGGGCGGTGCGCCCGAGCGCGTGGAGCGTGCAGGGTCTCCCCCAGCGGCGTCACGAAAGTCCCGCGCCCCACCGTACCTTGAATCAGCCCTTCGGATTCAAGGTCAGCGTAGGCGTTGCCCACCGTGGTCCGGTGCACTCCCAGTTGATGGGCAAGTTCGCGGCTGGGCTCCAAACGGTCGCCGGGTTTCAGCCCGCCGTTCAGGATGCGGTCGCGAAGTTGCTCGCGAATCTGCACATACAGCGGTTTGCGCAAACTCGAATCCAGCGTGACGAGCATAGTGGCTTAACTCCTCTGGCCTGATGACCAGTCCAATTTAGAACTGGATTGAAGTATTGTAAAGAGCCAAGTAGGCCAAGCTTGGATTGGGCCAATTTGCGGATCGAACATGTGATTCGGGGGCAAGCTGTGGGCGGGATCCTTTGTCCGTGGTCCGTGGTCCGTAGTCCGTTGTCCGTGGGCCGTGGTTCATAGTTGGTGGTGCACGCGATGAAAGCTTCCCCTCGAATTCCGAATTTCGAATTCCCAATTTCGAGTTTCGAATTCCGAATTTCCAGTTTCGAATTTCCAGTTTCGATTTTCGAAATCCGTTCTTCCTAGGAATTGGGGCTCTGCTTCATGCGTTCGCGCAGGCGGTCACGCAAGTCGGAGGGAGTGGAAGGGTTGCAGGCCACCAGGAACCACAAAGGCTCGTGCGCGTCTTCCGCCATGGTAAGCAGCACGGCGGCGGGTGTGCGCGGATGGCGCGCCACGTTCTCCCGCACGGCCGGGTAAGGATGTGACGCCAACTGTTCCAGCAGTTCCGGAGGGGCTTCCGCGTGTTCGGTCAGGACGCGGGCGAGAAGGTAATCATCCGCGTGCAGGGCGGAACCCATCCGTAAGAGTTTCTGGGAAGTGGTTTGAGGATTGCGGGCCTGTTGGAACTTCCGGTCCCAGGCGGGACTGAAGCGGTTCAGGTCCTGTGTGCGCGCCGCGATCATGCGCTGGAGTTGGCGAATTTCCGCCAGCTTGCGCGCGCGGGGAAGCTTGGCCTGCTGAACCGAGCGGAGGACTTCCTGCAAGTGGGTGCGTTCGCCGAAAACCACTTGGGAACCACGATGAATCTTCTTAATGCGGAACTTGGTGCGAGTGTCCTGAACCATCCTAAGCCCCCCAAAATAAGTGATGAGTGACGATTGTCAATTGCCGATTTTCGATTGCTGATTGTCGATTGTCATTTTTGCTCAATCATCAATCGAAAATCGGCAATCAGCAATCGGCAATTTCATCACTCGTCACTCATCACTGCCTTCTTGCCCTTGCTCGTCACTCATCACTCTTCACTCCTCACTGCCTCTAAGGAACGGATTCCTCTCGCGCTCCTCCCCGATCGTCGTGGGCGCGCCGTGCCCGGGAAACACCGGCGTCTGATCGGGAAAAATGAGCAGGCGGTGGCGAATTGACCGCAGAATTTCGTCGAAGGAGCCGCCCCACAGGTCCGTGCGGCCAATACTCCCTTGAAACAGGGTGTCACCGCTCAGAATCCGTTGGTTCTCGCCGGGCAGGTGGAGTGAGAGGCTGCCCGGAGAATGCCCCGGCGTATGCAGAACTTCCAAACTCAGCGTGCCGCAACGCAACGAGTCACCCTCTTTCAAAAACTGGTCCACATCCGTCACCCCCGGCGCCTCGACGCCCAGCCACTCGGCCTGCATGGCCAGGTTTTGATAGAGGGGCAGATCACTTTGGTGCATCAGCACCGCGGCGCCGGTGGCCTGCTTGAGCTTCTCGATTCCCCCCACGTGGTCAATATGCGCGTGCGTGGCGACAATGTACTTCACCCGCAGGCAATGCTTGGCCAGGATCTTTTGGACTTGCTCAATGTCGTCGCCGGGGTCGATCACGACAGCTTCACCCGTGGACTCATCCCCCAGAATCGAACAATTACAGGCCAGCATTCCCACCGGAAGAATTTCGTGAATCATTGACGCTCGCTCACCTTTCTTAACCGAATTCGCCGCGTGCTCCGAGGTTCCATAGTACTACTGAAACTGCCATACCGCGAAGTGCTATGCCCGATCAACTCATCCCAGGCGTTGGCGTCGGAACCGGGGACAAAGGGAGCTTTCAACCGCTGTCCGGTTGACTTGGGGAGCGCGGATTTCTATACTCGCTTGGGGTTGTTAGTGGAGCAGAGGAGCCACCATGGCGGCACTCAGCAACGAAGCGATTCAACAAGGATTGGCGAAAATGCCGGGATGGTCCTATCAGGGGAAAGATCTTCACAAGAAATTTACCTTTAAATCATTCTTGCCAGGCATCGAGTTTGTCAACAAGATCGCCCAGGCAGCCGAAAGCGCCGGGCATCATCCTGATATCACCATCAACTACAACGTGGTGGGCATTAGTCTTTCAACTCACAGCGAAGGCGGGGTTACCCTGAAGGACTTTGACCTGGCGAGCAAGATCGATCAGATCCATTCGGCGCTATCTTGATCCCCCTCCTTCGGCCCAGCCGGCATACCGGGAATGGTTCTGGGGCAATGGCCGATATTCATTTTGCCATCCTCGTTCGGGGGAAGTTTATGTTTCGTCATTGTTTGACTCTTCAGTCTTGTCCTCGCGAGCGGAAAGCGCATAGAATCCACCCAAGTTTGGGACGGAGATTATGACGACGTTCATGCAGTGGGTTCACTTGATGGCGGCGGTGGTGGGCCTGGGAGGAATGGGCTTCTTGCTCCTCATCTTGATTCCTTCTTTAGGAGTCCTCAGCCCGGAGCAACGCGAAGCGCTCTCCAAGGCCGTGGCGGGACGATTCCGATGGGCAAGTTGGAGCGCCATGACGCTGCTGCTGATCTCCGGTCTCTTCAACATTCGCCGCTACTATTGGGAAGAGCCGTTGGATCGGGCGTGGAAGCTTCTGGCCCTTAAGATCCTTCTCTCTTTCGCTCTCTTCGGTATTGTCCTGGGACTCACCATCCCCTTGCGATGGTTCGAACCTCTGCGGGCTCGTCGGCGGATGTGGCTCCTCGGGGCCTTCATCCTGGGGGTCGTTGTGGTGCTGATTTCCGCCTACCTGCGGCGCGGTTGATTGCACCGAAACTACTTGCTGTGAAAAACCGCTTCTTTGAAAGAGCCGCGCTGATTTTGGATTTTCTTTTGCAGCATGGTAATGGCGTAGATAAGCTGCTCCGGCCGAGGCGGGCACCCCGGCACGTAAACATCGACGGGAATGAACTGATTGATGCCTTGCACAATGGCGTAGTTATCGAATACACCGCCGGATGTAGCGCAGGCGCCCATGGAAATGACCCACTTGGGCTCGGGCATCTGCGCATAGAGCTTCTGAATCACCGGGACCATCTTCTGGGCAACGCGACCCGCGACAATCATCAAATCCGCCTGGCGGGGTGAAGCCCGGAAAACCTCCGCGCCAAACCGCGCCAAGTCAAATCGCGAGGCGCCCGCCGACATCATCTCAATGGCGCAGCACGCCAGGCCGAAACTGAAGGGCCAAATTGAAGACTTGCGCGCCCAGTTCACCGCCTGGTCAAGCTTGGCGAAGATGAGACCTTCATATCCGGATTGATCGGTTACAATTGGAACGCCCATTCCAACTTTATTATGCCACGCGAGGGCTCTCTCTTCAACCCCGGCGTGCCAAGGGTGGTGGGACAATTGTTGTAGCGGCGAGTTTACCTCGCCAAATGGCGGCGTAAAGCCGCCTCTACATCAAATTGACCACCACCGTGCCGTGAGAGGGATAAACCCACTCTCTTGCCTTCTTACGGATGCAACAAAATCTTCCCGAAGAATTCGCGGCTCTCCATCTTCTGCTGCGCGGCGGCTGCGTCTTGCAGGGGGAATTCGGAGTCGATTAACGCTTGCAATTTGCCTCGGGCGATGAACTTGAGGGCATCCACGAGTTCCGCCTTGCCTCCCATGAATGATCCCAGAATCGTGCGCTGGCGTCCGAAAAGGCCCTGGCCGTTCAGCTTCAGGTCCGCGCCGGTGGTCATGCCGCAGGTCACGAGCCGGCCATAAGTGGCGAGCGAATCAAAGCAAGCTTCCCAAACCGCCGCTCCGACGTGATCGACGACCACGTCAACGCCGCGCTTGCGGGTGAGGCGCTTCACTTCTTCGCCAATCGACTGCCGCGTGTGATTGATCACTTCATCCGCGCCCAGCTCGCGCGCTTTCTCCAGCTTCCAATCCGCCCCCGCCGTGGCGATCACTCGCGCGTTCACGAGCTTGGCGACTTGAATCGCCGCGCTGCCCACGCCCGAGCCCGCGCCGATCACCAGCACCTCCTCACCAGGTTTCAATCCCGCGCGCGTAAAGAGCATGTGCCAGGCGGTGAGAAAAACCAGCGGCACGGCGGCGGCTTCGTCGAAGCTGAGGTCAGCGGGAAGGGGAAGCACATTCATCTCCGGAGACTTCACATACTCCGCGTACCCGCCATCGACGAACACGCCAAAGACCGTGAACTGGCGGCAGGCGCTGTCCAAGCCCTTGAAACACATCTCGCACTGGCCGCAACTGACCCCCGGCGAGAGCAGCACGCGGTCACCAGGTTTTACGCGCGTTACCAGCGAGCCCACTTCGGCAACCTCTCCGGAAATATCGGCGCCCACAATGTGCGGCATCGGTATTCGCCACCCCGGCACGCCGCCGCGCACCCAGATGTCCAAATGATTCAGCGCGCAGGTCTTCACCTTCACCAGGACTTCGTTGGCCTGAATCTTCGGGTCCGGCGCATCCTCGTATTTTAGGACTTCCGAACCTCCGTGCTGGTGAAATCGAATTGCCTTCATGGATCGTTCCCCCTCGCTTCACCCTTCAGTTACATCACGTCCTTCTTCCCGAATCCCCTGAAATCCAGTAGTGCGCATAACGTCGTAAGAAACCCAAGCGCAAAGCAGCCGAGAAGAAGCAGGAACACGTTCCAGGAATTTGGCTGTGCCCATAAATTCGTGAAGAATCCGTAGAGGGCCAATTGCAGCGCAACACCCGCAAAGAACACCCCGCCATATAAACTAAACCGGAGCATTGACCAAAACTCTTGCGCAGCCCCCGACCTCCGAGTTAGGTTTGCCATAGCCGCCACCCTTCTGGTCAATCATCAAGCTTACACGGCCGAGTGACTCTTACTCACTTACGGCACTTGCCATCCACGGATTTTACTCCTCAACTCCAGCCGCCGAAAGCATGTTGGGGCCCTGGCCCGGGATGCGCGCGCCGGTGCGTTGACATCGGGGCGCGCGGCGCATAATCTAGGATTCGGGCATGGACATTTTTGAAGAGATCGTGCGGCTGCGGAAGGAAGGGCGCAAGGGCGCGCTGGCCACGATTGTCGAAGTGCAGGGGTCGATTCCCAGCCACGAAAGCTCCAAGATTTTGATTCGGGATGATGGATCAATTGCCGGCACCGTGGGCGGCGGCTGCGTGGAAGCGGAAGTGTGGTCGGTGGCGCAGGAGGTGATGCGCGAGGAAAAGCCTCGGCGTCTGCACTTCAATCTGAACGCCAACCCCGAGTACGACAACGGACTGATCTGCGGTGGCTCGCTCGACATTTTTGTTGAGCCCATTCTAGCCACGCCCACGGCGCTCATTCTCGGCGGCGGGCACGTGGGCCTGCAAGTGGCAAAAGTCGCGAAAATTGCGGGTTTTGACGTGGTGGTGGCCGACGACCGCGAAGCCTTTGCCAATAAAGAGCGCTTTCCCGAGGCGTCGGAGACTTTCGCGGGGCCGTGGGAAGAGGTATTCTCCAAGATCAATGTTAACGACCACTCCTACCTAGTGTTGGCGACGCGCGGCCACAAAGGCGACCTCGATTGTCTGCGCTGGGCCGTGACCACGCCCGCGCGCTACGTGGGGATGATCGGCAGCAAGCGTAAGTTCATCGAGATTTGCAAAGTATTGGAGCGCGAAGGCGTGCCGGCGGAGCGAATCGAGCGCGTGCATTCGCCCATTGGGCTCGATATCGGCGCGCTCACGCCGGAAGAAATCGCCGTGGCCATCGTCGCGGAGATGATCGCGGTGCGGCGCGCCACCGCGCCCAGCGTTCCCTCCCTGGCGTACAAACCGAAAGCCCAGCACACCTCATGATTGCCGGCCTGATTCTCGCCGCGGGAGAATCCCGGCGCATGGGGCGCGACAAGGCCCTGCTCACCTACCACGGACGAAGCTTCCTGGAAACCCTCATTGATACCCTTGGCGCCGCCGGAATCGAGAAGGTCACCGTGGTGTTGGGCCATCACGCGGAAACCATTCAGCGTGCGGTGAACCTGGCGGCCGTGCGCGTGGTGGTGAACCACGATTACCAGCGGGGACAAACGTCTTCACTGCAACTGGGGCTAGCGGCGGCGGCAGCGGCAGACTCACCGGAAGCGGTCATCCTCTGCCTCGTCGATCACCCGGCCATCTCCACCGAGGTTATGGCGAAATTAAGAGAGCGTTTCGAATTCACTCGCCCGCCGGTCCTCATCCCCATCTATAAGGGCGAACGCGGCCACCCTGTGGTCATTAGCCAAGCGTTGTTTCCCGAGCTGCTGGCGCTCCCACCCGATGAAGGCGCCAACACGGTCATCCACAAATATCGCAACGCGACACAATTTGTGGAAGTCGCCGACCCCGGCATTCTCCTCGATGTGGACGACCCGGAAAGCTACGCGCGGTTGGAACACAGATAGCCCCCATCCTCGTGGTAAGCGGCTCTACCGCGTCGCTGTTTCAAAAATACCTGTGCCGGAGGCACCTTGGATAGGGGTAGGGAGAGTCGATTGGATTCGATTCCCCCTCCCTCCGAACTGGACAGGCGGATCTCCCGCATCCGGCTCTCCAGTCGGCGGTTTTACCTGCAAGAGGACTGACGGGCAGTAGCATGGGCGGTCACCAAGGAGAACAACCCGCGCTCCGCGAAGTAGCGGTTGGG
>Ga0181533_1003733_pt1 | contig 16275 bp, 17 predicted proteins | sample PEATcosm2014_Bin_45_FD_119772 | JGI IMG/M metagenome (GOLD analysis project Ga0181533, IMG submission 119772) | Peatland microbial communities from MTU Mesocosm Facility, Houghton, MI, USA - PEATcosm2014_Bin11_60_metaG | ecosystem: Environmental > Terrestrial > Soil > Wetlands > Peat | place... | reverse complement strand
TCGCTAATGATAAAGCCGGTCAGGTGGGTTCGTTTCCCAGCGGCGGCTGGGCCTATCACATACCGAGTTCTAGGGAGCACTTATCTGAGCAGAAGGGGGGGCGTTTAGCTGAGCGGCAAAGTTAAATACATTTTTTTTCGGGCAGATAGCTTTCAAGCGGCCATCAGGCTGAAGAAGGTGATGTGCGAGTTATTTTTTTGCGCCGTTGCAAAACAGGCTGGTAACTTTCGCACGGCTGCAAAAAAAAGAGTCTTTAAGGCATTGAAAAGAAAGGTATTTATAGTTGGCATGGGAAGTGCATTAATTAAAGACAGATGAGCGAAGAGTATTAAAAAGGAGCTACATTGAGATGCCAAGCAGCAGAGGATTGCAAAGCAAAACAGGAGAGATGGCAAAAAAAGGATTATATATTGGAGTAGGCGCCGGGCTGGTTCTGTTTGCGCTAGTAGGGTTATTGCCGGGGTCTTTTGTCGGCGGTGTAGTTGGACTCAACATAGCTGGAGGCATTTTCGGGCTGCCGGTGAGTCCATCGGTGCTGTCGAGGCTTATAGTTGGGGTATCGATGATTTTTGGAGTTATGCTGGCCGGGCTGGTATTTGTAGTGGGTAGTGCACTGATCGGCTGGCTTGCCGGGAGTGTTATTGATGCTGTAAGAGAGAGCAAGACAACAACAGCAGAGCATCCAGAAAAATTAACCAACAAGTAAAAGCGACCCAGTATACTTCAACCCCAAAATTAGTTGCTTGCATAGCTGCCTGAAGGCAAAAAAGGATGGAGAGAATGCTGTTTTCTCCACCCTGTGTGTTTTCAGACAGCGTCAGGGCAACCTCCAGGCGCTTGAATTCATAAATATGGTTGCGTTCTGGCGCTGCTACATCCGCTCCAGCTTTGTTACGCTCCTTCGCCGTACGGAAACGGGGTCCCCTAAGAGTTGATGACCCTTTGGGAGTGCAACGTGCGCCTCAGGCGTGTTCCTCGACGGCACGCCGCATCGGTGCTCTTGCTGCGAAGCCGTATTTATGAACTGAAGCGCTAAAGTATGGGTTATAATACCTGTAATGCAATATGATGGTATTACGCTCATCGGATTAGTGGCAGCCATGCTGACCACTACATCGCTTGTTCCTCAGTTGATAAAATCCTGGAGAATGAAAGAGACAAGAGATATCTCTCTTTTAATGTTTCTTATCATGGGTGCAGGCATATTTCTCTGGATGGTATACGGCTTTTTAATACACAACCTGCTGCTTATTGCCGCAAACGGCGTATCGTTTTCCTTTGTTTTGATAATCCTCTTCTTTAAAGTCAAATACGGGTAGCGGCCGGCAGCTCAAGCCCTCAGCAAGCACTGGCATACCAAGGGTGTGCGTCATGGATCTGGTGCGAGCCAAGATGTCATTCCGGACAAGCCAACAGTACCAACAGTAGGTGCTTTAAGCACCAGAAGCAGGTGCTCTAAGCAGGCGCTCTTAAGCACCGGAATGACAAAACTACAAACCCATAAGTCTGAAGCAGGCTCACGCATCAGCTTGAAATTGACAAAGCTCCGAGGTTAAGTTAAACTAAAAAGGTTACATATCAAGCACTAATTGCAGGAGGAGAATTATAAATTGTTAAAGGCACTTGAAGACATATCGTCAACCAAAAAACGGCTTAAAATAGAAATTCCCGGTGATTCCATAGAGGCGGAAATCAGGAAAGGTCTCATGGATGCTCAGAAGAAGGCAAAATTTCCGGGTTTCAGGCAAGGTAAGGCGCCAATGACGCTGGTCGAGAAGAAATTCAGCAAGGATATTGAGGCTGAAGTTTTGGAAAAAATAGTTTCCGAATATTATCTGCAGGCGGTCAAGGAGGCCGACATAAAACCGGTTTCGCGGCCTGCTTTGGAAGAATCTTTTGACTTCAAGAGGAATTCTGATCTTTCTATGACTATGACAGTAGAGGTTATGCCTAAAATAGAAAATCTGACTTATGAGAATATACCTGTGAAGGATGTTCCGGTGGAAATAACGGACGAGGAAGTAGACACCATTATTGGCAATCTTGCTGAAGAGCGGGCAACCTTTGAAGCATCAGACGGTCTGATCCAGACAGGCGACCTGGTGACCATTGATTATACGGTCAGGGAGGACGACTCTTTGGTCAAGGACGTGGTCCTCAAGGTAGGCAGCGGCCCCTATCCAAAGGAGTTTTTTGACGGCCTTCAGGGCAGTAAGAAGGATGATGAGATCGAAGTTGAAGCCGTTTTTCCGGAAGGCATGCAATCACCCTATGCCGGCAAAAAACATACTTTTATCGTCAGAATCAGAGAGGTCAAAAGAAAGACGCTCCCCGCTCTTGATGACGAATTTGCAAAAGATATCGGGCTTGAGAACCTGGAACAAGTAAGAGAAAGGGTCAGGGAAAATCTTTTAAATACCAAAAAAAGGCAGGCTGAAAAAACCATGCAGCGGGAAGTTATCGACAAGCTGCTTGACTCCTATCAGTTTGAAATTCCGGAAAGCATGCTTAATCACGAGCTTGCCGGCATTATAAGCGAAATGCGGGCGTCTGGAAAAGATGACAGACCTGATGAGGCTTTGATGGAGCAATTCAGGCCTGGCGCGGAAAAGAGTGTCAAAACGACCCTTCTGATGGAAATGATAGGTCAAAAGGAAGGGACAGCTGTTTCAGAAGATGAAGTCAGGGGAGAAATTGCTGCTATGGCGCATGGATTTGGTCTTACTCCTGAAAATATAATAAAACATTATGTAACTAAAGACGGCTCTCTGGAGGGGTTACGGCATTCCCTTTTTGTGAGAAAGGTCCTGGCACTGCTGCTTGCCAAAGCTAAAATTGAAAAAGGGGCCGAAGAGGAGCCAAAAGGAGAATGATACAATGAGCATAGTCCCAATCGTAATTGAACAGACCGGGCGGACCGAGAGGGTATATGATATATATTCAAGACTTCTTAAGGACAGGATCATTTTTATCGGGATGCCTATAGACGACAACGTAGCGAATGTGGTCATTGCACAGCTCCTTTTTCTGCAGACTGAAGACCCTGAGAAAGATATCCATATCTATATCAATTCACCAGGCGGTGTTGTTACTGCGGGCCTCGCAATGTACGATACCATGCAGTTTGTAAAGCCTGACATCGCAACTTACTGCATCGGCCAGGCCGCGAGCATGGGCGCGCTGCTTTTGTGCGCCGGCACAAAGGGCAAGCGTTTTGCGCTGCCCCATTCGCGGATTATGATACATCAGCCTGCCGGGGGATTTTATGGGCAGGCAACGGACATAGAAATCCAGGCTAAAGAGATTTTGAAGATGAAAGAGACGCTGAACAATATTATGGCTAACCATACCGGACAGTCGTTGGAGAAGGTCCACGACGATACCGAGAGAGATTATTTTATGTCTGGTGATGATGCCAAGGCATACGGCATTGTGGACGAGGTAATAGCTTCGGCTAAAGTTTCAAAGGAGAAAAAATAGCTCATAGCTCATAGATACTGGTTCAGCCTGGCTGGGAGCTATCAGCCAGGAGCTACGAGCTTTAATTGGAGGTTTTATGGCACGGAAGATCAACGATGCGCTGCTTAAATGCTCTTTTTGCGGCAAGGGACAGGATGAGGTCAAGAAGCTTATTGCCGGTCCTACGGTATATATTTGTGATGAGTGTGTTGGGCTCTGCAATGAGATAATAGATGAGGAATTGCATGTTCTCGATAAAGATTTTTCGAAGAAGCTGCCTGCCCCTAGTGAGATACACAAATTTTTGAACGATTATGTGATAGGACAGGAAAAGGCAAAAAGGGTACTGTCCGTAGCTGTTCACAACCATTATAAAAGGATATTCCGGGGCTCTAAATCTGATGTTGAGCTTCAGAAAAGCAATATTCTAATGATAGGACCGACAGGAACGGGAAAGACGCTTCTTGCACAGATACTTGCCAGGTTCCTGGACGTGCCCTTCACCATAGCTGATGCTACAACGCTGACCGAGGCGGGCTATGTAGGAGAGGATGTTGAAAATGTTCTCCTGAAATTACTGCAGGCCGCCGACTATGATGTGGAACGGGCCCAGAGGGGTATCATCTATATAGACGAGATAGACAAGATAAGCAGGAAATCGGACAGCCCCTCAATAACGAGAGATGTCTCCGGAGAGGGTGTCCAGCAGGCGCTCCTCAAGATAATCGAAGGCACTGTCGCGAATATCCCGCCACAAGGCGGCAGAAAGCATCCTCAGCAGGAATACATACAGCTGGATACCTCTAATATCCTCTTTATGTGCGGGGGGGCGTTTGTAGGACTGGATACAATCATAGAGCGCAGGACGGGCAAAGGGAGAATAGGCTTCGGGTCCGAGGTGGTTGCCAAAAAAGACAAGGCAGCCGACGTGCTAAGCCTTGTTGAGCCTGAGGACCTGATGCGCTACGGACTTATACCCGAATTCGTCGGCCGTCTCCCTGTTATGGCAACTCTGGGAGAGCTGGATGAGGCCGCTCTGATAACTATATTGACTCAGCCCAAAAACGCGTTGGTGAAGCAGTACCAGAAGCTTTTTATGATGGACAATGTGAGACTGAAGTTTACCGAAGGGGCGCTTTCCGCCATTGCGAAGAAAGCCGTTGAGAGAAAAACCGGCGCGCGTGGTCTAAGGGCCATTCTTGAAGACGTAATGCTCGATGTGATGTACGAGATACCCTCAAAGAGGGGTGTTGCAGAGTGTATTATCAACGAGGAGTCCATCTCACATAAAGACCGGGCTATTCTCGTCTACGAAGATAAGGCTGAATCGGCATAAGCTAAGGGCCCGCGAATAAGTAACTCGCGCATTGATGCAAGTTTATTTATTCGTGGGCCCTAAAAGTGACGAGCCCGTAAAAAGTCGGGGAGTGTCTTTTCCCGTAATTCCTGCGCTTAAGAGCACCTACAGTTGGTGAAAACCGGAATCCAGTCTTTTATCGGGAGGGAAGTCTGAAAAATCCCATCTCCCCTGGTGGAAGAGGGTTATGGTGAGGGCATTGCACATGGCGAGCGTGATATAATTCAGTATTGAACACAAAGAAGATGAGGGCTTGTCCTTCCCGTGCTACAGGAGAGCAAAGACGGCAATAAAAGCATGAGCCTCCATGCAATTAATCAAGCACATCCTAATCATAGTGCATACGATTAGGGGCAGGCGCGCCAAATAGGACAGTGGTCATGAACGATCTGTCACGAGATTTCTTCTTCACACTGCCGATCAATATTCTTCGTTCTTTTTGGGGGCGTAACCTGCTATGGCACATTTTTGCGATCGGCGCCACGTTTATCATCGTCAGATCCGGCTTTGACTGGCTGTATTTTGAAGAGACCAGGCCATTTGCCAGGTCTCTTTTTCCGGCTGTTATCCTGGGTTGGCGCGTGCCGGTAGTATTCCCAATTATTGCATATATAGCAGGAGCTGTCTGTAAGGACCAGCGCGCCATCTACAGTGCATATTCAACGGCGCAGGGAACCATCATTGGTCTTATTGTCGCTGCTACATACAAAGCATTCACCGGAAGACCCGGTTTAATGCACTCTCGCCTCACGCTTATTGATACCAGCAGAGAGTTTCACTTCGGATTCTTAAGAGGAGGCATCTTTTACGGTTGGCCATCTTCACATACCACGGTCGCATTTGCGATGGCAGCAGCAGTATGGGCGCTCTATCCGAACAGTAGAGTGACTCGATGCGTTGCTATTCTCTATGCTCTATACATAGGAGTAGGCGTTTCAATGGCTATACACTGGTTTTCGGATTTCGTTGCCGGCGCGATCATTGGAACGGTAATCGGGATAACAGTCGGTAACGCATTCAGGGCGCGTCTGCTCCGGAGCGCCAGGATTTAACCCTTCGCCCCCGCGTTTTTTTAAAGGCTTTGTAGCCATCAAATCAGGTACCTGCCGCCTTAATATTAATTGTCTGACCCGTAATATCACCGTTAAGTCTTACTTCAGTAAATTGATTGCCCCGAAGAATGAAAGGTAAAGCTATCCGTGGTTGCGGGTACCGACAAGTCGATACAGCGGCCATTTCGTCAGAGGTGTTTATTTCCAAAAATATGCGTTAAAAATCCTTTGCGTCTTTTATCCCGAAACAAACGTTTTTTGAAAGTTCGGAATTTAACATGTACAGCCACAAGTAAACGGTTCTTTGATGAGAGTATTGTTATCACATACGGAACGTAACAAATGCCATCATCGTTGAAGCGAGAATAACTATAGTTAATGCTGAAATCAGGGAAAAGGTCGGCATGGCAGATTTATCCAATGACAGTTCGGACAGATTGCAATTCGCAAGGGTACTGTTCGAGGCAATCCGCAAGCTCTTTTAGACTGAGGATATCCTTTTTTCCGACTAGGCCTTCGACCCGTAAGCTGAACTTTTTAGGGTCTATAGCAGGCGCTGTATCCGAATAGGTCGAGATATTGACTTTGTCATTGCAGTCTCTGCAGCAATATATATCATGCCCTTCGACATTGTCTTTTGTGTATAATTGAAAAAACTCTTGGGAGACAATGCGTGGAATCTATGATCAGCTTTGAGATGGCGAGGCAGTTGCTGCTGTCTCTTGCAATCGTCCTTGCGGCAGGCGCCTTTTCGGTTTTTTTGTCAGAAAAGTTCAAAGTCCCGGATGTGGCGACATTCCTTCTCGCAGGTATCCTGCTCGGACCTCAGGTGTGCGGTATCCTGCACATCACTGTCGAATCCGCTCTGAACCAGATCATACTCATATTCGGCGCCTGTTATATCCTCTTTGATGGCGGGGCCTCTATCAGGTTGAAGGTCATGAAGCAGATCTGGATTACCCTCTTAGTGCTCTCTACAGCCGGCGTTATTATCATGACCGCTGTCACGGGCATTGCCGCTTATTATTTGCTGGGACTCCCTTTGATCACAGCTCTATTGCTGGGTGCTGCAATGGCTCCGACTGATCCTGCAACGATAATCCCGGTTTTCCGCCAGGTCAGAGTAAAGGAAAGGGTTTCCCAGTCGCTGATCAGCGAATCGGCGTTAAACGACGCAACAGGCTCTGTCCTCACTTTTGCAGTTCTGTCCGTTGCGATGGACTCCGCCGGCTTTTCATTAACGGCATCCATTTCAGATCTTTTGAAGCAGTCGGTTGGGGGCGTTGTCATAGGTGGAGCAATGGGATATCTCAGTGCGCTGCTTATTGCCCATGAGAAGCTTGACTTCCTGGCCAAATACGCCTCTCTAATAACGTTGATGGCAGTCATCGGCACTTACCTGGGCGCGGCAGGCGCACAGACGAGCGGGTTCACGGCGGTTTTTGTTTTCGGAGTCATCCTCGGCAACAAGGAATCGTTTGGCTTTCAGATGAATCTGCGGGAGCAAAAAAAACTTCAAGAATATGTCGCAAGGACAGCTATGATCATGAGGATGTTCATCTTCATACTTCTGGGCTCTCAGGTCGATTTCAGTCTCATGAGCAAATTCCTGTTCGGCGGGATCGTTGTCACCATAATGTTTATGCTGGTCGCAAGGCCAATTACCTTTTTTTTATGTGCCCTTCCGGACCGGCGGGCAAAGTGGAGCTTCAACGAATTACTCTTCATGTGCTGGACGAGAGAGACTGGCGTCATCCCGGCGGCACTTGCAGGCTTGTTGATAGGAAAGCACGTGCCCGGGGCCGAAATCATAGCTGCAGCTATATTTATAGCTATTCTTATGACTATCCTAATCCAGGCTACGACTGCGAAATGGCTGGCTGGAAAATTGGGACTGTTGGAATAAACATCAAAGCAAAATGAAGGCTTTTTCGTGTCAGCTTAAACTGAGGAAGAGGAAACCTGAATGCAGGGGATTAAACTCCAGACCGGAGTAGCCAGTATCAAAAGAGACGAGCAGCCTTGAACCGGAATTATCAAAGAATGAAGTGATGTGCCCGAACAACCATAAATTTCCCGAGGGCTCAAACTTTGCACTGACATTTTTTAGGTCAAACCGCCAGCTTCTTACTGATCAGAACGGTGATTGTCGACCACCTACGATCCGCTTGGAACACGAGACCCGGCATCTCAATCCACCTCTATGCGCTTTGCAACATTATACCCGAAGTCTCCTTGCATGACGGATACTCCGTTGCGTTCGCTGAAATAGTAAGTATCCTTATCTTCGTATAAATCCAGGGGTGACACCCCTATTGTGCCGTCAGTCATTTCCTTGAGAACTGAAACCAGGGCATCAGTTGCGGTTCCGACCTCTGAGGCCACATCATCAGACGTGGGGGGCCAGTGTGATTTGCGGTAGTATACCTGTCCCTTTGCGGTAACAAAAACCCCGTTGACTTTGGCAGTAATATAAAGAGAGGCGGAGGATTTCAAGTCAAATGCACTTACCTTGTCCCTCATGTCAATTACTATGTCGGCATGCTCTGCCTGATCCACAAAAGTCAGACTGTCGCCAAACTTTTTGACAAGAGCAGCTTTGATGAATTCAGAGTCATTGATGATGCGAAATTCCTGCTTCCCGTACCGCTCCTCGCCCACCTTATACGGAGCAACATATGCTTTATATTTTGCTGAAGCCAGGGTGCCCGTTTCGAACGGTTTCGGAGAGCCATTCAGATGGTACACATTGCTGTCACTCTTATGCTGCGGGTAGTCAACCGTTGAACAGCCTGCAATAATCACGGCAAAAACTGCAGATACCGCTATGAACGATGTTTTACCCATTTATTGCCTCCTCAGTTGTCGCTCTGCGCGTTTTTAAATTGTCTCTGTGGTTTCATGTCTTGCCTCACATTGGCGACCAGCTCGGGTTGAGTGACTTTAAGCCTTTCGGTGTTACCCTTACGAGGCCTTCTCCGTTAATTCGCATAAGATAAATTCCTTTTGAACGGTCCACGTTTGAAGTAAAGGCCAGGTATCTTCCGTCAGGAGAAAAGAAGGGATTTTCATTGTTCCCTTTATCAGTGAGCTGGGCAAGGCCGGTGCCGTCTGTGTTAATTATAAAAATCTGGTTCCTCCCGCCTATCATGCTGGTATAAGCTATTTTATCTCCTGTTGGAGACCATACTGCAGAGGTGTTATAGTTGCCCTTAAATGTCAGCCTCCTTAAGCCATAGCCGTCCCGGTCGGCAATGTATATTTGGGGGTTGCCTGACCTATTGGAGACAAAGACGATTGACCTGCCATCAGGAGAGACCGAAGGGGAGACATCGATCCATGGCGTGGTAATAATTTTCCTGGTTTTCGCATTTCCCAGGGCGGCAATGTAAATACCGGAATTGTCGTCTTTTGATGATGAAAAAACAAATTGGTGATTGTCCGGGAAAAAGTTGCCTGCGATATTCGTACCGTTAGTCAGCGCGAGGTTCCGTTCTTTCATGGTATTCATATCGAGCAGGTAAATCCCCCACCGGAGCTGCCGCTCTGCTGAATAAAGAAGCTTTGTCTTGTCCGGTGACCAATGCGGTGTCAGTAAAATGTCGGAGGTTATTCCTGTCCCCTTTATCCTGTGACCGTCCCAATCCATAAGCTGCAGTTCCTTTTTCCCTTTTTTATCCGAGATAAACGCGATCTTTGTTTTGAATATTCCCTGCTGTCCGGTAAGAATCGTATAGATATCATTTGCAATGGTATGGGCGAGTTGGCGGGCCATGTCGGTTACAGTGGCATACTCTTTTTTCAGCACTTCCCTCCCGTCTGAAACATCATATGCGGAAATACTTACAGAAAACTTGTTTGCCGCAAAAAAAGAGACACGGCCCTTGACTACGAGTGCTACGCCCAGCCCCATCCAGCTTGCGGGACTAAAGGGCTGATCAGGACGCTCGATCTGGACAGAATCGTCAAGGCAATCAAAAAGACCGGTAAAGTTAAGGTCGTCTTTTACAATGTCGGAAATCTCTTTATCCCCTGTAAACCTCTGAACTGCAATAGGCAGCCTTTTAAGCCCGGGGGCGGTGATGTCGATATAAATCTTTTCTGCCAGGGCAGGGGCAGGCCGAACAGAAAGTAGTGAGAACAGAAAACATAGTAATGAGAACAGAAAACAGATGGCTTTCTTCATGGCCTGAACCGTAATCCTATTTCCATTTCTTTCAGCGGCGGCGGCAGAGGGCTGGCCAATGTTATGGCCCTCAGGACAGAACGGTCGAAAAGCTGATTGCCTGATCCCTTTTCCACCTTTTCTATTGTAATGCCGCCGTCCTTTGCAACTCTAATTAAAACAACAGTTTGCAAAGCCGCACCAAGCATCTCAGGATATATCCACTGCTGCCTGATTTTTCCTTCAACCAGAGAATAATAATCACTTCCGCCGGCACTTGAGCCTCCGCTGCCGGTTATATTATTCCTCGATGCAGCACCGGAGGAGTTTTTTGATTGCACCGCCGACTGCTCGGCCCCTATATCGACGATTTTTCTGAGTGCTGCCAGCCTTTCGAGCTTTTGTATGGCCTTCAGTTCCCCAATCCTGTTTTTTACGATGGTAGTGTCTGATTCTTTTTTCCGCCTGATCTCAGTGCAAGATGCCACACGGAGCTTTTCAGCTGGCTCCACAATCTCCATGCGTGGTTTTTTAGCGGGTTTCGCAACCTCCATCCTGGGCTTTTCAGCCGGCTTTGCAATCTCCGGCGCTGCAGATGCCGGGCTCTTCCATTTCAGCGAAATTTCGGCCCCGGCTACCATTCCGTCCTTTTCTATTCCTGCCTCCTTTACTTCGCCCATTAATTCCACAACCAAACATTCTTGTAAGCCTTAAGAAATACGCTTGGATTCAGCTTGCTCATCACGGCAAGCTTCTTTGTTAGTTTATCTATCGAAACGTGGTGATCATTCAAGAAAATTTTCCCGCCTTTTTTAATGATGATGGATGCCCTCTCCTCCAGAGTTTAACAACATGTCTATATGTCTATTTATTTTTTTGCTTGATCTTATTCAGCCCTTTTCCAATCCATCCGGTAATGCTTTTTTCTCTTAGTGTCACATCGACACCTCCCACGTCAGACATCACACGTCCCCTCCTTACAGTGATAGACGATGATTTTGACATCGACAGTACCTGGCTCGGGTATACACTCCGGTGTCCGGTCATCAGGAAACTGATGACGCATGCAACAGCAGCATAGGGTCCGACTGCGGGCCCAAAAATCTCAGTTGCCATAATGCTCGCCGCGATAGGGGTGTTAGTGGATCCTGCCAAAAGACTGACCATGCCGATGGCGGCAAAAACCGCTGGGTCCAGTCCTAATACGCGCCCAAATATGTTGCCTGCAGTTGCCCCGATAAAGAATATAGGGGTCACGATGCCCCCGCTGCCGCCGAAGTTCAAAGTGATGGAGGTGAAAAGCATCTTCATGATAGAGGCTGACCACGGAATTGGGCCGCCTGCAAGAGCAGTCTCGATAGTGTCCAGCCCGAGCCCTAAATAACGTGCAGAAACCAGGAAGGCCAGCCCCATTAAAACAATACCGCCGAGAATGCCTTTATAAGACATAGGGAGGTTAATTTTATTGTTTATTTTTTTAATGAAATCCAGCAACTCGATAAACAAAAAAGAGCATAGCCCAAAGAACAGCCCTCCCAGGCATACCTTGATGAAGAAGAAACTGCTGAAGACAGGCACAAAATTCAGTGAGTGGTGAAAATAGGTAATACCCAAAGAGGATGAAACCTGGTAGCCGACGATTCCGGCAACAAATGAGGGAAGAAGCACATCGTAAAGAAGGCCTCCGACAAATAAAACTTCCACTCCGAAGATAGCGCCCGCTATGGGAGTTCCGAAAACTGTGGCGAACCCGGCGCTGATGCCGCATATGACTAATCTTCTGCGATCTCCGTCGTCAAATCTGAGTATATCCGACATAAGCGACGAAAGCCCGGCTCCTATCTGGGCACAGGGGCCTTCTTTCCCGGCAGACCCTCCAGCGGCTATAGTTATGATCGTAGCAAGCAGTTTCACGGGGACCACGAGAGGGTTTATCTTTCCTGAACGCTTGTGTACGGCTTCTATCACTTTCTCCGTTCCATGACCTTCGGCTTCAGGCGCAAGATATTTCACGATAATGACGCTTAAGAACATCGCAGCAGGAAGCAAAATAAAATAGTATTTGTATCCCTGGGCAAAGTTCATACTAAGACCGAGTAGCTTAAGAAAGATCGCTGTTGAGAAGCCGACAATAATGCCGGTGACGGAAGCAAGAAAAATCCATTTGCTGATACTGATAAACAGAACCGAACTTTCGAGAACCTTTTTCCTCATTTATTAAATCTCCTGTCGGCCAATCCACAAAGCATGGTAAATATCCTTTCGAAGCGGTTTTTCATAGCATCCTTATGATAGAGTCAAATTTATCCAAAAACAGATGAGAAATAGCTGTCTGGCTTTAATTTATAGTTACTAATCAAATCCTATATACTCAAAGTGAATATTGCAGAGACGCCGGCCAGACCAACAGTGGCGCCTGTTCATATCCGGTCCCTGCGCCCCTCTGCAACATTGCTATCCTGAAAATCCGACATTTCACTCTGGCATGTCAGCGGTTGCCCTCACTTAAGACAAAATGGTCTCTTCTGTTTTCTCTCCATCATGCCTCATCGCGCTCAGTGCAGAACGGCTTGTCTTTACCATAACTTATGGTGTCCATTCTTCCTGCTTGTACACCCATTGACAGGAGATACCTTTTAGCAGCACTTGCCCTTCTGTCTCCCAATGCCAAATTATATTCTTCCGTCCCTCTCTCGTCGCAATTTCCTTCAATCGTTACTTTCAAGTTGTCATTTTTTCTGAGAGTATTGGCAACATGTTTGAATATGAACTTTTCGTCGTTCCTTATGATATAGCCGTTAAAATCAAAGTGAATGTCCATCATCTTCGCTTGCAGCTCTTTAAGAAAGCTCATAGAATCCACAGGCGGAGTTGGAGCAAGCTCTTTTGACGTAACAGTCTCTTGCGATGGCTTTATGTCCGCCGACGTATCGTTAGTCTGTTTCTGCTCTGCGGATATTTCGTTTTGTGATTGGGGTTGCGCAGTTTCTTGTACAATGCCCCTATTCGCACATCCTGAAACAAAAAGCCCCGCTATTATTAAAGTTGCAAATATTTTTTTCATTTTGCCTCCGATGTTATTTAACTGCAATGGGACACCAATAAGTCCCTCCACTATCGCAAAGTAATAATCCGAAGTAGCGTATCGAAATTTCGCATTAGCAATATCCTGTCTTCTAACCAGACAATAAAAAAGGCGGGACCTGCTTATGCTGCCGGAGGGGCGGGACCTGAATGCAGGGGGTCAAACTCTCCAATGGAGCTTCCTATACCGGAAGAAACGAGCAGCCTTGATGGAGAACTGTCAGAGAATGAAGCAATATGTTCAAACAAGCACACATTTACCGAGGGCGCAAATTTCAGACAGGTATTTTCAGGCAAAACCGCCCGTTTCTTAGTAAGCAGAAGGGTGACCGTCGAATTAGTGGTATCATTTTCATTGATTGAATCCATTTTGGCGCAAATGGCGTCCATTAAAAAGATATGAAGATTATTTGATGAGGCAGGCATCCCGCTTGTGCCGTCAAGTCTGTCAACTATTCGCTTAACACTACAGGTATAGGAAAGCGGAGATATCGCATAAACAACATAATAGGCAAGGAACAGGGAAGATAAAATAACCTGTTTATTTTTTTTAAATAGTGTTTTTACGGATATCTGATAAATGATAAAGTTTGTCGTCATCCTAAAGGCAACACCTTCAATCCCTCACTATGCGCCGCCTTGCAAAGTGCCACGTCAGAAGATGAGAAGAAGAGTGATATATCACTTTGGTCTTTGTAGGCGGCCTTGAACAGCGGCAAAAGTTTGCGCTGCTCCTCATTTATAAGCTTCGCAGAAGAAAGGTGGATAGCGCCGAAACGGCTCAAGTCATACTTGTTTACAAATGTTCCCGCCTCGACGTCATCGAAATCCACTTTGACAAAATGTGCCCAATCCTCAGAAAATTGCCTGATAAACATGTCGTAATCTTTCTTGGACATGTCGTTGTTTCTGAGTCTCTTATCTATTGCAGACATGACCTCTGTAAAGGCGATCTTGCACGTTGCCAGCATCTCGGCTACTTTGGCCCAATCACGAATCACATCAGAATATGGTTCATCCAGGTAAAGCTTTACCAGACTACTGGTGCCGAGATACAGAATCATTGGCGCTCTTCCATAATGGTCTCCGACAAAGGTTTCCCCTTTATGGCGACACCTTCGAGTCCTTTTGGTTTTTCCCCGGACCACTGAGCCAGCCCTGACCTCTCCAGCGATCTGACCACTCTTCGTTCTCTGGAAATGGGAACTATCAGTGCCACTTCTTCGCCGTGGTCCGTGATGATGACCTGCTCGTCAAGACGAACCCTATTGACGTAACTGCTAAACTTCTCTTTCAATTCCTTAATGCCCGCAGTCAAGTAATCTCTTTTAATATTCATAATGGTTACTATCTTACAGCTATCGAACGCCATTGTCAAGTTAAAGGGTTGACATTTATTTTAGTAACGGAGCATAATACCAATCGTTAATGAGTACACGACTTAACATAGTTTCAATTGCGGTCAAAAACCTGAGGAGAAAAATTGTCAGGACAGTAATGCTGCTGCTGGCTGTTACTGTGGTCACCGGCACCATTTTCTTTGCAACTCTCTTCATATCCAGTATGCAGAATGCGCTGAAGATCGGAACGTATCGGCTCGGCGCGGATATTCTTGTAGTTCCTGCAAAAAATGCCGCCGAAGCCCGTTCGGCGTTGCTCTCGGGGGAGCCTACCACTTTTTACATGGACAGGTCCGTGCTCGCTAAAGTGCGGAGTATTGACGGCGTGAAGGAAGCGACTCCGCAGCTCTTTCTTAAACCAACCTCCTTTTCCTGCTGTTACAATGTTGATGTTTTTCTAATGGCCTTCGATCCGTTCACGGATTTTACGGTCACTCCGTGGCTTGAAAAAAATATTAAAAAACCTTTGAGCGGCAACGAGGTGATAACGGGCAGGAGTGTTCCCGTGCTCGTAGGGGATACGCTCCCCTTTTTCGGCACGCCATTTACTGTCGTAGGAACACTTGGACCGACCGGGATGAAATTTTTTGACCAGGCGGTTTTCATGACCCTGGACGCAGCTTATGAGATGGCTGCAAATTCCAAGACAAAGGCAATGCAGCCGCTCACCATAAGCAGGAACGATATATCGGCTGTGCTGGCCAGGGTAAAGAATGATTATACTCCCGACAGGGTGGCGATCAGGATAGAGCACGACATCGACGGAGTCAAGGCGATTGTTTCTGATGAAGTGTTGAACACTGTCAGAAAGCAGTTGACCGGCCTTATGAACGGCATACTTCTTATAAGCGTTGTCGTATGGATACTGGCCCTTTTGATGATGGGGTTTGCGTTTTATATGATAGTGAATGAGCGGCAGCGTGAAGTTGGTTTATTGAGAGCGATGGGAGCGAAGAAGATGCACATTTTCAGGCTTATAATAACGGAAGCCGTTATTATATCCACATCGGGCGGCATATGCGGATTGATAGGCGGATCGGCCATCCTGCTGACATTCAAGGGCTTTATATTGCACACTCTTAAATTGCCGTATCTTCTGCCTCCTCCTGAATTGCTGGCTGCATTGGTGGTTGGCACACTGCTGTTTTCCATGCTGACAGGACTCCTCTCTTCCCTGTTGCCCGCTATTTCGGCCAGCAGGATGGAACCATATGAGGCGATTCGCAAAGGAGAATGAAATGACTCCGGTCAAGTTTTCGGTTAGGGATAAGGAAATGGAATCATGATAGAAATTAAGGATCTTACCAAGACATATACAATTGACGGAAAAAAGATGAAGGCGGTCGATAAGGCAAGCTTTACTGTAAGTTCGGGTGAAATCTTATCGATCATAGGGCACTCGGGGAGCGGGAAAACAACTCTCCTGAGTCTGATAGGGGGGCTCACAAAACCGGATTCAGGCTCGGTCGTTATCAATGGAAACGATATATGGTCAATGAGTGACGACGCTCTTTCGGGTTTCAGGAACAAAACAATCAGTTTTATTTTCCAGTTTGCGAGTCTTATCCCGACACTTACGGTATTCGAAAATATTATGCTGCCTGTAACATTCGGCATGCACGGCGGAGACCCCGGCAGCTACGCAAAGCATCTCTGTGGCGCTGTAGGCCTGAGTGATAAAATGCATTCTTACCCCTCCCAGCTTTCCGGAGGCCAGCAGAGGAGAGTTGCCATTGCAAGGGCCTTTATAACCAATCC
>Ga0181533_1003727_pt1:12500-16292 | contig 16292 bp, 9 predicted proteins | sample PEATcosm2014_Bin_45_FD_119772 | JGI IMG/M metagenome (GOLD analysis project Ga0181533, IMG submission 119772) | Peatland microbial communities from MTU Mesocosm Facility, Houghton, MI, USA - PEATcosm2014_Bin11_60_metaG | ecosystem: Environmental > Terrestrial > Soil > Wetlands > Peat... | reverse complement strand
GGCCCGCGACGCGATCGAGCCGCTCTTCCATGAGCGTCCGAATGCCGCTGTTCAGCCAGTCCGGATGCGCGCGGCAGTCTGCGTCAATGAACGCCAGCGCCTCGCCATGCGCCGCGCGAATGCCCTCATTGCGCGTGGCCGCCGCCCCCTGCCGCGCCGTCTGCGAGAGCGCCGTGACGTCCGCGAACCGGCGCATGACCTGGCGGCTTCGGTCGGTCGAACGGTTGTCCACCAGGATCATCTCGAACCGCTCGCGCGGGTAACGCTGTGCGCGCAACGACGCCATCAGCGGCGGCAACGCCCTCTCGGCATTGTGCACCGGCACGATCACGCTGACGAAGGGTTCAGCCACCGCGTTTCATCCCTTTGTACCGTGGCATATTGTATCGTCTTGCGGCTCGGATATCACCTAACGTCCTCGCAGTCGCTTTCGGCGCGGACGGAAGGGGCCGCCGGGAGACAAAAAAAGCCCGTCCCGCTTCGTGATCGGAAGCAGGGCGGGCTTTTCAAATAAAACCGGCGACTACCTACTCTCGCGGGTTAAACCACTACCATCGGCGCAGAGGGCTTAACGACCGTGTTCGGAATGGGAACGGGTGTGGCCCCTCTGCTATAGGCCGCCGGAATTTCTTTTTCACCACGGAGGCCGCGGAGAAGGAAGTGCGGATTGCGGTCCTCAGCGTACCGGGCGTCTCGGTGGTGAGAAGGAGTTGAATAGTGGGAGCGGACAAACTCTGATCGGACCGGATGGCTTTGGGCCATCGGCAGTCAGAAATGCGGTCAAGCCGATCGGCCGATTAGTACCAGTCAGCTGAAGTCCTTACGGACCTTACACCTCTGGCCTATCAACCTCGTAGTCTTCGAGGGGCCTGATGGGGATACCTTATCTTGGAGCCGGCTTCACGCTTAGATGCTTTCAGCGTTTATCCAAACCGAACTTAGCTACCCAGCGGTGCCGCTAGCGCGACAGCTGGTACACCATAGGTTCGTCCAACCCAATCCTCTCGTACTAGGGTCGGGCCTCCTCAAGTATCCTACGCCCACGGCAGATAGAGACCGACCTGTCTCGCGACGGTCTAAACCCAGCTCGCGTACCGCTTTAATCGGCGAACAGCCGAACCCTTGGGAGCTTCTTCACCCCCAGGATGCGATGAGCCGACATCGAGGTGCCAAACCGCCCCGTCGCTGTGGACGCTTGGGGGCGATCAGCCTGTTATCCCCAGAGTACCTTTTATCTGTTGATCAGGGGCCCTTCCATACGGAACCCTTGGGTCACTAGGCCCTGGTTTCCCATCTGCTTGACTTATAGGTCTCGCAGTTAAGCATGCTTATACCCTTACGCTCTACGCGCGATTGCCGACCGCGCTGAGCATGCCTTTGGACTCCTCCGTTACCTTTTTGGAGGAGACCGCCCCAGTCAAACTGCCCACATAGCACTGTCCCGTCACCGGTTTCACGGTGTCCGGTTAGAATTTCAACATAGCAAGGGTGGTATTTCATGTTGTGGCTCCACTCCATCTAGCGACGGAGTCTCGCAGCCTCCCACCTATGCTACACAGGCCAGGTCGAAACCCAATACCATGCTACAGTGAAGGTTCATGGGGTCTTTTCGTCTAGCCGCGGGTATGTGGCATCTTCACCACAGCTACAGTTTCGCCGGGTCGCCGGTTGAGACAGTGCCCCTGTCGTTACGCGATTCGTGCAGGACGGAACTTACCCGTCTAGGAATTTCGCTACCTTAGGACCGTCATAGTTACGGCCGCCGTTCACCAGAGCTTCGGTTCAGAGCTTCGCTCCGCTTGCGCGGAACTAACCCTTTCCCTTAACTTTCTGGTACCGGGCACGCGTCGGACTGTATATTTCAGCTTATGCCTTGGCACAGTCCTGTGTTTTTAGTAAACAGTCGCAGGGGCCGATTCACTGAGACCTCCATGGGCTTCGCAGGGCAAGCCTGCTGACCTTTGGAGGTTCCCCTTATTCCGAAGTTACGGGGAAAATTTGCCGAGTTCCTTAACCAGCGTTCTCCCGAGCGCCTTTGGATGCTCTCCTTGCCGACCTGTGTTGGTTTTAGTACGGATTCCCACAGGGCTCGCTAGACGGTGTTTCTTGAAAGATGATCGGGCCACTTACGGACCAAAGGCCCCGCACTCGCCTCCAGGACCATACGCGCCGGATTTGCCAGGCGCGGTCCTTCGGGCTTGGACTTCCCGCAGCTATGGGGTTTAGCTGGCCGTTTCATCTCCTAGCCGCCAATTGCTCGAACGCCCTGTAGGAAGTACCGGAATATTAACCGGTCGTCCATCGTCTACGGCTGTCGCCCTCGACTTAGGTTCCGACTAACCCTGGGCGGATGTACCTTCCCCAGGAAACCTTAGGCTTTCGGCGAGGTGAGATTCTCACTCCCTTTATCGCTACTCGTTCCGGCATCATCACTTCTCGACGGTCCAGCGGTCGTCACCGTCCGCCTTCGCTCCTCGAGAACGCTCCCCTACCAGTCCAAAGACCATTTCTGATCTAAAGAATCCGCGGCTTCGGTACCTGGCTTGAGTCCCGTTCATTATCGGCGCAGAAGGACGTCGACTGGTAAGCTATTACGCACTTTTTAAATGGTGGCTGCTTCTAAGCCAACATCCCAGCTGTCCAAGCCCTTCCACTTCCTTTGTCACTTAGCCAGGTTTGGGGACCTTAGCCGGCGATCTGGGCTGTTTCCCTCTCGACTATGAAGCTTATCCCCCACAGTCTGACTCCCACGATAGTCGTCACGGCATTCGGAGTTTGATAGGAATGAGTAGCCTGGTGGGCCCTCGAGTCCTTTCAGTGCTCTACCTCCGTGACGGAGTGGCGTGAGGCTAGCCCTAAGGCTATTTCGGGGAGAACCAGATATCTCCACGTTTGATTAGACTTTCACTCCTCCTCACAGCTCATCCCCATCCTTTTCAACGGATGTGGGTTCGGCCCTCCACCCCGATATTATCGAGGCTTCAGCCTGGCCATGAGTAGATCACGTGGTTTCGGGTCTGCTGCATGCGACTCAGTCGCGCATTTCGCACTCGCTTTCGCTACGGCTCCTGGCCTGAGGCCATTAGCCTTGCCGCATACAGCAAGTCGCCGGATCATTATGCAAAAGGCACGCCGTCACACATTGCCTTCGGTTGCCCGAAGGCCATAGTGCTCCGACAGCTTTGTAGGCATACGGTTTCAGGTGCTATTTCACTCCCTTAACAAGGGTGCTTTTCATCTTTCGCTCGCGCTACTATTACGCTATCGGTCGCCAGGTAGTACTTAGCCTTGGGTGATGGGCCACCCGGATTCACACGGAGTTCCACGAGCTCCATGCTACTTGGGAGACCATTCCAGAGAGAGTTTCGCCTTTCGCCTACGGGACTTTCACCCGCTGTGGTGGGGCTTTCCAGACCCCTTCGGCTAGGCTGACTTTGGTAACTCTCCGGGCTGCACCCTGAATGGTTCCCGCAACCCCGCTCGTGCAAGCACGAACGGTTTAGGCTGGTTCCTTTTCGCTCGCCGCTACTGGGGAAGTCGATTGTTTTCTTTCCGCTCCTGCAGGTAATGAGATGTTTCAGTTCCCTGCGTTGCCCGCGCCGGCCTATGGATTCAGCCGACGCTTCCACCCGATTAAGGATGGACGGTTTCCCGATTCGGAGATTCCCGGGTCAAGGCTTGTTTGGCAGCTACCCGAGACTTATCGCAGTCTTCCGCGTCCTTCTTCGGCTCCTGGCGCCAAGACATCCGCCGTACGCCCTTAGTAGCTTGACCGCAATTCCGATCGCCGAC
>Ga0181533_1003727_pt1:0-10000 | contig 16292 bp, 9 predicted proteins | sample PEATcosm2014_Bin_45_FD_119772 | JGI IMG/M metagenome (GOLD analysis project Ga0181533, IMG submission 119772) | Peatland microbial communities from MTU Mesocosm Facility, Houghton, MI, USA - PEATcosm2014_Bin11_60_metaG | ecosystem: Environmental > Terrestrial > Soil > Wetlands > Peat... | reverse complement strand
CCCCCCAACGCGCGGGCTGCCCAGCACGAACACCAGCGGCAGAAAGAGCAGCCACGCGAACACAATCTGCGCCGCCGCCGGGAACCGCGTGTCGCCTGCCCCCTTGAGCGCGCCGGCCGACACGATCCCGAACGCATCGGCGAACTGGAAGAGCGGGATGTACGTGAGGATCAGGCTGCCCGCTGCGATGACCGCAGGCTCGTGCCGGAACAGCCCGATCAGTGGCCGGCGGAAGATGTAGAACAGCGCCCCCATCAGCGTCATGTAGCAACACGCGCACGCCATGCCCAGGTACGCACGCCGTTTCGCCGCCCGGTAATCCCCCTGACCGATGTATCGCCCGACCAGCGCCGTAAGGCCGATGCTCAATCCGTACGCCGGCATGAACGAAAGCTGCATGAACGCCGTCGCCGCGTTATTCCCCGCCAGGACATCCGCCCCCAACTTCCCAATGACGAAACTCACGAAAATCGCCCAACTCCCGCAATCCAGCGCAAACGTCGCCCCGGCCGCAATCCCGATCCGCAGAATCTGCGCCACCTTCTTCCACTCGAACGGCGCCCATGCGCGCGTCGCAAATCGCGCCTGCTCCCGCCTCGACAAATACAGCGTCAGCAGGGTCACCGCCTCCGCGCAGGAAGCCAGCGTCGTCGCAATTCCCGCCCCGAACAACCCCAGTCGCGGGAACCCCGCGTACCCGAAAATCAGCGCCAGATCGAGAACGAAATTGAGCCCGTTTGCGGAGATTCCGGTCATCATTGGCACGATCGGTCGCCCCGTCCCCTGGTAGAACGTCGCCAGCGCCGCCACCACGCTCATCGCCGCCATCCGCAGCGCCAGCACGCGGAAATAAGTGACCTCCAGCCTCATCACCGCCGGCTCATGATGGAACAGCCGGAAAATCAGCGGCGCGCCAGCGATGAACGGCAATATCAACACCTGCGCCAGGAAACCGATGTAGATGCAGTGCGCCGTATACCGCCCGCAACCGCCCGGTTCGCCCCGGCCCAGACACTGTGACACAAACGTATTATTGCAGCTCACCAGCCCCAGCATGAACGTGCCGAACACCATAAACGTCAGTCCCGCAGGCCCGGCCGCCGCCAGTTCGTCTTTTCCGAACCGCCCCACCAGCAGCATATCCACGAACAGCATCATCGTCTGCGAGCCCATCGTGATGATGATCGGCAGCGAAAGCCCGACGACCTCGCCCAGGTCGGCCCACGGCGAACCTCGCTCCAGTTTCTCCATCGAAGGCGCGCCTTCCCCTTCATCAACGCGGTCGAGATCCGGCCCCGGCTAGCCCGAACCCCATCATAAGCCACCGCCCCGCCGGGAGATGGTGCGACGTCGGCCCGCTTTCTTGCGGCTATCCTGCAGCCGGATCCGTCGCTTGCGCCCGGGCCAGTTCCTCTTCGTACACGTCGGCGATGCGGCGGACCATGGTCTCGGCGCGGAACCGGTCGAGGAAAAGCTCGCGCCCTTTGAGCGCCATTGCCCGCGCGGCATCGAGGTTCGCCAGGGCGCGGAGCATCGCCTCGCGCAGCCCCGCGACGGATCCGGGTGGCACCAGGAATCCGGTTACGCCGTCGCGCACCACCTCGCGCGCTCCATCCACGTCGTAACTGATCACCGGGCAGCCGCTCAACAGCGCCTGCGGCAGCACGCGCGCGAGTCCCTCGCGCAATGAAGCATGCACGAGCAGGTCCATCGCTTTGATCATCTCGGGGATCCGCTCCGGCGAAACGAGACCGGCGAAGGTCACTTTCCCGGCCAGGCCGAGGCTTGCGGCCAGCGAGTTCAGCCGGTCGCGCAGGATGCCGTCGCCGACGAGGAGCAGCCGTGCGGCCGGCGCTCGCGGCGCCACCTCGGCAAACGCGCGCAGCACGTCCTCGTGCCCCTTCAAATGAAAAAGCCGCGCGATCTTTCCGACCACGATCTCATTCGCGCCGATCCCGAACTCGGCGCGGACGCGGGCCCGGCTGCCGTCCTGGGCGAGAAACGGCGCGACCTCCATGCCGCTGTAGATGGTGACGAACTTCTCCCGCGGCGCGATTCCGGCCTGAACGAACGCCTCGGTCATGGCGTCGGCGACGGAGATGAAGCGGCTCGTGTCGGCGGCGACCAGTTTCTCGGCCCGGCGGAAAAGCCAGTTCGCCGCCGCCCCCTGCTGCGCGTGAAACGGCGGGCCGTGAATGGAATGAATGATGACCGGCACGCCCGCGCTCCGCGCCGCCAGCCGGCCGAGGATGCCGGCCTTCGAGGAATGGGTGTGGACGATGTCCGGTTGCTCGTCGCGAAAAATCCAGAGCAGCGCCTTGAAGGCGAGCGCGTCGCGCCAGGGCGAAATCGCGCGGCGGAGGTTCGGCAGCACGATCAGGTCCACTCCGTGCCGTCGCGCGCGCTCGACGAGTTCGCCTTCCGGGCCGATGGCCGGCCCGGTGACGAGCGTGGTGCGATATCCGCCCAGCCGATCCAGCCCCTCGACGGTCAGCAGCGTGTTCTCCTGCGCGCCGCCGAGGATGAGGCGCGTGATGACGTGCATGCAGCGGATTTGCCTCAAGGCGGACCCACCTTTCACTGGGGGCAAAGTTCGGCCGGTGCGATGTTCGAGAGGATGTCGCAGCCGCTCGCGCGCAGCTTGAATCCCTCGCGCGCCCTTCGGCGGCGGCATGCGTCCGCGCGATGTCTCCGGCCGCATCGTATTCCGCATGTCGGGAAAATTCAAGCCGCGCGCGGTGGAATCGTGACTTGCGGGACATTGCGAACGCGACTATAATACAGTGGATGTAGTTTTCTAATGAAAGCCGCCGGCATGCCGGTAAATCGGGTTCGCGCAGCAGGGCTTCATTATGCCTCCACCGACGTACATCCTGGGATTCGAAATCCTCGAGCGCATCGGCACGGGCGCGGGGAGCGCCATCTATCGGGCGCGCGAACTCCCGTCCCGCCGCATCGTGGCGCTCAAGCACGTCGTGGTTGACGACCAGGAGAACGAGAAATACCTTCGCCACGTCCGGAACGAATACCAAGTGCTCCGCTGCCTGCAGGAGAGCGGGAACGGCGCGCCGCCGGAGGGCATCGTGCGGGTGTACGATCTCATCCGCACGGGGTTTCTGCGCCGGCACAAAGAGCACTTGCTGGTCATGCAATACATCGAGGGGCGCGACCTGAAGCGCGAGGGGCGCTATTCGACCGGCCAGATGGTGCATATCTTGATCGGCGTGTGCGACGCCGTGGCGGCGCTCCACCAGCACAGAGTGATCCACGGCGACCTGAAGCCGGAAAACATCATAGTGGACCCCTCCGGCAAGCCTACGGTGGTGGATTTCGGTTTCAGTTGCAAGACCGGCTCGCGCGCGCAGAGCATCAAGGGCACGCGGGAGTACATGGCGCCCGAGCAGGTGGACCGCGGGCCGCTGACGGAAAAGACGGACATCTACAACTTGGGGGCGAGCATGTATTTTCTCTTCGCCGGCCAGCACCTCCCCGCCTTCATTCCCGCCCCCGGCGATACCTCGCATTTCATCGGCCCGCGCAACGTGCAAGCGCCATCGCTGCGCACTTTCAACGAATCCATCCCGACAGCGCTTGACGAAATCGTGCTGCGATGTGTCCGCAAGGACGATCTCGCCCGCCCTTCGTCCATTGAGGAGGTCCGAGAGGTCCTGATCGAAGTGGGCAAGAGGTACTCCGATGGCTGAGAAACCCGCCGAGCCGCTCGTGAACGCGCCGATCGAGAAAACCTCGCCGATCGTCGCCGGGTTCGAGCTGCTCAAGCGCGTCGGCAGCGGCGGCATGGGCACCGTGTACCGCGCCAAGCAGCTCAGCGTGGACCGCATCGTCGCGGTGAAGATCCTCAAGCCGAATCTCGCGCGCGACCGCAAGTTCCTCGAACGCTTCAAGGAAGAAGCGAAGGCCGCGGCCAAGCTCAACCATCCGAACATCGTCCAGGCCAGTGACGCCGGCGAGGCGGAGGGCTACTTCTCCTTCATAATGGAGTTCGTGGACGGCCAGACGATGCACCGCCTAATGCTGCGCGAGGGACTCATTGACGAGAAAAAGGCGGTCAAGATCGCCCTCGACACCGCCCATGCGCTCAGCCACGCGCACCTTCACGGCATCGTCCACCGCGACATCAAGCCGGGAAACATCATGCTCTCGAAGGACGGCCTCACCAAGCTCTGCGACCTGGGTCTCGCGCAGCTCCGCGACGAGGACGCCGATGCCAGCGGCCGTGGGCCGGCGGTCGGCACGCCCTACTACATTTCGCCGGAGCAGGCGCAGGGCTACATGAACGTGGACTGCCGGTCCGATATCTACTCGCTCGGCGCCACGCTCTACCGCGCGCTGGCCGGCCGCCCGGCCTTCGACGCGCCGACCCGCGCCGAGATTCTCGAGAAGCACGTCAACGCGCCGCTCCCCTGGCCGAAGGACCACAACCCGGCGTTGAGCGACACGATTTGCTACATCATCGCCAAGATGATGATGAAAAAGCCGGAGGAGCGCTACCAGACCCCCGACGATCTCGCCGAAGACCTCGAACGCCTGAAGCGCGGCGAGCCGCCCAAGACCGCCACGATGGACCTGGGCATTTCACGCTCCAAGCTCACCGAAAACGAACGCGCCGCAGTCGCGATGACCAGCGCCCGCATCCGCCGCAAGCGGGAAGCCATCGAGCAACTCAAAGAAGTTCGCGCGTTGATCGCCCGCGTCGCCGCCGAGCAGGCCATCGCGCCGTACGCCGTCGTCCGCATGCTGCGCGGCAGCGGCAACCTCGACGAGGCGAAGCCCGAAACCTTCATGAAATATGGCGTCATCCTGCTGGCCGAACGCCGCTACTATCAGGCCCGACGGGAATTCCACCAGGCCGCCAAGCTCGGCGGCAACGTCTCCGCGTACCTGGACAAACTCGATGCGCTCGGAGCGCCGCCCGGAATGACCTATGTGCCCGGCGGGGAATTCATCTCCGGTTCGCCCCAGGCGCCGCAGAAACTGGAACTGCCGGCCTTCTACATAGACATCAACCTCGTGACCAACCGGAAGTACGCCGACTTCCTGCGCGCCACCGGCGCGGCGGCGCCGAGCTACTGGGTCGAGCGCAACGTGCCCGAGGGCGCCGACAAACATCCGGTGGTGGACATCTCCTGGGACGAGGCGTGCGCCTATGCCCAGTGGGCCGGCAAGCGCCTGCCCACCTCGGCCGAGTGGCAGAAGGCCGCGCGAGGCGCCGACGGCCGCCTGTATCCGTGGGGAAGCCATTTCGACCCGCAGCACTGCAACACCAGCGAATCCGGCATCGGCGGCCTGACCGACGCCGGGCGCTACCCGAACGGCGTTTCGCCTTACGGCTGCTTCGACATGTTCGGCAACGTCCTCCAGTGGTGCCAGGACAGCAGCCCGACCTCCGCCGAAGGGCCGGACAACCGGGCCGCGTGCGGCGTCTCCTGCGAAGAGCCGGGCGCGACGAGCGGCTGCTGGCGCGTGGAGTTCCGGAACCGGAATCGCCGGAGCCACGCCATCGGCTTCCGTTGCGCGATCGATGTCTGACTTTTCTTGAACTGCGCGAAAACGCGGGCGCAACCGGATGAACCGTCCGGGATAACGTGGCCCGGTCCGAGACGCGGACTGAGTGCAGCATTTCAGAAGTCCGCACGGACTTCTGAAATGCCGAACGGCGCGGGAGGCTTGGAGGGCCGCGGAAGGCCCTCCAAGGGGGTGCCGCGCGAAGAGTATGAGCGCGTACTGGCACGCGGAAAGACGCGACGGGAAGGAGCGTCTTGGAGCGCCGTAGGGGCGAAGCCCCTGTGGAAGTTTAGCATTTCGCAAGTCCGAATAGACTTGCGAAATGCTGAATTGAGGAGACCATGCCTTTTACCCTATTAGTGGTGGCGGGCGAGCGGGAGGGTGAGACTTTTCAGATCCCCGAAGACCGCGCCTTCACCATCGGCCGCGATGCCTGCAACGACATCCGGCTCGACGACCGCAAGCTCTCGCGCATCCACTGCCAAATCGAAGTCATCCGCGGGCAATGTCAGATCACCGATCTCAACAGCACCAACGGCACCGTGGTCCGCGAGGAGCGGATCGCCGCGGAGACCGGCCTCGCCCCCGGCGACGAGGTCGTCATCGGCACCAACCGCCTGCGTCTCGTCGAAGTGGCGTCGGACAAATCCAAAGCTCCGAAGCCGCCCCCGGAGAAACGCCCCCCGCTGGAAGAGGCGCCCGGCGAAGGCCCCGCGAGTTGCGAGGAATGCGGCCGGGCCATCCCGCTCCAGGATATCGCCTCCGGAAACGTCCGAACCGTCGGCACGCGGCATTATTGCTCGAACTGCGCCGCGTCGTTCGACCAGCCGACCGCGAACGGAGCGCCGCCCTCCCAGCCGCTTCCGCCCGCGATACTCGAGCGGTTCCAGCCCGGCCGGGAACTAGCCGGCGTCCGCGTAGTCAGCCTGATCGGCGAAGGCCGCCTCGGCCCCTTGTTCAAGGGCGAGCAGGTCACCATCGGAAGGCCCGTCGCGCTCAAAGTCCTCAACGTGGCCGACGAGCGCTGGACCCAGCGCTATCTCCAGGCCGTGTACGTCAGCGGGCAGCTCGTGCACTCGAACATCGTCCTCATCTTCGACATCGGGCAGGAGGAGAACCTCTCCTACGTCGTGCGCGAATACGTGGAAGGCCGCTCCGTGCAGGAGCGGCTGGCCAGCCGCGAGCCCGCGCCGATGGCGGAAGCGCACGGCATCATCTCGCAGGTGGTGTACGCGCTCGAACACGCGGCGGAACGACATGTCTTTCACGGCGCGCTCTCGCCGCGCAAGATACTCCTCGGCCCGCGCAACAGTGTCAAGGTGTTCGGGTTCGGCCTGCCGCCGGCCCCGGCCGGATCGGGCGCTTCGGACCGCGACTGCTATGCCCTGCCCTATCTCGCGCCGGAGCGGGTGCGCGGCGGCGAGTCGCCGAATTTCGCCGGCGACGTGTACTCGGTGGTGGCGGTGCTCTATCACCTGCTCAGCGGCCATCCGCCTTTCAGCGGCAACTCGCGCGAGACCATCGAGCAGGGCATCCTGAGCGCGCAGCCGAAGCCGTTGAACGAGTTCGTCCCGGACATCCCCGCCGGCGCGCAGAAGATCATGGACCGCGGCCTTTCCAAGGACCCGCGCGCGCGTTACCAGTTGCCGCGCGAGTTGCTCTTCGATCTCGAGGCGAACCTGAAACGCGCGTCGTGAACGACGCGGCGCCGACTGCTTTTGGTACGGATAGCGCGATGGTCGCGAAAAACACGAAGAACAGCCGCAGGTATCAACGCTAAAAGACCATCCTTGGTGAACTTCTTGTCTTTCGTGTTGGAAAGGCATGCTTGAAAGCCGACCATCTTTTCGAGGACGGTCAAATAGGGAAGCCCAGTTAAGGAGGGATGGATAATGGGAACTATAGGAACTGTCGCTCTGGCTCTCCTCTTGGCCAACGTTGTCGTCGCATGGGTTCTCCACAAGGCGTCAGTTCAACGCTCGCGCTTTGCACCGGACCTCACAGGCCTGGACGACCAAATGTTCAATGAGTTTCAGGACTACGGAATGACGTTCGCGGACAAGATGCTCCCGCCGCAGAGCGTTGAGGTCAAGTTCCTCACGGCGCTGAAGCTTGCCCAATACGAGCGCGAGCGCGTGCGCCTGCTGGACGGAGTCTGTCGCCGCGCCCTCATTGCTCTTGGCATCAACTGCGCTTTCGCGTCCGCCTTCATCGTCATCGCCCTGTCATCGCGATAGCGCGACGATTCGCCGCGCCGCCGCCGGCTTTCCCGACGGCGAGCGCAAAGTTCTCGAAGCACACCAAGACCGGCCGAAGGAATCAACGCATTCAATCCATCCTTCTTGAACTTCGTGGCTTTCGTGGTTGTAAAACGCTCTTCACCTGAACGGCTCCGCACCAATCCGCCTCAGCCGGACCTCGTCAATCGTCGCGATGCCGCTGCTGCCGGCCAGGAACAGCGCGACCTCCGCCACCTCGTCCGGGTCCATGTATTCCGAAACGTCCACGTCCTTCCGCCCCCGCACCAGCGCGGTGTTCACGCCCCCAGGCGAGATGGCGTGGACGCGCACGCCCGTGCCGCGCGTCTCCTCGGCCAGCACCTTCGTCAGCCCGAGCAGCGCGTGCTTGGAGGCGCAGTACGCCGACTGCGCGGCGTACCCTCGGTGCGACGCGGTCGAGCAGATGTTGATCACCCGGCCTGATTTCCGGCGCAGCATCCCCGGCAGCACCTCGCGCGTCAGCGCCGCCGCGCCGAGCACGTTCACCTCGAACAGCCGCCGCCATTCCTCCGGCGTCGTCTCCGCGAACGGCTTGTGGAGGAAAACGGCCGCGTTGTTAACGAGGATGTCAATCTCGCCGAGCCGCCCGAGCGCGGTCCGCACGGCCTCGGCCACCGACTCCGCGCGCGAGACATCCGCCTCGATCGCCACCACGACCCCCGGCCGCGCCGCCGCGGCGACGGCCTCGAGCTCGACGCCCGTCCTCGAAATCGCCGCCACGCGCGCCCCCGCGCCGGCAAAACGCAGCGCGATGCTCCGGCCGATCCCGCGGCCGGCGCCGCTCACCAACGCCACCTTGCCTTGCAACATGCGAATCTCCACTGATTGAGTTTTGCAAAACAAATGGCCATCACCGCGGAAGGCGCACCCGCCTCCGGCGGGCAAGCCCCGCAATCCGTACTGATCGTTGACACCGGACGAAACACGGCGCTATCATGGGCGCTTCGGATGATACACGCAGGGAACGGCTCGCGCAAGCCGCCGTCCGGAGGCCGCATCCGTGTTTGGAAAGCTCGACCGATACCTGGCGCGCAGCTTCATCGAGCCATTCCTGGTGACGGTGATGGTCATCACGGGACTGTACATCGTCGCCGACGCCTTCAGCCACGTGAACGAATACCTGCGCCAGGCGAGCAGCATGCTAGAGGGGCTCTCGCGGATCGGGCAGATTTACGCGCTGCGCATCCCGTACTTCCTCGCGCCGGTGATGCCGGTCGCCATGCTCATCGGCGCCGCCTTTGGCCTGTCGCAGTTGACCGCCCAGAACGAGATCAACGCCATGCGGGCCAGCGGCATGAGCTACTGGCGGATCCTCAGCCCGATCTACGCCATGGCCGCCCTGGCGGCGCTCCTCGCTTTGGGCAACCGCGAGCTCGTCGTTCCCCGGGTGGAGCAGATGGCCGCGCCGGAGGTCCAGGCCTGGACCGGGACCGAGAAACGCGGCCACGAGGACGAGCTGGTCGTGGATGAAATCGAGAAGGAACAGACGAAGTTCACGCTATACTACGACGCGTCCAAACGGAGCGTGACGAAGCTCTGGGTCCTCCAGACCCTGCCGGGCGGCGCGACGATCTCCTTCACCGCCGGGCGCGCCGCGCCGGTCCGCGAAGGCTGGCTGCTCTATGACGTCAAAGGGGAAGGCCCCGCGGTGAACGAACGCCTCTGGCGCACGAGCCTGAAGCCGCGCGACCTGGAAACGGCGCTCCTGCCGCTGGAGGAGCGTCCGCTCTCGGTCCTCCGCCACGAGATCGATCACCCGGGGGCCGCGGACGCGCAACGCATGGCCACCCTGCGGCTCTTCTACGCTGAACGGCTGACGTACCCGTTCACCGGGCTGGTCCTGGTCGCGCTGGGGGTGCCGTTCGTGATCGGGCATGAGAAGGTCCAGCGCAGCCGCATGCTGGGCATCGGCATCTGCGTGGTGATCTGCATCATCTTTTACACCGTCCAGCACATCTCGTTGGACCTCGGCCAGCACGGCCGCCTCCCGCCGGAGATCGCCGCCTGGCTGCCTGTCGTCCTCTTCGGCGCGGTCGGCCTGTATCTTCTGGAAGCGGTGCATGACTGAGGCCGGTTCAGTCGCTTCAGGACCCGCGGCCGCCGTCACGCCTCGAGCCGCTCGAACGCCCGCACGCCCAGCCACAGCGGCGCGATCACCGCAACCAGCCCGACGATTACGGCGAGCAGCATGCCCG
>Ga0181533_1003718_pt1 | contig 16315 bp, 14 predicted proteins | sample PEATcosm2014_Bin_45_FD_119772 | JGI IMG/M metagenome (GOLD analysis project Ga0181533, IMG submission 119772) | Peatland microbial communities from MTU Mesocosm Facility, Houghton, MI, USA - PEATcosm2014_Bin11_60_metaG | ecosystem: Environmental > Terrestrial > Soil > Wetlands > Peat | place... | reverse complement strand
GCACTTACCAGTTCGGCCCGCGCCCGGATCACCGTCAGGTGGATTTGCGCTTGCACACTGCGATGCCGCACTGGCCCCAACAACTCGGGATCGACTCGCGCCAGCCGTGCCAGGGTCTGCGCATCGTGCCGATCATCTTTCCGACTGCTCTTGGTGATCAATTGCACCTTTTGTGCGTGCGCCACGAGCACTTCGTGTCCCAGCTGAGTCAACAGCCGGCTTACCCAGGGGGAATGTGTTCCTGTCTCCAGTGCGATGAGACTCCGCGGTATCTTTCCAAACGTCTGCTTCATCGCTTCCGGTGTCGTCGGCAGTTTCTGTTCCAAAAGGACTTGGCCTGCTTCATCCCTAACGCAGTAGAACGACCAGCGATCTCCCAGATCCAAGCCGATCGTCAGCTGTTGCTCCTTGAAAATTTCGTTCCCGAATGTCTGCACAGTGCTAATCTTCTTCATAGCCGGTCTCCTTTTCTTGTGCCTCGAGCACGTCATTCATCGGGAGCTTAGCGCATCCCGCTGGAGACCGGCCTTCTCATCCCATCTGATAAACGCTAGTGCTTTATCGGACGCGCGTTTTCGCGAACGAGTGAAATTTGGCACGGTGCTCTCCGCGCGTTTGATAAAGCCGTTAGAAGGTGGCCGCTTGTGTTTGCGGCGGATGCGGTGGGGCCAGTTCCTATGGGATTTCTATCATGTGCAAATGAGTTAAAATCGACAAGAGTAACTGAATCGAGATTGAGTTTCGATCATAGTGCATGACGACTGGAGTATTGCACGCGAAGCGTCCGCCGCGCAATCGGCTACGTTCAAACGCGCTGCTATGAAAATAGCCGGAATGTGTAGCGAAAATGAAAGACTTAGGAAACAGGCCGACTATTTTCATGGCCGGTGGTGCGTCGACGGCGCATGAAGTCTTACCGGAGATGTTGGTCCCGGTACCCAAGTTTCCGGCAAGGCGACTTCTCGGGAGTTAGGTTCGCTCGGCTTTGCGTTCCTGATTAATCGCCAAACCGGACCAGTTGGTTCCAGTACTCCACTTCTCCTGTGAGAGCCCCTGTATCAAGAATTGGCGCAATCGCGTGGTGTCAATGGGGCGGGCTGTGGCGGGGAGTTCGTTGTGCGGAAGGCGGGAGAAGAGTATTATCCGCGAGTCAGAACGCTAGAGCGTAAACTTCGGTTACTACCCCGACCGTGCGGCTCGACCGTGGCAGTCCGATGTTCTATCGCAGTCCGCTCCCCGTGAACGTACCAGGTTTCAATGAAGAGAAACGGAAGCGCCTTGGATCGGTCGAGGTGGCGCTGATAAAATCTACAGCCGTTGATCGGACACACGCCATGAACCAGAACGCAATCCTTCTTACATCACGTTTGGGTGTCACTTCAGTGCTCACCAACTTGCTCTCTCGGAAGGGGTACTGGATGGGTGGCCGCACGCTCAAGAATCCCCATAAACTCACGATGATGCCAAAACGCGTACCTGCCGCAGCCTTCGGTATAGTTCTATTCACGCTAAGTTCATGCGCGTGTCTCGCCTCCGCTCAGGCTCCCAGCCAGCCCTGGGCAAACACGCGCCTCTCACCCGACGAGCGCGCTGATCTGCTCGTCAAGCAGATGACCCTGGATGAAAAAATTCAGCTCGTCCACGGAAGTATGGCGATGTTTGGTCCGAAAATCCTAGGAGCACTCGGGGGAGACGGATTTGTCCCCGGAATTCCTCGTTTGGGAATCCCAGACCTTAATCTGATCGGCGCGGGCGTCGGCGTCACCAACCTTGGCAAACGTGCTCAGGGTATGGCCACGGCGCTGCCTGCATCACTGGCCGAAACCGCAACCTGGGACCCCAAGCTGGCGTATGAATTCGGAGCGGTCATTGGCCGCGAAACCCGCGACCAAGGTTTCAACGTCTCCCTCGGCGGCGGCAACGACATCATGCGCGAGCCCCGCAACGGACGCAATTTCGAGTACCACGGCGAAGACCCGCTTCTCGCGGGAAAGATCATTGGTCAGGAATTGAAGGCCATTCAGGACCAGGGCGTCATTGCCAATATCAAACACTATGCGGTCAACTGCCAGGAGACCGATCGCTTCGGAGTCAGCGCAAATCTCGACAGGCGCTCCCTGCGCGAGCTCGATCTGTTAGCCTTTGAAATTGGAATCCGGGATTCTGACGTCGGTACGGTGATGTGCTCCTACAACCGCGTCAATGGCGATTATTCCTGCGAGAACGACTACCTTTTGAACCAGGTGCTCAAGAACGATTGGGGCTTCAAAGGCTGGGTGATGTCAGACTGGGGCGCCACCCACAGCACGGTCAAGGCTGCGCTAGCAGGCCTGGACCAGGAATTTTACGAGAACAAGTACTTTTCCGCTCCGCTTCAGGAAGCTGTAGCAGGCGGCGAAGTTCCGCTGTCACGGCTCGACGACATGGTTCATCGCATTCTGCGTACCATGTTTGCGTTCGGAGTGATTGACCATCCTCCCGTGATCAAGCCAATTGACGCCGAGGCTGGTGCCGCAGTAGCGCAACGCGTGGAGGAACAAGGCGCGGTTCTCTTGAAGAACGCGGCAAATGTCTTGCCGCTTAAAGCTTCGCGTCTTCATTCAGTCGCCGTCATCGGATCGCACGCCGACGCGGGCGTGCTCTCTGGCGGCGGATCGGCTCAGGTGGAACCCATCCGCGGAAATGCCGTTGTTCCTAAGGAAATACCACCCGGCCCTGACGGTTTCCTGGGCGTGTGGGTATGGGACCCTTCTTCACCTCTGCGCGCCATCCGTGCCAAGGCCCCGAATGCTAAGGTCAGCTACGACGACGGGACGGATTCCGCAGCCGCCGCCAACCTGGCTCGTGGTTCCGACGTCGCGATCGTGTTCGTCCATCAACACACTCACGAAGGCGCCGACTTGCCGAATCTTTCTCTGCCGGACAACCAGGATAAATTGGTGAAGCAAGTTGCAGCCGCGAATTCTTATACTGTCGTCGTGCTGGAGAATGGAGACCCCGTCCTCATGCCCTGGCTGGACAGCGTCAAGGCCGTCTTGGAATCCTGGTATTCCGGCCAGCGGGGCGGCGAAGCCATCGCCAATCTTCTTTTCGGCGACGTAAACCCTTCCGGAAAGCTGCCGATTTCCTTCCCCAAGAGCGAGGCCGATCTGCCGCATTTGACGATCCCAGCTCCGTCCCCATCGGAGCAGGCGCCGAGGTCCGAGCTGTCGCCAACCCAGGTCTTCATCGACGCCAATTACACCGAGGGGCTGAAGGTCGGTTATCGCTGGTATGACGCCGAGAACAAAGAACCCCTCTTTCCATTTGGATTCGGGCTTTCGTACACCAGCTTTTCCTATTCCCACCTCAAGGTAGCTTCAGGCAAATCAGTGGAAGTCAGCTTCTCGGTCAAGAACACCGGTCGTCGTGCCGGATCAGAGGTGGCGCAGGTCTATCTCGGTCTGCCGGCAAGCTCGGGTGAACCGCCGAAGCGCCTGGTGGCTTGGGAAAAGGTGCAACTGGCTCCGGGCCAAAGCCGTAGTTTCACTCTTTCGCTTAAGCCCCAACTCATGTCCATCTTCAACGTCGAGAAGGACTCATGGGAACTCCTCCCCGGTGATTATCTTGTTTCAGTGGGTGGATCATCCCGCGACACTCCGCTGACCGCACCATTGCAGATTCCTGCGCAGCGCCGATGAAGGGATTTGCCAGGCCGCGTTCGCCGGAGAAGCCCAAGGCTGCACGGTCGATGGAAATATCAATGTCCTCGGAAAAGCGCTCGATGAGATGGAACACCTTAGAGAGCGAAGTTCCACCCTTGAAGCGAAGCTCGGGGATTCCTTGCAACGCGAAGAGATGTTTCAAGGTCCAGCAGACCCAGAAGTCTTTTTCGACCGCTGTTGTTGTGGAGTTACGGCGGCTGGCGGCCTCCTCGAAGTAAGGTCGCCGCTCAGCCGGCTTGAGATTTGCGAAGTTGTCCATGGATTGGCGTCACGCGGTGATCTGACGCAGAACCGACTGCGACCATGCGGGTGCAGCCAGTGCGAGCCGGTTTACGGCTGCCTTAACGAGACGCGGGAGTCGCTTCGCAAGGGCCTGCGTGGGGATTTCACTGATCCTTTTCTGTCCGAGCGACCGGACCGCTTGGATGACGATCCCCGCCTCAGTTCCCGCTCCGATGATCTTGGAAGGAGCAACATGTTTAAGCGTGACCGTTTGATTTCCAATGCGCACCGTACGCGAGGGCCCCTCCGTGAGGTAGAGGTTTTGCACGGGGACCTGTGTTGAGAGTCCCAGCAGGTTAAGAGCTGTTGCTCCGGAGATCGTGATGCGGCTGTGGGTTCTCGCTGCCATCGCTTTGGCGACCGCCTCCGGTGAAGGGGACAGAACGCCGATGCGGGGATGGACACGAGGAAACTCATAAATGCCACTGGCCAGGCGGCGAATCTTGCCGGCGCGCTGGAGACGAGACAACGTTTGATCAATGGCGGCACGGCTTCCCAATGTCGCGAATTCTCTCGGTGTAAAGACCCAGCCGCGATGCTTGGCCCGAATCTTTCTCCAAACGGATTTTGTAGTGTTTCTGACTGTCAACATAAGACTCTCTTTCTATGTCAGAAATAATAGCATAAATATCTGACATACTCAACGCCCTTAAATCATTGTACATATATTAGAATGAGGCACTTACAAAATGAGACGGGATATGTAAGGAAGTCTGTCGTCCTAGGTCGAACTCAACGAGAAATTAGAACTGCCACCGTTGGACCTGGATGTCCAATCTCTAGTATAGATATAGCGGTGCGAGTGTCTTTGGGATGTCCGACACTCTCGATTCAGTACAGATCTCAAACGGGCCTATTCTTTGCCTGTGAGCAGCCATTCCAGCGACTTATCAAATCCTCGACGGAGGGCGAGTAAGACTTCCGCCCCGACTTCGTTGCCCATGCTCGACAGCGGACAAGTAACTCTGACTAACACCAATCCGACTAGCAATGGCTGCCTGCGTCATATCGAAATCCCTGCAGGCTCTTAATAATCGCGGAAAGGCTTCGATTCAAAATTGCATCTTGCGGATTTCCAGACTACGTGCAACAGGCTAATCTCACGAATTCCTCTTTTGCTGCGAAAGTAACCGCTGCAAAAAAGTGGGGCCTTTCTTTTTGTAGATTTCAATCCCTTCCTGAAGAAGCGCGACGCAAATCTGAGCCACACTTCTTCCCTCCGATAGCGCAATCTCCTCCAACCGAACCTTCAGATCAGAAGGGATACGAAATGTAAATTGAGAGTCCTTTTTCATTCGCTCGAATTCTAACACGCCCTCCTAACTAGCGATCAATCTCTGGGTATTGACAAACAGCAGGCGCACTGCCATACTATGCAGTGCACTGCACTGCAGTGCTTTTGAGAGGAGCTATGAATAAACCTTCCACGACCTGGCGCTCTAACATGCTGTGTGCTCGCCGCATTTGGGGCCAGCTCCCTGCGACGGCCATCGATGCGTTGAAGCAATTGACCAAACATCTGGCAGTATCAATTGCAGCTGGAGACTTACAATTCCTCGAGAATCGCTGGTATGTCACACATTCGGGCTTGCTGCGAATAGCGCAAAGACGTAAATGCCGAGGGATCGAAACCGCGATTCAAGATCACCTATCTGACCCACAGAATAACAAGTGGGTAGTTAAAGCCACTGTTTTCAAGAGCCGTTACTCCAAGGGATTCGCGGGCTATGGCGATGCCGATCCCTCAAACGTGTCCTCACTTGTTCGAGGAGCAGAAATGCGTGTGGCGGAGACGCGCGCCGTCAATCGCGCCCTCCGCAAGGCCTACGGAATCGGCCTCTGTTCGGTCGAAGAGTTGGGCGCGTTCTCGAGTCCGCCGAGATCTGCCTCCATTCCGTCCCCGTCAAACGGATCCCACCCCTCCAACGGTTCAAGGAACGGCCAACCTCGGCTCCGGGATCAGCTCTGCCTTCTCATCCGCCAGTACAACCTCGATTCGAATCTCGTAAAGGCTTACGCGGCGGACTTCTGCGGCACGGAAGCCCTCAGCGGTGCCAGTCGGGAATTGGTCGAGTCCTTCATCGCCCATCTCACTGCGGCTGCCAAAGAGAACCGAGCTGCTCTGGTCTGCAAACTCAACTCCTACGCTCAACCGGTGGAGGCACAGTTATGAGAAAACACATTCCCGGTCTGCATGCGGGACAGCAGGACCTGGCAAGCAATCTCGATGGGCTATTTTTGGTCCGCGTGGAACGGGTTTCCTATCGCTGGCAGCCCCAGAAACCCTTCCTAGCGCTGCGCTTCACCATCTTGGAGCCCACCTCCTTTGAGGCGCTTTCCTTCTCTGGACGCCTCTACTGCACCGACCGCGCGCTCTGGAAACTCAATTGGTTTCTCCATGATTTTGGCTACGACACCGAACTGCTCAGTCGAGATCAGGTCGATGAAAAAGCACTCCTGAACCTTCGGGGAGTCATTCGGACCACCTTCACCAACCTCAACGGTCGTTCCTACCAAAACCTTGATGCATTTGCCCCAGCTGCAGAGTGGGAGGCTCTTTCCTGCGCAACGAGCAGCCAGGGCGAGCGGGGGAGTAGCTGAGATGACCTTTAGCTACACCCAGATCGCCCACTACCTCCGCTGCCCGCGCAGCTATCGCCATCGCTACCTGGACGGCTGGCGCGAAAAGGAGACCCGGGCGGCCATGATCTTCGGCCGCTGCTTTGAAAAAGCGCTGGGGTCTTATTTCTGCGGCGACGATTGCGGCTCGGCACTTTATCGCGAGTGGGGTGCTTTCCGTGATACTCCGTTTGCGTACAAAAAGGGAGAAACCTGGGATCGGCTGATCCATCAGGGTGTGCATCTCCTCGAACGCTTCGCCCAGGACAATCGCATTCGCATTCCCCAGCCGCAACAGAATCTTCAAATCAAGATGGTGCGGGAGCTCCCGAACGCAAATCAATTCGTTGCCTACATTGACGCCATTGGGGAACTCGATGGACTCCGGTGTCTCATGGACTGGAAGACCACGACCAGCCGTTTTTCCGAAGAACCCGCTGGGTTGTTGTCGCTCGACCCGCAGCTGATCTGCTATTCCTGGATGACGGGGATTCCCGAAGTGGCCTTAGTCGTCTTCGTGCGAAAGCATCAGCCCGAGATCCAATACCTGAGGACCTCGATTTCGGAAGAGCAGCGCGCCGAGTTTGGCCGGCTCGTGGGCGCAACGATCGGCCAGATCGAGGCTGCCCGGTTCCCCTCCCACAGCGGGATTCGCTTCCCACAGAACGGCTGCATGAGCTGCGCGCATCTAGGCCTTTGTCTCGATGACCAAAAGCTGATCGATTCCAGTCTCACCCTCACACCAGGAGCGAGCGACCTTGCTTGGCTTGACGAGCTTGTGGATTGACAGGAGACCCATGGTGACTCCGGAGATCAATCGCCGGCGGGCCGTGTTTGTACTCGGGAGAATCGACGAAATCCTGTCTTGGGAGAAGAGCAAGGAACAGGAGAAGGACGTGCGCTTCGTCGAGTTGGGGGAGTACCTGTGCGAGGTGCGGGCAAAACAGTATTGGCGCCTGGAGAAATTGAAGTCATTTGATGAATTCCTGGAGAAACGCTTTGCCGACTCGCGTCGGAAGGCCTATTACCTCATGACCATCCACGAACATCTCACGCGAGTGCCGAAGCAGCAGCTCCGCGAGATGGGTTGGACAAAGGCGAGGGAGCTCGTCAAGGTGGCGCGGAAAGACGGAGCGGATTTCGTTTGTGCACCCTGGGTGCACAAGGCAAAGGAACTCCCGAAGGAACAATTCAGGAGGGAGGTCGAGCGACACCTGACGGGAAAGGAAACGGAAGCGTGGGAGATCATCTACTTCAAGCTTTACAAGAGTCAGTTGCCAGTCGTTGAAAAAGCCCTCGAGACGGCTGCCCTGATGCTCGGAACCGACAGATCTCGTGGTTACTGCCTCGAAATGATCTGTGCCGATTTTCTGGCCGGAGCTCGTCTGCAAGAGAACGATCGGTAGAATACCTTGCCAAGCAAGGAGCAGGTGAATTGAACACCGCCAAAATAATGACTATTCAGGCGATGGAGAATCCAGAGAAAACGCAATGAGCGTACTGCGCCAGCGTAAGCCCCGCCAGAGGCTCGACCCCGAAAAGTATCGAGATCTCCGCGAACAGGTCTTAGAGAGAGATGGATGGCGTTGTCAGTCATGCGGTGCCCCAAGAGACTTGCAAGTCCACCATTTACAATCCCGCAGCCGGCTCGGTGCTGATCGATTGCAAAACCTTATTACCCTGTGCGCCCGATGCCATCGTCTCAAGCACCTGGGATAGAAACGCCACTTTACACCTTTTCATGATGAGGAATCTTAGAACACGGATTCCTATGTTAGTTTTGGGGGGGCCAAGTTTCATCTCCCGCTTCTCGCCGATGTCGAAGTCATAGTAGGAGACCACGCAGAGCCGCTCTTTAATTGCTCGCGGAGAACTCCGGATGCGAAATGATCCCTCCTAAGAGTCCAAACCAGGGTGGCTTAGCACACCCTCGCCTGCTCGGAAATCCGTTATACTTGACCCTGAAACGATAGTTGCCGTTCCTTCTCCACAGATGGACCTTTCACGCACAGCCGGGTCTGACCGTCGTTATCGTGTCCTCACCGTCGCCACTCATCCCGTCCAATATGCCTCCGCCAATTTTCGGGAAATGGCGCGCCACCCGCGCTTCGATCTTAAGGTTGCCTACTGTAGCCTGCGCGGGGCCGAACCCGGACTCGATCCGGAATTCGGCACCACTATTCAGTGGGATGTTCCTCTTCTGGACGGGTACGATTGGGTCCGTGTTCCCAACCGCGGCAATGGTGGCGAATCCTTTTGGGGCCTGTGGAATCCGGGGCTCTGGAAGTTGGTTCGCAGCGAATCTTTTGACGCGCTTATCTGTTTGACCAGTTACAGGCGCGCCAGTTTCTGGCTCTGCTACTTCGCGGCCCGTAGCCGGGGCATCCCCTTTTTTTTTGGCACCGACGCCTCCAGCTTTGAGCCACGTGAGCCACGTCCCTGGAAACGCTTCATCAAGCGCTTGGTCTGGCCGCGAGTGTTTCGGCTTGCCAGCCAGGTGATCGTTGTCTCAACCCCGGGCCGTGAAATGTTGCAATCCCTCGGCATCCCGGAGGAGCGCATCGCCCTGATTCACAATACGGTGGATAACAATTGGTGGGTTTCTGCTTCCGATAAGGTTGACCGTGCCGCGGTCCGTGCCTCCTTGCACATTGACAACGACGCGCGCGTAATCGTTTTTTGCGCCAAGCTGCAGCCTTGGAAGCGACCCCGTGACCTGCTCCGTGCGTTCGCCAAGGCTGCCATTCCTCATTCGGTTCTGCTGATTGTCGGTGAGGGACCATCACGAGCGAGTCTCGAGGCCGAAGCCGCCACACTTGAACTCGGTAACCGCATTCGCTTCCTGGGCTTCGTCAATCAAACCGCTCTTCCGGCCATCTACACTGCGGCCGACCTGATGGTTCTCCCGTCGGAATACGAGCCGTTCGCCCTGGTGGTTAATGAAGCGATGTTGTGCGGCTGTCCCGTCGTTGTTAGTGACAGAGTGGGGGCTGCCCGCGATCTCGTTGTTCCGGTCTCACCCGAGTTCATCTTTCCTCACTGCGACGTGGATGCTCTGACCACTACGCTGCAACGTGCCTTCACTGAGCCTGGCCGGCTGCAGTCCCTTCGCCTTGCTGTTCGCGCGCGCATGGACAGCTGGTCTCCCAGAGAAAACGTGACCGCCGCGCTTGCCGCAATTGAGCGCGCCCATGCCTTGCAACATCGTCGGGCAAGCAACCCACCGCCTTCTGCAGGCGTTCCTGGCTCCACTACTTCTTCCGGAGGAACCACCAAAACTTGAATTGGCTGCTCCAGAATTTCGGCCGTCGCTTTCGTTTTGCATTGCGCAATCCGCGCTATGTGGCCACCTCTCTCCGTAGAGAGATCACCCTTGCCGATGAGCGATTTCTCTCCAGCATTACCGGTGTCTCTCCTTCTCGCATTTGCTCTTTCTTGAACGAGCCCATAAAGACGCCCGCCGTTGCGCAATGCCTCCACGAGGCGGATGCCTTCTTCCATACGTGAGAAATGGAAGCAGCGGACCTTTACGCCCAAATGAGTCTGGTTTAGTACGCCGCCGTTAGCGCATTTGCTCTCAAGGTAGTAGTTGAAACCAGCGTGGCCAGGGGTGTCTTCATCCTATTCACTTCTCGCACTACAGAAAATGGCCACGGCACTTTACGCTCGATCGGACTCGGCGGTCCCCGCTATCTTCCTCTTGGCAGGCCCCTCGGTTGGATCGTTCCCGATGGGCTCAAGGCTAACTGGGATCTGCACATCGGAGATTTCCACTCCCATGCTCGTGGCTACCTCGCATCGGTCGACGCACTCACCAGGCTCGTGGAGAAAAAAAGGAAGTCCTGATCGAAGCCTTGTGACGCCAGGAATTTCCGTTTCTCCTGATAATCGCAACGCCGGATTTGCAGGCTTAATTTTCCTTCCGCAGGAATTCCGCGTACTGCGCGGCAATCGCGCGCCACGAAAAATATTGTCTCTGCGCTAGCCAGCTCCGCTGCGCCAGCGAAATCCGATGGTGCTCATCTTCGAGCACACGAACCAACACGTCGCCTAAATCGCCCTTCCTCTGCGGGGAATACAGAGCCAAGCCCGCCTCGGTGATCGGCGCCGCCGTCTCCGGGCCCTCGTACGCGATCACCGGCAAACCGCAGGCGATCCCGGCGATTGCGCTGCCCCGCCTGCTCGAGATATGTCCGCGTACAAAGAGCAGCACGTCGGAATCGGACAGCGTTCGCACAACGTCTTCCGCCGCCAGGACACCTAGCACCTGGAGTTCGACCTCCGTATCGCTCAAAAGCTTCCGCAATTCGGGTTCGGCGCTTTGTGCATTGCGGCCGAAAACGATCAGCCGCAGATTCTTGACTCGCGAGGCAGCAAATCGAACAGCTTCCACAATAGTTTCAATTTCCTTACGCCCCGCCTCTCCTCCGGTGACGCCGAAAACCGCAATGTTCAGTTTTCCTCCAGTGGAGATCCCCTTCCGCGAGTTCGCTTCTCCGCTGGTGGCAAAATTTGCCCCGACCGGAATGAACTGTGCATCGCCAGATTCGCTCTTGTACCAGGAAAGTTTTTCCGGTGGGACAGTGAAGATGGCCACGTCCGCGGTGCGCAACGCCTGCCGCATGGTTCTGACTTGCGCCCGCTGCCGCAGCCGGTCAATGACCCGGGTCCCGCCGAACGGCTCCACGTCGTGATAAACCACGCCCACGCGCACTCCGGCAGCGTGAAGGGTCTTTAGAACACGAAGAAACCGAAGCGGAAATCCCCGCGTGGACCACGCCAGCGCCGTATATTGCACCAGCACCCAAGGGTTGCGCCAGCGTTTAGCTCTTCGCCGCAGCGAGCACAGCGCGGCCCTCCATCCACGGCCTTCCCAGTCGACGCGCTCGATCAGCAAATCGCAATTATGTCCCCGCAGCGCCAGGCCGAGGTATCGGCAATACTCTTCAACTGCATCCGTCGGATAATCGCGCCGCCCGAGAAGCGCGGTGACGTTCTGCCTGCTCATTTCGAATCGCTCATTTTTCGACGCGAAAGCACCCGAACACGAGCGAGTCCATGCCCAACTCTCAGCGTGTGGGCGGGCGCTCGGGGAATCTACGCTTGTCGATGTCGTCGAAGTACTTCACAAGCCATCTAGCCCCCCCATAGAGCAGACACGGAGCAACAATCAAACCGACCATAAGCCCAAGTATGAAATATAGCATATGTGAGGGCGTTAACTCGCCAGGCCCTTCTAAACGTACACCCTACAGCTATCCTGTATGGTGTTGCTCACTTCCGGATTCAGTCTAAATTCAGTCTAAATCTACACGGCGGTCGCGGCAAGGCATTAATAGTCTTCCTCCCCTGGCGTAACCAGGTTTGCGCTACGCAACGAATCCTTTGAGGCTCTTCTTCGAGGCACACAAAGAGGGACCCGGAATCTGGAAGTGGCATCATTACTTTGACATTTACGACCGGTACCTTGGTCGACAAAACGCATCCGCGCCAGGCCCCAGCCCAACGAGAACCTGCCGCTGGTCATAACTGGTATGATCTGATTGACCTGCCTCCGCAGTCAGTCTCTGCTTTATGTTTTCTTAGGCATTTCCGAAGGCACTTGTGCGCTAGCCGTGGGAGACACCTTGGGAGGGGAAGCAATTCTGGTTCGCTTTTCGGAGGCTTGTGAAAAACGTAGAGTACGAATAGTGGCTGTCCATAGTGCGGAGACCCAGATCGCCGCGTCAACAGGAAGGAAGTAGAAACGGCCTTTTAGTATGTTTCGTCCGGCTCGAACGAATGTCCATTTGCTCAAACACAAGTATAGGTGAAGCAACGAACTCTCAGCCGGAGAATACCAGTAGCTCTCCCGCAATTCCTTTGCGGCGAGCTCCTTCAGTGTGTCTTCTTGTATGGAGATGCAACGACTCTCTGCGACATAATGGGTTTCCCAACCAGTTGACCTCATTCTTTGGCAGATGTCCGAATCCTCGTTATGGCGCCGATAACGCACGTCATAACCACGGACAAGGTCAAGGGCTTCCCTCCGAAATAAGACGGCGTGCCCTGGAGCGAATTGGGTAGGGCCGGATTGTTCTCCAAACTTTGTTTCTAGAAATCGCATGCGCCAGCGCGTAAGAATACGATTTGGTCTGTGGGGAACTAGGCGCGCGTAACAGGCGCCGACACAGGGATGGTTCGAGAGATAGTTCTCGCACGTTGTGAGCCAGTCTGGGTCGGGGAGAACTTCTGTGTTGATGCAAGCCAGAAGGGGCGCATTTGAGCATGCAATAGCTGCATTCCGGGCAGCTGAAATACCCAAGTTCTGAGGAAGACGAAGAAGGCAAATCTGAGCCAAAGACTGCGCCCATTGGGGCAGACTAATGGGTTCAGGAGAACCATCGTCGACGATGAAGATCCTTGAAATAGGATAGGTCTGCTTCAGGCAAGCAGACAGAGTTGCCGCAAGAGCTTCTGGTCGCTCGCCGTAAACCGGGATAACAACATCGGCAGCGAGTAGCCTCCTGTTTTCCTGGCGGGTCATCGGCAAGTCCAACGCTTCTATTGCTCCTGTTAAGTTCGTCCCAGAACTTGCACAAGCAACCTTCGACTCTTCTCCCGTGCTATGTCCGGCCAGATGCGAGAAGTCTTCTACGGACCAAGTATAAAGCTTCGGCCAAAGAGCAGACAAGAAGCCAAAATCTCCTAACGGACAGACTACGGTAGTGTGACGCCCCTTTCGTAATGCACCAGACTCGGTAATAATCATGTGAGTCGGCGCAAAGCCAAACTATGAGAATTGCATCTGCTTTGTCTTCAGGTCAGTTCCGAAAAGGGCCGCTAATTACCATCGGGACTTTCATCGTGGGCGCCTTCGCAGCTTACGAGGCCGCCGAATACGTGATTAGTAACGATTTTGTGGGCCTGGCCTATGTGGCTATGGCAGTCGTTGGCGGCGCGATTGTCATCGGAATTCTCAACAACTGGCGCAATGGGGTCTACTTTTTTCTAACCTGGCTATTGTTCGAGGACTTTGCACGCAAGTTTCTTGGCAACAATATGGCGATCTATTTTGCCAAGGATCTTCTGGCGCTCGTAGTGTTCGTTTCTTTCCTGGCGGCTGTCCGGCGAAAGGAAGTGGCATCCTTCCGTCCTCCTTTCCTCGGGCCAGTGCTCATCTTTGTGTGGTTCGGGGTCCTCCAGGTATTCAATCCGGGCTCTCCGAGCATCTGGTACGGCCTTATGGGTGTCAAATTATTCTTTTTTTACATCCCGATGATTTTTTTAGGCTACGCGCTTATCAATTCCGAGGTTCAACTACGCCGCTTTTTTACCGTCAACCTGGTTCTTGCTCTCATCATTATTTCACTCGGTATCGCGCAATCCATTCTTGGAAAAGGGTTTCTGAATCCCGAGCATCCTGCAGAAGACATCCGCGAGTTGAGCAGTCTCTATCGTGTGTCGCCCATCACTGGCCTTATCGCTTATCGGCCCACTTCGGTGTTTGTCAGCGCTGGCCGCTACGCGAATTTCATAATGGTGGCCTCGCTGTTGGTCCTTGGATTCAGCGGCTACCTTCTTCTCCGCCATAGGCGAGGAAGAGCACTCGCCTTTATCGTTATCGCAGTGACCGCCACCGGAGCATTCTTAACTGCATCCAGGGGTTCGTTTATGTGGGGGATGCTCAACGCTGTAGCAACCAGCGTTGCCTTTGTCTGGGGTGCACCCTGGCGACAGGGTGGAGCATTGCGCGCCTTCCGCACCATTCAGCGAGCCGCTCTGGGTATTGGGTTAGGTATTGTTTTGCTGTTCTTTGCTTATCCTGATGCTCTCCTTTCGCGGCTCGCTATTTACGAGGAAACGCTTATGCCTAACAGCAAGGCCAGCGAACTGACGTACCGCGGCTGGGATTATCCCGTACAGAACTTTCTCGGCGCCTTCTACTACGACCGCTGGCCCTACGGCTATGGCATCGGGACTAGTTCGCTCGGCGGGCAATATGTTGCTCGCTTTTTTAACGCGAAGCCGCTCGGCTTTGGAGTCGAAAGTGGATATGGAGCCCTTGTCATCGAGATGGGGATTGGTGGCCTAGTTCTCTGGCTCGTTATGAGCCTAGCGATTGCGGTCACCGCCTGGAAGGTCGTCAGAAAGTTGAAAGGCTCTCCCCTGTTTCCACTGGGCTTCGTCATTTTTTGGTATGCTTTGTTCTTGCTATTCCCTGCCACCTTTGGCGGCATTCAGTCTTACGAAGATTTCCTGTTGAATGCATATTTTTGGCTCTTGCTCGGGGTGTTGTTCCGGCTGCCTACCATCCCACTCGCAGCACAATTTGCGGCTAACGTCTCGGCCGCCCAATCTCGACGTCGTTGGATTCGCTGACAGCGTTTTCTTGCTGAGTCGCTGATGCGGCTTGCTCGCGCTGGATCTGCACCCCGGGCATTGCGGAGCATGATTCTACGACTTGCCCAACTACACCATGAGCCCAAAAACGGGCAGCCGACATAATTCTGCCAGGGGCATGGCATAGCGCAGAAAAGAGAGAGCGAGACCGCCGCGCGAAAAGCCCACACTATTTCTCCACAAGAAAACTGCCAATCACAAGTGTGTCCATACCGGAGCTGAAGAAAGTACGCACCGCGTCGGTCGGCGTGTGCACAATCGCTTCGCCCCGCAAATTGAACGACGTGTTCATGATCACCGGTACGCCCGTGCGCTTTCCGAATTCATCGATCAGCCGCCAGTATAGCGGATTGATCCCTTTCTCCACTGTCTGCGGCCGCGCGCTCCCGTCCACGTGTGTCACCGACGGGATCAAGTTGCGTTTCTCCGGCTTGACTTGCGCCGTCAGGATCATGAACGGTGAATCTGTCGCGCTTTCCAGGTATTCTCCCGCGTCTTCTTTCTTAAACGAAGGAGCGAACGGACGCCACCATTCGCGGAATTTCACTGCATTGTTGACCTTGGCATTCATTCCCGGATCGCGCGGATCGGCAAGGATGGAGCGGTTACCCAGCGCGCGCGGGCCGAATTCCATGCGGCCTTGATACCAGCCAAGGATTTTGCCATGGGAAAGCAGTTCCGCCGCCGTAGCAGCGGGATCGGAAAGCCGGGTGTAGCGGATTTTGTAGGTCTTGAGAACGGCTTCGATGGCGTCGTCATTGAAGGAAGGGCCGAGATATGCGTGGCGCATGGGCTTGATGGGAAGGCGCTGGCCGCCATCGAGATAGGGAGCGAGAGCGGCGCCGAGGGCTACGCCGTCATCGGAAGCAGCGGGTTGTACGAAAAGCTTGTCGACGATACCGGAAGCAAGGATTTTGCCGTTGGCTTTGGAATTGAGTGCGACGCCACCGGCGAGACACAAATTGTGGCTCCGCGTTTTTTGGAGAGCCAGGCGGACGACGCTCATCATCGCGGCTTCGCACAAATCCTGAACGGCGAAGGCGATATTCTTGTGGCGGTCGTCGATGTCGCTTTCGGGAACGCGCGGGGAGCCGATAGAAGCCGACCAGCCCACAAATGAGCCGCTGCCGTCGCCCATCAGCAGATCGGGGTGGACCTTGTAGGGGGCCGCTTCTGGCTCAAGGAACGCGCGGAGATTTATGCCCGGCTCGCCGTAGGGAGCAAGGCCCATGACTTTCCATTCGTCGGCGTTGGGGGTGAAACCTAGGAATTCCGTGAAGCGGGCGTAGAAGAGACCTAGGGAATCGGGCCAGTTGATGGTTTGGATG
>Ga0181533_1003709_pt1 | contig 16341 bp, 14 predicted proteins | sample PEATcosm2014_Bin_45_FD_119772 | JGI IMG/M metagenome (GOLD analysis project Ga0181533, IMG submission 119772) | Peatland microbial communities from MTU Mesocosm Facility, Houghton, MI, USA - PEATcosm2014_Bin11_60_metaG | ecosystem: Environmental > Terrestrial > Soil > Wetlands > Peat | place... | reverse complement strand
TTGTCCGGGCTAAAGAGTTACCATTACTATTTTCAATATACGATTACTGGTTATGGCAAAGTTCTTGAGCCAAACGTTCCATCATTAAATGAATCAATATCAACTTTTATAAAACTTTCAGGGTTATTGGGGAAAAATCGGGTAGTATGGCGTTATGATCCGGTTATTATCACACCCGAATGGACAGTAAATAATCATATAAGAAATTTTAACGCCATTGCGGATCAATTTTCAGGGTATACAAATAAGTGTGTTATTAGTTTTGTCGATTATTATAAAAAGATAATGAAAAATCTTGCACCAATTGTTCACTATCAGATCACGAATGAACAAATAGCCGAAATCGCTTACAATTTTAGCTTGACAGGAGCAAGGAACGGTTTAGAGATCGTAAGTTGCGCAGAAGCGGCTGATCTTTCAGAATATAAAATCTTTCATGGGAAGTGCATTGATGATAAACTGATAGAAGAAATTTCAGGTGTAAAATTGAATATTGATAAGGACAAAAATCAAAGGAGTGCATGTGGATGCGTCGAAAGTATTGATATTGGTGAATACAACTCATGCCCTCATGGCTGTCTCTATTGCTATGCTAATTCCAATATGGATAAGGTCAGGGAAAATTATTCTGAATATAACCCTCTCAGTGGATTGCAACTTGGTCAGTTGACAGATGAGGATGTTGTGTTTGAAAAAAATATTACTGGTCATAAGCAGCTGCAACCAGTTTTGTTTAAAGATAATATCCCGTGAGGATTAATTTAAAAGCCATGATGACCAAACCCTTGCCTGCAAACAAACCCCGGTGGCTGAAAAGTCGTTTACCCGAAGGTAAATCCTACCTGATGGTAAAAAGTATTGTAGAGACAAATAAGCTGCACACCATCTGTTCAAGTGGAAAATGCCCAAACCTTGGTGAATGCTGGGGAAGAGGAACAGCGACTTTCATGATCCTTGGGGATATTTGTACCAGGTCCTGTAAGTTTTGCGCAACAAAAACCGGGACACCACTGCCCTTGGATACCGGTGAGCCTCATAGAGTGGCTGAATCAGTGAGACTAATGCGTTTGAAACATGTGGTGATCACTTCTGTAGATCGTGATGACCTTCCCGACGGAGGAGCTGCAGTCTGGGCCAGGACGATCAGTGAGATCCGGAAAATCAACCCGGAAACAACCATTGAAGCTTTGATCCCTGATTTTATGGGCAACAGAAAAAATCTGCAACAGGTGATTGCAGAACGTCCTGAAGTTATCTCTCATAATCTGGAAACTATAAAACGAATTACACCAAAAATTCGCAGCAAGGCCAATTATGCCATGAGCCTGGAAATACTGGATCAGATTTCTGCAAATGGGATCACATCTAAATCTGGTATCATGGTGGGACTTGGGGAAACAGAAGAAGAAGTACTGGCCCTGATTGATGATCTGAGGGAGGTGTATTGCTCGATTTTCACGATCGGACAATATCTTCAGCCCACTAAGGATCATTACCCTGTTCAGGAATATATCCATCCCGATCAATTCCTCAGATACAAAGATTGGGGATTGAAAAAGGGCTTTGCTCATGTGGAAAGTGAACCATTGGTCAGGAGCAGTTATCATGCAGAAAAACACGTGTAAATTCCTTTTCGAGGATTTAGGGAATATCTCATACAAGGATGCATGGGAATACCAGGAAAAGCTGTTCCGGGAGGTCATCGCACAAAAACTTGCAAAAGAAGAACACCCGGAACTTTTGCCAAAAGATGGTTCGAATTATCTTCTTTTTTGTGAGCATCCTCATGTCTTTACTCTTGGTAAAAGTGGTAAAGTGGAGAATTTACTGGTTAGTGCACAGCAACTCGAAGCGAATCATGTATCGTTCTTTAAAACCAACAGGGGTGGTGATATTACATACCATGGTCCGGGGCAGATTGTCGCTTATCCCATTTTTGACCTGGAATTACTGGGCTTGTCAATCCATGATTATATTCATCACCTGGAAGAGACTATTATATTAGCGCTGGCATCATTCGGAGTAAAAGGTGAAAGATTAAAGGGGGCTACAGGAGTATGGATAGAGCCTTTTGACAATATCAGGGCAAGAAAGATCTGCGCCATCGGTGTCAGGGCAAGCCGGTGGGTTACAATGCACGGCCTTGCCTTGAACGTAAATACTGACATCTCCTGGTTCAGATTGATCAACCCATGCGGATTTACTGATAAAGCCGTCACTTCACTTGAAAAAGAGACTGGACAAAAATTGGAATTGAATAAAGTAAAGCAAATATTGAAAGATAAATTTTCTGAAGTGTTTGGAATTAAGTTTTTTGCAGTCTGAATAAGTAGAGAGAAATGCTGAATCAACCGGCTTTTAAGGGTTTCTTCATAATTCCAGACAATCGGTAAGCCTATAGTTATGACGCTACCGGTCTATCAATATCTTTTGTGAATATTGATTATTGTCTTTTATCATCCTGCAGAAATAAACTCCGGCAGGCAAGAGGTTGCCGGCATCATCGGTGCCATTCCAGGTAAAATCATACCTTCCATTGGTAAGGATCCCTTCAAACAAATTCCTGACTTTTTGTCCTGCGAAATCATAGACTGAAACAGTGGCGTAACCTTCATTGTGAATGATTGCAGGAATCGTGGTTTTTGCATCCGTCGGGTTGGGATAGGCATTAACCAGCTTATCATTCCCGGCAGCCTGGTGCTCATTAATTCCGGTCGTAACGAGATCTACAAGCCATCCTTTATTACCGTTGAAAATCTCTTTAGTAATAGTATCCTGAAGGAACGCGGAAACCTCCAGATTCTGAAGGACCCAGTTGGAATCTACTGTAAAGCTCATGTCGATCTGTTTTACCGTATCATTTGTCATATCTACAGCAGTTCCTTTTGCATTAGGCACCATAATCCTTTCTACATATTGAAGAGAATCCTGTCCTTGCCAATTGTAGGCAATGTGGCTTTCAGTCACGACAAATTGTAAAACCGTATTGGCATCTAAAAATGTTGCGAGCTTATGAATGACAACGGCGACATTATAATCAGACCCGGAATGTGTTTGCGAGAAATCAATTGTAAATGCTGTTTTCTTGGCTATGCTCTGTTGGTATAGGGGTAAATAATAGGTGTACATGCTTTGTGTGTTGTCTCCGCCGATAAATGAATATAACCCGTCAAAAACAGCAGTAGGGAATCCGTCTATCCCGTAAAATGCGCACCGGGCTACCGCATAAGAGTTGTAATACGGGTCGTTGCTGTTATATGCATGATATTCGACCACAGCCACAGTATCTCCATGACTGATTAGATCCTCAGCACCCATGGCAGCACCAGGACAGTATTGGCACCCGGTGCCGGTCCCGACCTCCAACATGACTTCTTGTTTATAATGTGTATAGGTATCAACAGGATTTCTCATGGTATCATTAGAACGATCCATATCGGTAATCAGATTTGTATAAAATTGCGCAGTGTAAATCTGGTTCGCATCGGGTAGGGAATAATTTGTAAAATTCACTGTTGATGCTGAATCTACCATGAGATTTGATACACTTTTTGTGTCTGTGTAGATCACATTATTTGAGGTATTATAAACGTTGAATATCACTGGAAATGTTTCTGCATTCTTGCCAATGTTCTTGACCTGGATGGATGGGGTAAATGGGGTACCGGCATTGAACTGGTCTGCTAGGAGCCATTTGTCTGACCTGACATCATGGTTATATGGTTCAAAGAGATCCGCGTTATCAATATACCATTCGTTAATGTTATAGGAAGGCCCGCTGAAAAAGAAACAAAATTGGAAGGTCGGGCTGTTTACATCGGAATTGGCTATGGGTATGTAAACACTCGTAGCAGGAATGCTCTGCGTCACGGCAACTTGCCAGACAATGTTCCATGTGCCTGAATTGTGACAGGTAGCAACACCAACCGTGTACCCCCCACTGTAATCATCAACCATATAAAGGAATTGAAAATCCACCTTGTTTATCCCTGTCAGATCAATATCAGGTGATATAAACCGTGAAGTTCCTGTAAACTGTGGAGACCAGTTAAACATGGCTTCCGGGGCTGTTCCCCCTGCATTATTTGTGGGACTTTGTTGCCAGTTAGCTGAATGAGAATCAAAAGTCCACCCTGAAGGTGGCCAGGTTCCTGAAAAATCTTCATAAAGAAGTGTCTGGGCTCCAGCAAATGAAGCGAACATAAAGAAAAGAGCAAGGGTAAATAATTTTTTCATGATTGTCGGTTTGTTAAATATTCTTGTATTGATATCCAGGCAAAGATAATGAACAATTTAGTAAAAAAATTAAGCGCCATGTTTTTGACTTGTCATTGTACCTTTGCAATTAAATATAAATAATAATAGAAAAAAAGCCTTGCATAGGTAAACCCGCAGGCAGAATTGATGAACATAAAGTTCTTTTTACAAGATAATAATTACACCTTGCATGAAAAAAATAGGAATTGTCGGAGGTCTTGGACCGGAAGCGACCATCGGTTATTACAAAGAGATCATTACTGCCTTTAATAATGAAAGTGATTCCCTGAATTATCCCGAGATCATTATCTACAGCGTGAATATGTCTGAATTTCTGGATTTGATGAATGCGAAAAAATATGATGGTGCTATCTCTTATCTGGTTGACAAAATTGAAGCATTAAGGAATGCAGGAGCGGAATTTGCAGCATTAAGCGCTAACACACCTCATATATTTTTTGACCGGCTGAAAGAAAAATCAGAGATCCCGCTGATCAGCATTGTTGAAGCAACCTGTGCTGAAGCATTAAAAAGAGGACTGAGACGTGCGGGTTTGTTTGGTACGGGATGTACCATGAATGCATCTTTCTATCATGACGTTTTTTATAGAAAAGGAATAGAAGTGATCACCCCGGATAAGGAAGATAAAGAACTGATCAATAAAATTGTATTCAAAGAGCTTGAACTTGGGATCTTTAAAGATGAATCAAGGGAATTGCTGGTTGGAATTATTGACAAAATGGTGAAACAACAGCATATTGACTCAATCATACTGGGATGTACTGAATTTCCGTTTATTCTCACTCAAAATATATATGCCGGTATTCCTGTTCTGAACACAACCAGGATACATGTCAGAGAAATAGTCAATTTTTGCTTAAGTTGAGAGAATCAAGGGTATGAACCACAGGGCAAATGACTATATTCCGTTGCGTGAACCGGCAAGGCACTTTATGAAGAGTAATCCCTTTTTAATGTATCATTGATTTTCCCGTCCGGCAAAACGAAGATCATCTAAAAACTGATCTTATAAAATGACGCAATCCAAAGGACCAATAAAATGATAATGATAAAGATCAACGGATTACGAACCGGGAAGATCTTTTTCCCGGTTTTGTATATTTCTATACCCATCGGAGATATTCTTTCCGGGTAAACGGGCAGGATGACAAATCCGAGCCCCAGGAGGGAAACCATCCAGAACCATGCATGCTTTGGAATTCCGAATGCCAGTAATACCATGGTGCCGGCTATCCATGGCAGGATCATGCAATACTTAATGTATTTTTCAATATTTCTGCCATCTGACAGAAAGGCTGTGGTGTAAGTTGTTTCTAAAAATTTTTGTATCCAGTAGGGTTTAAAAAAAATGATGATCAGCATGGCAATGATGGCAATTACACTACGTGCAATTATGCTCTGAAATAACCATATATAGGCAATGCCAAATTCATTGTACCAAAAGATCCCTGCCAGCAATCCCGTTGGTAATATGTTAATGAGAATGAAAGTAAGCCAGGTAATGATCAATCTCCATTTCCAGTGTCCGAATCTTTTGTCCACCAGTATAGCTCCTGTGAAAAATAAAACCAGCATGCCTGCACTGTTCACAAAATAGATCCTGAACATTGACCAGTGCTCGAAACTGTAATAAGGAAATTTGATCCAGAATATGCTCCAGGAAAATGATATTGAATAATGCCGGAGTAGAAAGGCGGTCATGAATGTTAATAAAAACTGCACCAATAAAGCGCACAGGATGAAGATAAAGGTCGAGAATAAAAAAAGTTCCCGTAATTCCCTTGATGTGAAAAACTCTTTAAAGTTCCACCACCTGGCCAGGCGGTTTTTAGCATCCTGCAGCCGCTCTAAATTGATTTTCCAGCGATATGATATTTCTTCTATCATAATCCTTTATCTGTTTTACTGATGTAACCAAAGAGATGGTTCAGCTAAGTTACGGGAATGAGGTCATGCTTGTGTAAAAAGAAATAAAAAAACCTGCTGAGCAGTATTTCAAATTCCGCTCAGCAGGTGATGCTAAAGTTTAATTACTCATTACTTATTATGTTCTTTCTTTTTGCAACTGATGCACATCATACAATTTTTTACCAGCATACATCAGGACAAAAATCATAAGCGGCAGAATCGCATCACCAATGGGGGCTCCCTCAGGGCCTGCGATCGGACCGCCGTTTGGATTAATACCAGGTAAACCGCCATTTGGTGGTGGTGGTGCTTGTGCCATCAAAGTATCAAGGGTAAAGGTAAAAGCAATCAGAAAAATCATCGTGAACAACCTGAATATCCTTTTCATATCTGTAATGTTTTATAGGGAATGATGCTGGTAAAAATAATTAATTTATAAAAGCACAACTTTACGCGTGATGGTCGTACCGCCGGTCACGGCTTTTACGATATACATGCCGGCAGGCAGTGAATTGACATATTCTTTACCCGGCAGCATCTGCAGGGTGGCAATCAACTGGCCCGTCGTATTGTAAACATAGTAAGTACCCTCGAAGTTGTCCTCATTATTAAGCACAATTTGTTCATTGGCTGTATATATAAAGATATTAACAGCTTTTTGCTCGTCAATTCCCGCCGGAGAATTGAAACGTATGCGGAAGCGGCTTGCCGAATCGCCTGGCGCTGCCGTAAAAGAATATGCCGGATTTTCACGCAGGTCGGTAGATACACCCAATTTAAGGTCGTCTAAGTGGATGGGTACCGACGCATCGAAACTTTCCATACCGTCAGCTGTGATCGTATAAGTGGTTTCTGCACCTACCTTGAGTCCAATGGATACTTCCGGGTTCGATTCAATAGAAGGCAATGCATTCCCTGCAAGGTTGGCACCTGGAATGATGCTGTAAAGTTGAGGCGCTGCACTGATACCCCAGAGCTTATATGCATCGTACTGACTATCGAAGCCCGCGGTAGCTCCGGTAATAAAACAAATATAAGTATCATCCCTGTAATTGTTGCCGGTAATTCCAAGGTGCAACAGGTTCGGGACAGCTTCTTTGTATAAATAATGATTGTAATGAACCCTTGCGGCCCAGGGTACGGTAATCGTTGCTGATGTATAGGGGGAAGATAAGTGAACAAAGAAACCGCTTTGTGCAGGAATATCCGAATTAGCCATTGCACCATACCCAGACCCCGCATAGGTCCATGTTGCATATTGTGAGCCATTCCAGATATAAACGGTAGCGTCCAAGGGACTATACCAGTGGGTACTATTATTTTCATACTCCCAGTCGACGGCTGATGTATATGGGTTTCCAAGCAGATTCCATCCCGGATTTGACGAAGTTGAGGTATATGTTACCGTCTGTTGAACCTCAGTATTGAATGTACCAGAAAAATTGGCGGTTTGCGATGTACCCGCTGAAGGACTTACCCAAATTGAATACCCTGTTCGGGGTGTCATATTATCGTAATGGTACCAGTTTGTCCATGTACTTGTAGATTCACCATATGACTGTGCCCATATCAAAGTCCAATTGCTTGGGAATACATCGCCAAAAGTTGTTTGTTCGACCGGCGACGACATGAAATGATAACCGGTAGGACCGCTTGTACCATTTCCTGGTGTTCCAGCCGTTACAAGTCTTTGGATAGTTCCCGTAGGTATATATGGGTCCGCAGGTGGTGCTCCCTGATCATAGATCAATGAGCCTCCGTCATATATTACCAGGCCTGAAGTGCCACTATTATTGGTAAGTGTGCCGGAAACGGTAAGGGCCTGACCGTAATTGAGAGTAACCGAACCACCTGAAGCTATTGTTAAGTCATTGTTGCAAACGGTAACAGTAGACGGTGGTGCGTTCAGAATAACAGCAGAGCTACCACCGACAGAAAGATCATTAAATGTTGTAGCTGCAGTTCCGTCAATGGTTTGCGTATGTGATGCACCTGATCCATTAAAAGTAACTATACCCGTCATACCTGCATTAAATGTGCCGTTATTATTCCAATATGGACCAGTAACATACATATTGCCGGAAGGTGCAGTCAATGAACCGGAGATCGTAACATTATAAAATGAATTTGTTGAAGAACCACTGATAGTAGATATCCCATTAAAAATGACGGTTCCTGGCCCGGGATAAAATATACCGTTGTTGATCCAGTTTCCGGCAACATATAGGTTACCTGAAGGAGCGGTAACAGTTCCGTTAGTAATCGTAAAATCTCCACCAACAGCGGCATCGCTTGCGAATGTCCATGTCGCTGTCCCGCTGCTACCAGTATTAAAAGTAAGATTATAGAAGTCGTTTGAGGCTGGGAGCTTTCCGGATATGGAATGACTTCCCGACGTTGCATCAAATGTCACTGTTTTACTGCTATTGTTGAATGTGCCGTTATTTATCCAGTCTCCGGCAACATACATAATGCCGGAAGGTGCAGTCAATGTCCCGGAGATTGTAACATTATTAAAATAAGTATCAACAGAACCACTAATAGAAGTTATTCCATTAAAATTGATGGTTCCTGTGTTTGCAGTGAACGTTCCATCATTTTCCCAATTCCCGTTGACAGTCAACGTAAAAGTACCTGTAAACTCTAATGTTCCACCAGATTCGATAGTTATTGAGTGACAAGCGTCTCCAATCTCTCCAATTGTAACCGTTTGCCCACTACATATATAGACATCATCACCACTACCAGGAATACCAGAGGAAGCAGCACTACCACAGGACGTTGACCAACTACTTGAACTATTCCAGTCTCCTCCAGTGCTACTCGTATAATATGTTGTTGCATCAACATTGAATACTGCTGAAAAAAGTAAAACCAGAATAACGATGCTTACTCTCAAAATTTTAACAGGTAAATTTGTTTTCATAATTTTTTTATTTTTTGTTTCAGGAACTATGCGTAACCGGTTTTTTGTTCTTTAGTTTATTTATCTCAGACAATCAGTCTGTCACCAAGGTTGTTTCAGTTCTCTAAGGAAAAAGCATTTTTTCATTCTCAAAGATAAGAAAAGTACAAAAATGTTGAATGATTAAAACTGAATTTTAATCCCTTTTTGAGGGTCCGTTAAATCCGCCAGAATAACATTTGTTTTTACTCCATCCTTAATACCTTTGCCAAATGTAAAACAAATCTTTGTCAAATGTAAAACAAAATTCTTAAAATTATTCACAAATATATAAAATAATTTCAAAATCCTTATATCTACTTTCACTCTTTTCCCCTTTTTTCACATAAAATTAATACCTCTCCCTGTTCACCTCTCAACCACGCCTCACGCGCCACGATTTCTCCTCACTCTTCACTCTTCACTCCTCACCCTTCACTTGTCCGCGTCACGCCTCACGATCCGGGGGGGGGTCTTGAAACCAGGGGTGAGGCGCTTTGCTCAGTTCCTGGTTCCCTGTATCAGATCGTGGCGATGAATTGTACAAAAATGCCGGTCCTTTAACTGGGCCAATTGCTCCAACTATTTCGGGTTTAACATCCATCGCCTTTTCACTGTAAAATATCCAAAGGGGAAAATTGATTAAAATTACATTTACTTCTTATTTTTTTTCAATAAAATTTGCTTTTTAAGAATTTTTACTCTACATTTACAACATAATTTTATACGATTTGTTTGCTTTACATGGCTTACTAAAAATTCTATATCTTCTCGCCACTTGTTAACTGCTGATTTTTTATCTTTTTATTTTACGGGAATTTAAATTAATCTGCTCGGTTCAAAGACAAACAAATCAGATTTATATCAGGTACTTTAATTCCTTGGATACCCGCAGGGAATAAAATACAAATCAAAATCCTTTTTAAAACAATATCTCATGGCAAAGTCTGAAAAAGCAAATCCTGTGCCTGAAAATTATGTCAATCTTGAAGAAAGTGAACATCATCCTTCATCTCAGGCGAAACGCCACGGACACAGGATCTGTGAGACACGGGTATATTCTTAATTAAAAAACGGGAACGCCGAAAACCGATCAGAGTAGGCAAATTAAAAACAATGTTTATGGAAAAACCTGTAAAAGAAGAAGCAGCTGAATTAAAGATAGCGCCTGAGCGTCTTTACTTTAAGGCAATGCTTGCGAAAAATCCGAATTATTTCGGCAATATTCCTGGCAGTAAAATAGAACCAATATTGAAATTCTTTACACAGACTATTTATGAGGAGCTTACCTGTGTAGGTTATAACCCGGATACTGAAAATATGGAGGCCACATTTGCGATTAAAAAGTCTGCGGGTTATTCAGGAAATTTATGTAAGGCGGGCTCATTCGAATTTGTGCGGTTTTATCTTGATTTTCATGATGGAAAAGGTTTTATCGACCAGGGAAGTACAGCTATCAATGTTCATGACATTCCTGCCGGAAAGGATTGCAACGGGCATCCCGATTTTCCTGTTATGTATGTCGCAACGCTCATTGCAAAAACAAAAAAGATTTTTTATTGTGAAAGCCCTCTCTTACCAACTTTAAGGGCTATTTTATCCTGGAGTTCTGATCCACCTGCTGATTCCCCCAACTGGCAACCTGTATGGGGGAACGTGATGGATAAGGATGTGCAATTTAAACCATCTTTCAAATTCCCGGTTGTCGACATTGATTTGTCAAAGTTCTTTGCGCTTGCAGAAAGTTCGCCAAATCTGCCTGTCAGCAAAATTGCAGAAATTTCCGGGGTTAATATCATCGCCCTTAATCCACAGCCCTTACCGCCGCTCGCTGATCTTAAGGAACTTATCAAACTGTCTGAGAATTTGAAAGTCCCTGCATCACGGTTTGCATTTAAGACTGTTCACAGCATGGTAAAATATCCGTTATCGGAAATTACGATGATGAATAAAACCATCCTGGGCGAAGCAAAAATTGACGTTGGTGAGCTCATTGATCAGATCATCAATGCAGTAAAACCTGATGCTTCAAAAGCAAATGTCGAATATGAAGAACTTGAATGTGTCGGGCTGGACTACAATATAGAAACCCTGGTAGCAACCATTAAAATAAAAAAGAACGTAGGTTACATCGGAAATCTATGTACTGCCGGGAGTCAGGAGTATATTTCTTTCTGGATCAACTGGAACGATCCGTGTGGATGGCAGTACATCAATACAATGCAAATTAATGTCCATGATATCAAAATGGTGGGTGACAGTTTAAGTTATAGCGTCGCCCTTCCGCTGAATGCGGATTTTCACAGGATGTTATGCGCCAATCCAAATGTCGTGCGTGTAAGAGGGGTTTTATCATGGAATGTGCCCCCCTCAACTACTGACCCTGACAAACTGGAATATTATGGCAACAGAGTGGATGCTCATATCCAGATAAAACCAGGTCCTCCTTTAAATCAAAATAACCCGGTTGCACTATTTACCATTATTGGCGGAATTGATGTTGACCATGTTGATGACACCACAGGATTGACAAAAGCCAATTCGGTCTTTGCATACAACGCATTGGAGGTTCCGACAGGAGCACCGTTTGGCGGGGAAATTGTGATAAATGGACCATCTTTCCTTGGGTTTAAGTACCGGTTTAAAATTTCAAACCTTAATAATGGCACAACTTCTTACTTAACTAATTCACTTTCAACAGTGGGGTGGTCACCCGTTCCTCCTTATTCACCATGGTATACTCAATACCCTGATGCAAATAACTATTATAAATTCCTCCCGGACAATCAGAATCTATTAAATGTTCTGGCAAGATTTACTCCCGGAACAGATGATCTGCTGAAAGTCGAAATGGAGGTGCTGGGAGTGTCCGTTCCTTTTTCCAAAACCATTCTGATGGATAATACTGCTCCTGTCATTAAGTTACAGGTTGACGATCTTGATGATTGTACACATTATAAAAAAGGTGATACCATTACCGGCCATTTTTACGTATATGATTTACATATATACTCCTGGGGATTTGGCAGCACCTGGGGTGGCAATTCTGGCGGTACGGCAAATACACCACCTCTGCCCGGAACTGCCTTTGCCATAACAACACCGGCAAATGCTTACCCATGTGGCGATGTTGCGTTATGGGCCATTGATAAAACAATTATCAACAGCCAATATGTAGGTTATTACGTTGATACTTCTTATATTATTTGCTTGCAATAAAAAGTGTTGTAGTTACTTAATAATCATTTGATCGTCTCAAAAGCAATCGCCGGAACTAACCCAAAATCAGGTTGAGCCTGCGAATCACCTTCCCAATCCCCTTCCCTGCTGACAGGGAAGGGGCAGAGGGCAGGAAATATCAGTATCAATGCCTGCAATTGAAAAATATGTTTTGTTTGTAATAATCGTCTGGCGACTGACTCATCTGATATGTGCCGAAGATGGTCCATTTGATTTAATTATTAAGCTGAGGAAATTTCTTGGAAATTCCTTCCTGGGAAAACTGATGGATTGTTTTCACTGCCTGAGCATCTGGATTGGATTGGCCTGTGCCTGTTATGAAGGAAACAGTTTAAAGGAAATAATCATATTGACATTATTTTATTCCGGTTCGACGATCTTACTCGAAAAATTGACAAATAAAAACTTTTTCTGAACCATGTGTAATTGCAATCAAAAAAGAATGATGTATTCTTCCGGAAATAGTCAGACACAAAAAGGAATGGTGAAAGTAAAGCTTATCCAGAATGACCCGCTTGTGTTCAATGGAAATATAACCGGAAGGATGTATAAATTCAGAAATATCAATGACATAAATTGGGTAGATAGCAGAGATGCGGCATTTTTAAAAGATTTAAAAGGATTGGAAATCGTTTATTGACCTGATTGATTTTTACTCGCGTCCTCGAAAAAGAGCCCATTCCGGCCTTGTCATTCTTGTTTTCTTTTTTTTCTTTATTTTTGCCTTACCGGGAAGTATATATCTTCTCTGGTGAAGTCGGTTCATATCATAAATTTCAACATAACCTTTTAAAAAGCCATCTTATGAAAGGAAACAAAAAAATCATCGATAAATTGAACTACTTTTTAGCCGATGAGCTTACTGCGATCAATCAGTACATCGTTCATTCCGAAATGTGCGCCAACTGGGGTTACGAGGACCTCCATAAAATTATTGAGAAACGTGCCATTGATGAAATGAAACATGCCGAGAAAATCATTGGGCGTATCCTTTTCCTGGAAGGACAGCCAATTGTGAGCAACCTGGGCAGGATCACGATCGGGGCAACGGTCGAAGACCAGCTTAAGAATGACTGGGCTTCCGAAAACCTTGCAATCAAGGCATATAACGAAAGCATAAACCTTGCAATAGAGCTAAAGGACAACGGGACCCGTGAACTGCTGGAGGACAACCTTGAAGATGAGGAATCCCATATTGACTGGATTGAAGCCCAACTCGACCAGATAAAGCAAATGGGCATCCAGAATTACCTGTCTGATCAGACGAAATAGGATACCCGGGCGGCATTGATGCCATAAATGTCCGTTAAGCTGTTACGCGTCACGATTTTCACATCATCCAAATCAGGAAGTCCTATCCTGACTGATTTTTGATCATTTCTTTGTTCTCCGCCTCAGAGATTCTGCCTGTACAGCGTCTTATCATCCGGGTTTCCATGTATATCATACAAGTAATAGATCTGTTCCTTATAGATCTTTATCTTCTGCGGAAAAGGATGCTTTATGGCGAGTACTTTATGAAGATCTCCTGTGTTAAGATCAATGCGGTAAAGTCCCGAACCGGTGCTTTTCTGGAATGTTGTATAGACCTTTGATTGCGACTCGTCCAGGAAAATATCACCCGACCATTTCCCCTCCTTAATGACATCGACATTGAGCTTCAGCTTCAATGAAAAGTTACCATTCTGATCATAAAATTCCAGCTCTCTGTCCGGGATATCAAAAATACAGATGAAATCCCCGATCACGTATAATGCCGTCTTCATCGGTCGGTACAGTATCTTATGCACCCAGCTCCATTCATCAAAGGTCCCCCAATCTCCGCTCTCCATCGCTTCATCTTCTTTTAGTCTTGTCGTATTGGTAAATTGCATGCTTGTATTTACCGATCTTCCACTCGGCATGGGAGTCGCTAATTGCATGGCCTCCCCGGGATTCCGCCTTAATTGCTTTAATTTATATTCATCCCTCATCGTCGTGAGCATCTTTTTCTCCTTGCTGACCCTGTCAATCCCGTAATAAGTCACCCCCTGTTCAAGATTGATCATCCGTTTAAAAAAGAGAACCTGTTTTGTCGAAGCCACACAGTTCAGGAGAATTTCATCGAATTTCTCTACGCTCACCGGGTCGATCATCGCCAGATCCTTATCCTTGCGGAACACCTGGTAAACCGAGTCCCTGCCAATTACCTGCAGGTTACCCAGGCAATCCTTGAACAGCGAAATGGGTGTGAACGACAGGATACCCGACCTTGCCACTGTATCCTCGTCCAGGCTCATGCAGATCAATTCCTCCTTTGAAACGCGGGTATGATATATCAGTAAATATATCATCCCGCTGTCAATCTCATAATCCCTCAAGGTATAATGCTCGCTCGTGAAGATTGGTACAATTTTATTGGCCGTTATTTCCACTTCCTTCAGCTCACGCACCTCCTTATCCATATAAAGCGTCATTGAATTTGACTTCCCGTCAAGAAAGATCTTCTTTGTCTTATACCCGACATGGCTCACGATCATGAAAACAGGAATAGTATCGATGTAAAATGAAAAAGCGCCCTTGTCATCACTCACCGTTCCCATTTTCGACCCCAGGAATGAAATATTGACATTTGAAACCGGCTCCCTGCTCTCCGAACTCAGCACCTTCCCATAGAAAAACCTGTAATGCACCTGCGCCTTTATTCTCTCAGCGGAAAAAGCTACCGTAAAAAGAACTGTTATCAGCAGTACGCCAAGTTTCATGAAAGATTTCATGATATTTAGTAATAAAGTGATTTACACCTTAAATTATTACGCAATATACAAAAAAACCAGGCTGCCAAAAAGACCACTTGACACTTTTTCATCTCCTCTCACTTCTCAATTCTCACTCAACCCCGCGTCATGATTTTTCTTCCGTCTTCGGTCCCCTGTCAACCGTCGACGACCGCAGGTCGTCATCCGCGTCATGATTTTTTTGCTATCTCGCCACCTGCCTGCCGGCTAAGGTTTCGCCATTTTGCTATTTCGCCATTTCACAATTTCGCCATTTCACAATTTCGCCATTTCGCTATCTTGCCATTTCGCTATTTTTCTTTAAAAACATCTCTATTAACGGACGTAAAATTGAGAGATCCTTCGTATTCTATTCATATTCTTTTTACTTGGAACTCGTTTGGAACTTTCACACACGAAATGATCAAGTTCTCCTCATTTCCCCTACACAAAATCCCAAAAAATCATAAAAATCAGGCCGATTTTTAACAAAAAATTCCCGGCCGGGCATACCTCACCCCGCCAGGAATCTTAACTTTAAAAAATTTAACTTGGATTTTACACTGCGGACTTTTTCAGACTCTTCACTCTTCACTCCTCACCCTTCACTTGTCCGCGTCACGCGTCACGAAAAGGCCTTCGTCTTCGGTCTTCTACGTAGAATCAATACTAACCACCTCATTAACAACATTCCCCGGCAAATCACTTACCCGTACCACAACCCTGCTACCATTATAGGTTGGATTCATTATAGTCGCCTTATACACCCATTCCATGCCATCCGATAATGGCATTGCAACAGCACGGCCACTCTCAATAACCTGTCCAATGATATTCAATATAGTCACAATCACTGCCTCAAACTTAAACCTGTCCCGGGCCGAAATTCTTATTTCATTCCCCGGAAGTCCCTTGTAGTCCTTCACATCAATAGTCTGAATCTTTGGTCTCGACATGAAATCCGAAATAGCCGCATTCCAGATACTCTGGTACATTTTCTTTTTCTTTTCATATTTCTCCCTGAGCATTGGATCACTCAGGACCTTCTTGCCATAAACAGTAGCAGCTGCAAAGCGTTTCATGTTAGCCTTCTGTGCTTTTGTTTTCACCACTCTCGAGCAGTCCGGGCGTTTCGACATGATCGACTTATCTCCCCTGCACCTGAAAACAATGCCCCCCATCATTCCATGGTAGTTTTTCGTAATCGCATTATCA
>Ga0181533_1003705_pt1 | contig 16350 bp, 17 predicted proteins | sample PEATcosm2014_Bin_45_FD_119772 | JGI IMG/M metagenome (GOLD analysis project Ga0181533, IMG submission 119772) | Peatland microbial communities from MTU Mesocosm Facility, Houghton, MI, USA - PEATcosm2014_Bin11_60_metaG | ecosystem: Environmental > Terrestrial > Soil > Wetlands > Peat | place... | reverse complement strand
GAATCCCAACAAGGATTCCCTTGATGTCACATATATTTTTCTCGTCGCAGAAGGCGATTTTACTTTATACGTTAAATTTTTCAATTTATGCGTTAACCTACAGCCATCGCCCAAAACGGGCAAGTTAGACATTCAGAAAAAGTCGACTAGGCAAATTTTTTTAAGCAAGTAATGAAGCAATGAAATCGGTCCGTATATTACAACAAGAGCAGATCGTTGCCCGCCACGCACCCGGGTCGGCAGACCTCGACAATGGTGTCGTTGTGAATGTCTGAGGTTATACACCGGGGGTCTGATTATGTGGATTATGTGGATTTCGTCAATTCCATCCATTCAGGAGTCCCGAAGCGGAAAGTCTTTTTCCAATTCGTTAACATAATCAAGGAAGATATTTCAGACACTCTTCTCAGCCACCCCTATTCCCTCGGCAATGTGCTTAACTTCAGTGACATGAAAAAGCAGGGAGATAGAGGATGTTAGTGGGCATAGCTTGCCACAAAGATAAGTGAAAAATGCAGAAGGAAAAGACAAAATACTATACCAAATGAGTTTTTTACTGCTTTAAAATTAAATTGACCGTTTGTGCCAAAGTATACGGAAAATACTCCAGCAACGCCACTCCCTGATAATTAAAATCCTATAATGGACGCTCCAAGATCGTTTACCTTCGCTCTTATTGACACAAGGTCCATTTATGAGAATCCTCCTGCTATTATTCCGTTCTCAAGATAACTGGCGTGAGTGGTCTCTTTAACTTTATGTTGATATGCCAATTTCAGTCCAAATATGGGCCGATAATTATAACAACGCAAAAAACAGGAGTAATCACAATTGTCAATGACTTTGAGACACCCCCTCGTCCACATTTAGTGTATTTCCTCCTCAGGCACTGGTGCTGCCTTCGGCTTGTTAATCCACGCCCTCTGGAAGTATCCGCGGCACAGGGATTTTTTTAACAAACCGCTCAGGATTAGCTTCATAGGCAATGCGCAGAACTTCGCCCCTGGCTATCTGTATATCTTGGGCAAGGACGTAATGTACTCGATTCTTAGCGTAGCCATGTATTTTACCAATGCCAGTATTTAAGTCAATTCAACTATAGAGCTATAGATGAATTGACTTAGAACCCAAAATGGATTACAATTTAACCATGGCCAGAAAAAAAACCGATATAGACCGTCAACGCATTGCATTTATCGTCAAATTTGTACGTTGCCAAAAGGGGCTGTCCCAGCAGGATTTGCTGATTCAAATAAACCGTGAAGAAGTGGGATTTATGAACCAACCAGAGATAAGCGTAGTCGAAACAGGCAACGTCAAAGCGAGCATCCCCAACATCTCCCGTATAGCTGATATACTGAGACTAGACCGCGATATCCTGTTTGCTAAACGAGGCACCTTTGAAGCCCTTCAGGAAAGCCAACTATATGAGTTGATATCTGAAGCTATCCCGAACCAACAGTTAATCAAAATCTGCTGTTACATTTTTGATGCCTATTTTGCTACTTATCCTTCTGACTGGCTCGCTGTCTTCAAAAATAGATCTGGATTGGAATATCCAGACTCGACAATAAATATATTAGCTACATTGCCGCCATATAGCGTTTTGGATATCTTCAGTTCTCATCAGCTAGAGCAGGTTACCTATAGGAAAGAGATATTGAAAATCGATGACCAGCCATTCAACACAAAGGTCATGTATGATTATGATCGGTTCCATTTTTTTTGTGAAAAAGCAGGTATCCCCTTTACGCCATTTAATTTTTTCAATATGTTTCACGACATCAGCGAGATTTATAAGGATTTGAAATATGCGCATTTTTCAGAGTGGAAAGAACATCTCGCAAAGTTTGGCAGAATGATAGCTAATGGGAATCTCCTGTTACTGGGTGCAGAGAAATCAGTCGAGATAGAACACAAAGATTTTAACCAGAGGGTGCCTTCCTAACCCTAGTTATTTTTGAGACCACTCCCCGTGCATCAAGCCTTCTTATTGCTCAACCGCCTAACTTCCTCAAAAAATTGCATCTCGTCAAACTTTCCCTTTCTGTTTAGCGGCACCTTGGCTGCAGCCTCAAAGACCGCTGGATGAACAAGGCATGAATCAGGATCTGTGCTGGGAATACGCCATTCTTCTAAAAGCGGACTCTTCAAAATTGAATTCAGTGCACGGAATCTGAATACAGCGTTGTAAACGGATATCTCGTCTTCCTCATAATGGCTACTAATCGCGGTTACAAAACGGAATAGGGATGAATCGGCAATTTCTATATTTATCACCTTCTCTCCATCATCAATCTTTAAGTTTCTATTCGGGGCCGGGCAGAGAGGCATTTGCCCTGTGCTCGCAGCAAACGCAGCTTCCATCGCGAATTTGAATGACTCTGGCTCAAGTGCAGGCAGTTTGTCCAGACTGGTAATATCAATTAATTCGGACGTTCTCTTTTCTTCCATCATTTCCCCCTTCTAATTAGTCCTTGTAATCGAGGACTTGTAAAAAAAACGTAGTCCCATCATTTCCCCCTCTTTAATTTTACGATATGCAATTTTTGCCCCTCGTTTGCATCATTGTATGTTTGTCCAATGTTCATTATTTCCTCAAGCGCTTTGCTTTCACTTATCCCTTCGGAATGTGCAAATCTAATTTCAGCGGTATATTCCCACTCTATTTTTTTGACACCCGGATCGTCTGTTAATGGGGTTGCCGAGTAAGTTTCTTTAAGCTTTTCAGGTATAGGAATTCCCAGTATAGGCTCTATTTCTTCTAACGCTGAACTGGAATTAATCATATACAATTGCTCCGCAGTCAGATTACAAAGTCGTGGCCCTTCTCTGTCGTTGGTATCATCTATTTCATGGCAAGGGACGAGTGCATTGATCATCTCATTTGTTAAATTATATCTGCCGGGGCTGCTGTTGAAGGAAACATATGGCAAAAACAATAAGAGATACTCATCTCTCTTAAAAACAATCATTCCGTCTGGCTTGTTGTCGGAATTGGCAACTACAGCAAGAGTTCTGGCACCATCCTTACAAATAAAGCTAACAATATTCATTTGTAAAGATAAATCCAACTTTTTTCGCGGAGACACAAGATATTGCGGGATAAAAACAATGCCATTAAAAACGTGGCCGACTCCTCCAGAAAGCCATCGTGGTGAGACCTTAAAATAATTTGCAATTTTTTGTTGTATGGCTGCGTTCGGCTCGTAAACCCCCGATTCCCACTTTGACAGGTAATACTGCTTCACGCCTAACTCTTCAGATAACTTGAACTGTGAGACGGAAAAAGCCTCTCGGAGAGTTTTTAACCTTTGCGGAAAACTGCTTTTATCCATATCAGTATAGCTCAAACCGCTCATTTTTGATTTCACGCGTTGTCTCCATGTCCGAACAATATCTCCGCCTCAGTCGGCGGAACCTGATACGGTGGATTCGAGTTTCTCCACCAATTGAACCGGCCCAACAACAGCAGTAACCCCATAGGCATTTGCAAGTTTTTCTGATCGTATTACGTTACGCCCCTCGCCTACGCCCAGCCGCTTCATTAGCTTCCCCCAGTAAATAAGCCGAACGGAACCTCTTACAATAGTGAGTCCGTCTTTCTTTATGATCTCATGCCCGAAACGGTCGCAATTTGCATGCAATAGTCTTATCATGACTACATTGGCCATCGCAGAAGTTAGAATCGCCGATAGTAGCTTGTCCATAGTTGAAATAATAATGTTTGGCATGCTTGGATAAAGACCAAGCCGCTGCAGTAAATGAAACGGAGCACACCATTGTAATGAATACCGCCAGCCCATTATCCCGGCGGCTATCACGGCAAGCAAAAGGAGCGCCACAGTCACATTGTTAAAGATTTTTTCTTCCCGTATATAATCCATAGATTTTGCCTCCCGTGCCGATTTAAGTCTTGTCCTGCTGGATATCCGCCTCTGTTGCCGGTCGCTGACTCAACAAGAATCCCATATTACAAAACCTTCGCCCTGGCAATGACCTCGCTTATTGTTGGACCGTTTGCAGCAACCCTACGATCTGTTGCCATAAACTGTTCCAAAACCATTAATGCAATTGCAAGGGCGCTATCCTTCTGTGCTGCAGCAACCGTGAATTGCCCATCCACTAATCGCCTACGAGTGATTGAGGTGGGGGCTTCGCGATTCTCAGACACCAGCGTACTCCGGGTACAACCCGCAGCACGACTTACGTTAGTCTCCTGACCTGAGTGACTACGATTAGGGCCATCTGTGGTACAGCAAGCCACAGGCGCACGCTTAGATTCGGGCAGCACCTGCCCTATTTGCTGCATACATCTATATTGGCCTCCTAAGTTCCCGATTATCGGGGCGGGTGTGTCCTAAGAAACACTCCGATGGAGCACCAGTTGCGTTCCTTACTATAATAATACTCCCGACAGCAAGCCTGACATGAAGCAAAGGCACTGCTTAACCCCCTCTTGGCTGTCGACGCCTAAGAAGGGGAATGCGCAGCGAGCAGTTATAAGCACCCTTCTTTTATTTTTTCTAAATGATGCAAAATCGGCAGTCCGTAACGTATGCTTCTCAATTTCTCCCTCTCCAAGGACCGCGAAATCAAGATAAGAATTGATGCGAATATCGGGGTTCCACATTCAACATAGTAAAAAGTATACAACGGCGACGGCAAATGATTAATTGCCCCGGATAGCCACAAATGAAGAGGAACAAGAGATGCAGCAGCTAATGAGAAGCAAACACCGCACAAAACCGAAGGAATTACCATCATTCTGAAATTAAAACTTAACAAAGAACCAAAAGTTGTCAGCATTGACCGGGAAAAGAAAACGCGAATGTACTTCTTGAGTGATAATTTCTTAAATCCCCCCATGTCGAGATAACACAGCAAAATGGTAAAATATGCTAACCAGAATATAGTCGTGAGGACTATTAACCGAAACAACGCCTTTTCAAATGATGTAAAATCTCCCATTTTAGGTGCCCCCCAATGATTGGTAAAATAACTACCTCAAACTATTTATACGTAATTACGGCGTTTTGTCAAGCCGACTTCCACGACGTATCACTCTCTCTTGTTGTTGTTGTTGTAATAAGCAAATAATTAGTCTATTTGCATTCTAAGGTTGGAATTGGCGGTTTCTGATAGTCTGCCACTATACTATCAGGGAGCGCTCTTGGTTGGAATCGATGCCGAATTACCCATCGACCAGAATCTCTCGTTGGTTGGAAATCGCATAGTACCCCCTTCCCTCATGGTGTGAATTTCGTCCTCGGTAGACGGCTTACTGTGGATGTCAAACTGCATCATTTACTATCTCCTCCAACGCCTTGCAAATAAGCCAGCGGGTCGACAAACCCAAGAGGATACACATTAGACAACTTTTAGGCTGTTTTTTTCGCCACACATGGGGGCCTCAACGTTATGCGCCTCCTCTATTAACCCGCCCCCACAGAGAAGCAGTATAACCATCGCAATGCCTCTTGCGATCTCCGATGTCGTCCATGGGGCAATCGTTCCCCCTAGATATCTATTAATTGAATGAACAGCATCGAAAAGTATTGGAAGACTTGCAAGAGGCAGCATCGCCATGTCTACTATGTGATTAGATAAGGACCAGAACAACCCCGCTGACGTCAGAAGCATTAGAACGCCAGCACCAATATATGTTTTTTGCACCGTGGTTCCCCTCATCAGAATCATGGTTGTCAGATAGATAAAACGTAGGTATGCAAAGACGACAACGAGTCCAAGAACAAAAACAAAAGCCACTAATGCTTTTGCTGCTAGGAACTCCACGACTGGAACCTCTCTGCCCATCTGATGCGCGACAAAAAGCACTATCGCGCTAAATATAATAGTTGAGACCAATATGGCAAGAATATTGACAACTGCCTTTTCAGCCTTAGCTTTCAAATTCGGTACTACACTTTCAATATATCTCACTGTCTAACCTCCCACACATTTTTATTTTACCCAAACAACATTGATTGTTCTCATATCCTCTCTTATCGAATATTAGCTATTGAATTTTACTGGCAGCCTTACTGGTTAAAACATTGCCTTCTGCATGCCACCTGATGCCTCTTTTCAATACCTGTGGGATATTTAGCATTATTCACCCTCCTGGCAAGTATTCTTGTATTATACAATTTTGTCTCCACTATATTTATGTGGATTTTGCAGGGAATTTGTCAAGCCACTTTTGAATATTTTATCCTGATTCTGTAATATTACAAGCGTCGGAATGTGCAGTCCGTATTCGACTGTTGTTGGGGGCTCGGTAGCTTCCACTATTTGAACACCGCTCCCGTTCCGTTCATCTCCGCCATTTTGTCCCTCCAACCTTAGTTTGCATAAAAGAGCATGACATCTGCCTATGGGCAAGTCAACCAGTTTTTTGCACAAAACGGGCCATTATCGAGAAAGGCGGACCCAACCTTAGAATGCAAATAGCCAATAATAATAACCAGGCGAGGGAAAGTCAGACCTGGGCCCGATACTCCACCCCATGGCCCTCTATAGGTAGCGGCACCTCCCATCGGCAGAGCATTTTATCAATGTCCACATTTTTAAGTGTCGTATCTCGTTTAGAATTACGTCCCTTTATCACATCCTCCGGAGCCTCAAGGTAAACAATCTCTACGGAGGCATTATAGGCAAAAAGCAGGTCGAGCGCCTTCCCGCGCATCTGCGTCGACAGGTGAGTCGCGTTCCAGATAAAAGGCTCATGGCGCCTGAGCAATTCCTTGCAACGGGATTGAACAAGCTGAACGGAAGCTCCTGCTTTAGATCCGTGCTTAAGATTCAGCTCTCTCCTGGCATCATCATAAGATAGAATAGTACGCCCCTCCGCATGGACCCTCGCCCAGGTGTCCTTACCACTGGCAGGTAGCCCGCACAATAGAGTCACTGAAGAGCCCGGCGTTTTATAATACTTTGCACCTGCGGGGGTGCTTCCATTCGACCGGAAATACATGACTCTGGTATGGGGGTCAGGGAATACTCGCGGCGACTCGCTGCAACCTTCCTCGCCGGCCAGCACTCGAAATAGCTCAATATCATCCAAGATATCCTTGGTCTCCGGGCAAATTCTACCTCGTACATCAGCTTCAGCAACGGCACACAACCCCTTTATAGAAGGAACCTCCCAGGAAAGTTTATGAGCCATGAATGCGGGATTATCTTTGCAATCTTTGAATATCCAGAAGGGCGTCTGGTGGACTGCAATTATACGACAGATATCCTCCCTTACCTCAAATGGGACGCCGGCCCTCCATAGAAGGATCCTTGTATCAACCGCTCCTCTGCGGCAGTGTCCCTTGCTTGTAATAGCGCCTCCCGGCTCCTGTTGCGTGCAGGTCCCCTTGGCAATGTCATGGAAAAGCGCCGAGTAGAACAGCACAAACTTCCTGTTGACATCAGCGCTCCGGTAATCGTTTGAGGAGACGATAGCCTCACATACCATTTTCGTATGCGTCCAAACATCCCCCTCCCCGTGCCACAGAGGATCCTGTGGGGTTGAGGACAGGAGATTAAGGTGAGGGAAAATACTCAGAAGATTCTCCCAGTCAATCTCTTTAGATGCGTCGTAAGGCAAAACAGCTTTCATTCTTTGATATGTGTTTATCATGACTCCGCTCTCAGTTTCTTGCCCCATTTGTCATAGCGAATGCCAGCATCAAATCCAGGGGGAAGGAGCACCGTCGTGATCCTGCAGGCGAGACGTACCTCATCAACAGTGATAACTCCCTTCTCACAGTCAACATGGTGATCAGGACAAACAGAGGCGCCATTGTCCAGATAGTAGCCACCACCAGGGAAAAGCTTCCTGTCAAGGATATGGTGAGCGTCTACAGCCTTGCCCGAACAAAACACACACTTCCCGCCATCCCTGTTCAGCACCTGTTCCTTGAATGCCTCCCTGGTCAAAAGTTGCGGCAAAGGCAGCAGATCGTTTTCTCTCCTGATATCTTCCCATGTCTTCGTCAACATGGGCGAAAAGATGTCGACCCCATCGGCAAGTTGATTCGGGATAAGTGGGCGTGATAACCAGTGTTCTTCATTCTCTAATATCGTCTGTAGAAATCCCGATCGCACCCACTTCAGGCGACCTACAGTGCGGTCACCTTCCTCGATCTTAATATACACCCCCTCCGCAAGGTCGGACCTGTCGGTTCTCTCCCACTCTTTTTCGAGGTCCAAATCACACTGCGATACAATCGTCTCAAACACATCCTTCCACCTTGAGCTCTTGGCCAGCGACGGCTTTACCATGAAGATCAGATCCTCGATGCGCTTGGGCGCAATCCCGGCGAACAATACAGGCACTGGCAGGATTGGAGCGTCCCCTATCAGGTCCCGCCGCGCCGCCGTAGAAAGGAAACATTCTCTTTCCATATCGAAAATATCGAACTCGAGAAAATAGTGCGGCAGCTGATCATAGAAAATAGTGTGCTTAGACCGCATCCATTCACCATACATTTGGTATCGGGAAAGAAGTATGTCGAAAAGAACGTCCTCGTGCGCAGATGCCCACGACTTAAAAAGGTTGAAGTGTTTCTCCCTTCCGCCTCCGGTAAGGTAATGTCCCCTGCTCTGCAGCAACAGAGTCGCCTCGCGATCGAAGTGCGCGCCACTATTTGCGCCGTCCGCCTTTTCTTCGATGACCACGTATTTCCCGGCGATATCGCTGTAAGGGATGCGTTTCACCCTGCGCTCGTTTGCCTGGAGGCATGAGCGTTCAAGGTGCGCGGTGCGGGGATACTTTAAAATGTCGTCGACTATCAGCATGTCATTCTCCATAAATATTTTAACTATTCCTTATCATTTATGAAAAATTAGAGATGTTTGTCAAGTCGAAGGCGAAGATGTTTTGGCGAAAAAAATTGGGGTGGTAAATATCGTCTGCTAAAAAAATTACAAATTAGCTCACAGAAAAAGGGGGCAGGTGTTGTTGCAGAATGCCAAAAGAAACCGTGACAATGCGGAATTCACCGGCTCAGTCCGGGGGGAATGATTGGTTGGGAATCAGGCATTCTTGTCCAATTTAAGCCCTGTCTCTTTGTCCCTTAAAGTTAATCCTTGATTGGGGCTTTTGAACACTTTCACCGATTTCCTTTTGCCCGATTGTGAGACTTACATAACAGCTGACAATTTTTGACATTTGTCCCACCACCCTTGCTCCATGCAGTTACATGGTCAGCGTCCATTTCAGGAAGCTTCCAGAGTTTGCTCTTGTTGGAATCATGCCCAATTGCACAAAGAGGACAGTTCGATTCGCCTTTTGTTTCAGATTTTTCAGTCTGAGATGCATAAACTGATTTCTTTGTTGCTTCATCAAAAACTCGGATATCCAATAATTTAGTATCTGTTGAACCTCCCAGAATGTACTCAAAAATGCCCTTTCGGTTTTTTACATATGGATCACCATAGAGTTTTCGCACTTCGACTGACACCTTCGCTGGACTGTATGCCTTTGTGTGATACACTTCGTACAGTCGTCCCCACTCAAGTCCGCGCATCTCGCTTTCAACATCAGTAAATACACTAGAAACCCAGTCGATCACGCTGTTGAAATATTGTTTTAATTCATTGATGTTTTTGACGAAGCGATGACTGCTCATGTAATCACCGATATTGCCCTTGCTTACCCAATCAAGCGCACATTCCCAAAATTCCTGCCGGTTGGCGCTGCCTTTTATATATGCGCTCCATTTTTGGATGTTGGCGTTTTGGCTATTGCTAAACGCCTCTTTGCCGAGAGTCACAAACGGGCCAGAATACACAGCGTTGAGTAATTCCTGGTCATTGAGAGGGACCCCGGCGATATTAATTGTTTTAAACCATTCTTTGATTTCGCTTTCCGTTCCTTCGCATTCATAAATGAGTAGACTCGTTTCCAATATTTTGGCTTTCTTGTCTTTTGCCATACCGCCAAAATATTGCTCCAAGCCGTTTTCATCTTTGATGGCAAATTTGTCAGTTACAAACCGTCCAAGACTGGTAATGCGCTGTTGTCCGTCTAAAACTTCAAGCGTGCTGTCACTTACTTTATTAAAATAAATCAACCCTATTGGGTATCCTTTGAGGACTGATTCAATTACGGACATTTCTTTCTTCCCGCCGTCAGAAGCATAGATATAGTTGCGCTGATACTCAGGCTGAATAGTGAGTTTGCCAGACAAACCGAAGAGCCCTTTACCCTCCAGTTCGTTATAAACAAATCCTTCGCAAATATCTTTGACGGTGATGTCGGCTTTAAGAGTTGTTTCCATGTTATTTTCCCTTGTGTTTAATAAAAATTCTTTTATACGCCATTTTTGCTACCTTATTTCCATAGTAACCAGCTGTCGGATTACCTTCCTTATATGCTCCTGTGCCGCCATCCTTATAATAATCATCAACGAATTCTTTTGTTAAACCTGGGGTTTTCTTGTATTTATCATCAATAAGGCCATTATCACTTGTTCCTAAAATTCTAAACTGTTCTGGGCTATATTTATCAAGGAAACTAATCGGCACACCCATAACTCCGTCATAGTCGCTTGGAATGGCGTCAGTAAACGGAACCTCTATAGCATCGTAATTGTCGTATTTGTCATACTTTTTTTTGCCTTTAATTTCTTTGTGTTTGCTGTATTTCAAGTTTTCGCTCATTGTCATAAGCGGCAACGGCTGATGACGGCGTCCATGGTCGAGATTTGTATACCAAACAGAAGACACATTTTTCATATTAACACCATCAATCACCCGATCAACATCACCGTCATCCATCGTTATGAACCATAATCCACCAGACCATTCCGTCTTTCCGGACCACATCTTATTATCTTTGATCAATGGGAAAATCTCTTTATACGTTACGGCATTTTTATTGCCAATAATCACAAACTTTTTGCCATAATCAAAAAGTTGTTTAACATATTGACGAAACAAGCTAAACGGCGGATTTGTTACCACGATGTCTGATTGTTTCAGTAGATTTATGCATTCAACGCTACGGAAGTCGCCGTCACCGTCTAGCGGCGTCCATTCGTTGTGTTTGTTTGCCTTTAACTGCTTGGCGACATCCTTCAGGTTGAACTCGCCGTCACCGTCTATGTCGTGCACTTCGTTGATGATAAACTTGTTGGCATTTATCTTAGAACGGCCTTTCGATTTTGGCAGAGTTTTGTCGTCGCCCAACAACACCAATTGCGTATTGGCTATGGGCGAGGGCTTGTAGCTGGTGGTGATGAGCTGTTTCAATCCAAGCTTGTTGAAATTGAGCGCGAAATAGCGAAAGAAATTGCTCTCGAACGGATCGTCGCAGTTGCAATACACTACCTTGTCGCGGAAAACATCCGGGCTGTATTCCAAGTACGCTTCAATCTCTTTTTGAATGTCGCCGTACTGAGTATAAAACTCGTCATTTTTTGCCTTCTTTGCGCTAGCAAGATTGCTGTTTGCCATATTTTCCTGATAGATGTTTATTTTGTATAAGAATTTTCTTCATGAACCTGCAAAAAGTATTTTATATTGTTCTCCCTTAATTAAGCCATAGCTAATCAGAATAATTTGTCAAGCTGCTTGAAAAAAATGGATCTCGACATTTACAGTAATATTTATATTATGGTTGTGCACCTGACACTACCACCTGCTCATTATTTAACCAGTTATCCAACGTAATATACCCAGAATAGCTCCGGCGAAAGCTATGGAAAACCCAACAATAATTCCCCAGGAATGATTCAAGAAAGCATAGACAATAGAGCCGGTAGCTAGTGGTTCAAATACAACAAGAGTGAGATACCGGATAACCGGAAACGCATGTTCCTCTAGTTTATGCCCCACCTTAACCCTCCTGACTAGTTGTATTTGCCGCAAGCCCAGTGTTATGTATTGGACCAATGGTAGCCGCATATGAAACTAACCTGTAAAACAGCAGCCCTCTTGATTCCAATGCCCTCCGGTTAAACCGGAAGGTGAATTCATCAAGATAATACGCAAGGTGTTCAGGGCTTATATTCCCCTGATGCGTCCCTGATATCCATCTTTTTAATAAGGCGATTTCACTATTATACGTTAAGGTTTTCAATTTCGGCGTTAACCTACACGCATTATCCAAAACTTCATTACCGGCATCAAGCTCACCGAAGCTGGAGGATATTCTATCATTCCCCGAAAGCCCATTGTTTTATCCTAGTCCCCATTCCGGAATATTCGGAGCAGGCTGAGGAACAGGTTAACAATATCGAGATACCATTGGACGGATATTTTAAGAGCGCTATTTGCACATTTACCTACATTTTGGGCCCGCCAAATGTCGAAGCCTATATAGCCCGAGAATATCAGCGTAGAAATCCAGTCTATAAATGTCCATCCTCCCATAGAAGGGATAAACATCTGGAGTAGTCTAACGACTACCAATCCTATAAGCATTGAGAATAATATCCCGCCGAGTTTAGCGAAGAATTTAGGATATAGCACAGAAAGTAGCGTCATTACTCCAGTAATTAGCAATGTTGCTTCTGCGGCTTTCAATACTATGCCGTGACTGTGGGTGTTGACTACCGGGCCGAGCACAAAGCCTAATGGGATCACCATAAGGTTATAGCCCAGAAATCCGATAAATGTGATACTGCTTCCTGATATAAAATAGCCTACTAGTGGCAGCCCTAGACCAAGCACCAGCTTTTCAATCATTCCTGGCCGGGAGCAGATGCTTACTGCGTAAGAGGCTGATGCGACTGAGGCCCCGAGGCCATACATGATGAAACATCCGAGAATGAAGTAAAACTCCCGGTCGCTTATGGAACTTCCATACACACTGTAATCTGTTGATTTATCAAAAACTCCTGTAGATAAAGATGCCATTAAGTTCCTCCTTATTTGGGCTGTGTCGTACCCTATATTTAATAATACTTTAGCCTCTGAAGTTATTTGCCAGCCAAGGCTTTCTCCGCAAGGAGACGGAAGGCGCTTGCTGTTGCAAACCCTGCTCCAATTTTTCAAACGCTTCGGTCCCATTTACCACCATATCGCACACCTCGTAATCGCTCATAACCATATGCATCTTCGCCCTGCTGACCATTTCGTATTCAACTATAAGAGCCTTCATTACAAACTCCTATTAAGTTCTTCAGCCTCAGAATCAGCAGGTTTTTGTAAGGAGAAAAAACCTATATTACGGTTAAGATATTCCACTAAAGGAGGAGATAGTTTATCTACAATCCTACGGTCTAAAGCCTGAAAAGTAGGTATAAAAAATTTCTTCCCTGTGGTTCTGTTGGCTACCGTATACCCCATAACCCCATTAAAAACACGCTCCTCCAGAATATCAATCTCCTCTTTTAGAGGGATACCTCTAAGATCTTCGGCACGTCCTATCCAAAATTCCGGCACCTGCATGACGGCATCGATGTAACCAATAAGGAATGATGCCCTTTCATCCTCGGATCCAGACTTTTCTTCACCTGTCTGCACCACAGCAGGTTTGTTTTTAATCTCACATCCATCGTCTATCTTCTCGCTGATGTCCTTTTTCGCTTCTTCTGGAGCAGTTACAACAGAATACTTAGTCTCGCTCGTTTTTAATATATGTGTTTTATCTATACCATCCTGTCTTTTCATAGAGCTATGAACATGATTAAAAGACTTAAGGTAGACTTCACGCAGGCATTTCTCAACATCATCTTTTGCGAAAGGTTTTATGATATAGCCATCGCAGTTTGCAGTTGCAGATGTATTTACACAGTCCTTATCGGAATGCGCGGTAACCATGATAACCTTTACCCTCATCGCTTCGGGAATATTCATTTCTCCTTCAAGTTCCCTTATGCTCACCAAAACATCCAGACCGTTCATTCCGCCTGGAAGATTGATGTCAAGCGTGATCACGTCGTACGGGGCCCGTTGCTCCCAAGCACGTTTAAATGCTTCAAGGGCCTCCTCCCCGGACTCCGCCATATCACACACGGCGTAGTTACGTATAATCATATTCATCTTCGCCCTGCTGACCATTTCGTCTTCAACTATAAGAGCCTTCACTGAAAAGCCTCCTTATTTAACCCTACTTTCAGGGATATTTTCTTCACTCACGGAATAAGGCGTTGATATACTCGAGATACACCTCATACAGGCATTTTTTAATGCTTTCTCTTGTAAACGGCTTTATAATGTATCCGTCACACCTTGCAGTTACACATGCAGTCACGCAATTTGTATCGGAATGGGCTGTAACCATGATGACTTTGACCCTTTTAGCCGGTGGGATCCTCATCCCTTCTTCCATTTCCCGCATGCTCACAAGAACATCTGTCCCGCTTATGTCCCCAAGCCCAATGTCAAGCGTGACAATATCATAAGGGGACTGCTGTTCCCAGCTTTTTTTAAAGGCCCCAAGGGCCTCTGCCCCTCTGGCAGCCACATGGCATTCAGCATACTCCTGCATTATCCCATACAGCTTCTCCCTGCTGACCCTTTCATCCTCGACTATCAGAACTTTCATGAGTTTTCTCCTATTGCTGGATTGTAATGAAAAAAGCGCTCAAACGTTCAAGTTCGCTTTTAAGTTGCCCAAAGGCCTCATAACTTTGCTCTCTGTCAGAGCCCTTCGCTGCCTGCTCGAGCATCATGGCCGCTTGGGAAAGATCATTAGCCGTAAGATTGGCCGACCCGCCCTTGATCGAATGGGCATTGCTCTTTGCTGCGTCGAAATTGCCGTTTTCAAGGCCCTGTTCTATGTCCTGCAACTGTTTCCTGGCAGTGCTTATAAACTCACCAGTAAGGCCCAGAATAAATCCCCTGTCTCCACCAAATTCTTCTACTGCTGCTTCAATGTCCATGGGGGGCAAATCCTTAGGATCCTTTTCCTTGAAATGTTCCTGTATTTCATCTATCCCTCGTTCTGGGCATTGCTCAGGTTCACAAGAAGGCCCCCATTTTTTGACCATCCCCAATAAGTCGGATTTCTTAAGGGGCTTAGTAACATAATCATCCATCCCTGCTGAAATACACTTCTCCCTGTAGCCCGTCATAGCGTGGGCAGTCATCGCAATAATCGGAATCCTGCGAACGCTTTTATCCTTATCTGCTTCCAATTCCCTTATCTTGGCGGTTGCCAGGAATCCGTCCATTATGGGCATCTGAACATCCATGAACACCAGGTCAAAGCATTTTTCTTGGAAGGCTTCTACCGCCCGTTCTCCGTTGTCGGCAAGAACAACATTACACCCCATAGACTGCAGGTGTCTCACCGCCACCTGTTGATTAGTAGGATAATCCTCTACCAGGAGAATATCGAAATTTAAAACGCGGGTCTCATTTAAACTGTGCCGTGTAACAAGATTGCCCGTAACACCCGGGGCTTCTGAAAGGACATACTTGATAGAGCGGAAAATATCTGATTCGGTTACAGGCGGGGCAAGGTATCCACGTATTCCATGTTCTCTACAAAGTTCAGCGTCGCCCCTTATGCCTTTACTGGTAACCATAATAACGGGAGCGTTCTGTAACGCCGGCACTTGCCTGAACTTTTTAGTGAGCTCGATACCGTTGCTCCCTGGCTGAATGGCATCGACAATAATCAGGTCGATATTATTGGCTCCTTCAGTCAGAAAAGGTGTTACTTGTTCATAGGAGAGACCAAGAGGCGCACAGTCCCAGGAGTTAAGATATTTCATTAACTCTGTCTTTAAACGTCCTTCACATACGACAAGTGTTTTAAGCCCCTTGATGCTTCTTTCAGTTTCTTTGCACACTTTAACAGATGGTTTCTGTTTTTTAAATGGAAGGATGAACCAGAACGTGCTGCCTTGCCCAGGGGCGCTATTAAGTCCGATTGTTCCTCCCATAAGTTCAACGAAATTTTTAGAGATGGACGTTCCCAGCCCGGTCCCGCCATACTGCCTTGTCGTTGAGCCGTCCGCCTGCGTAAATGTTTCAAACACGAGATGCTGTTTTTCCAACGGAATTCCTATGCCTGTATCCGCCACTTCAAAACGAATCTTTATACCTTCCTCATTAGCTTCTTCAGACGCTAAGCAGATAGTGATTTTCCCTCCTCCAGGTGTAAATTTCATGGCGTTACCAACGAGATTTAACAGTATTTGCCTTATCTTTGTAGGGTCGCCAATAACGCCGTGAGCAATATCCGGTGATAGTGAGGAAGTGATATCGATCCCCTTCTGTTGAGAGCCATAAGAGAAGAGCTCAACGACATCATCTATCAGATATTTAAGGTTAAAATCTATCTGTTCAATAACCATTTTCCCGGCTTCGACCTTAGAGATATCCAATATATTATTGATAAGGTCATTAAGGATATCCGCCTCTCTCTGTATTGTCCGGAGAACTTGAGTTTGTTGTGGG
>Ga0181533_1003704_pt1 | contig 16361 bp, 8 predicted proteins | sample PEATcosm2014_Bin_45_FD_119772 | JGI IMG/M metagenome (GOLD analysis project Ga0181533, IMG submission 119772) | Peatland microbial communities from MTU Mesocosm Facility, Houghton, MI, USA - PEATcosm2014_Bin11_60_metaG | ecosystem: Environmental > Terrestrial > Soil > Wetlands > Peat | place... | reverse complement strand
TTTCTTTGATTTGCTGCCCATAATTCTGGCTTTCCTGCCGGTAAGCAGAATTATGAGTCAACGATTCCTTCCCCCCGCACCCCCCTTCCTTTCTTTGGTAATGTTTAACTTGAGTCAATTCGGCACCCAATCCCCAACCCCAAAGAGTTTGACATCTGCATCAATTTGCTCTATTGTTTCCACCCGGAAAGACTCCACTACTCATGAAAACTCTCCGCGTTTTCCACCGGTTTGTTTCGCTGACCCGCCGCGCCCTGATTGCAGGGGTTATCGCCTTAATTTTGGCCCGCCTCCCGGCATTCGCGACGACCTTTACCAATGACACAACAATCAATGCAAACGACACGAATTATGAAGGGGCGGACATCATCGTCACCAACTGCACGGTGACGGTGGACGGTCCGCACGCATTTTCCAGCCTGCTCGTGGCCGGAGGCGGCGTGCTCACCCACTCGTATTCCCCCAACGGCGTCATTTCAAATCTTCTCTCCGTGGTGGACGAATCCCAGGTGTTGAACGACACCAACCCGGTGACGTTGCTCAATTCCAACATCATAACCGCATCTGTCATGGTAACTGATTCCGGACAGGCGGTCGTTTACAGCAACGGAGTGGATTATCTGCTGACCAGCCCGGATGGCATTCTAACCCAGTTGCAGCGGACGACAAACTCCACCATCCCTGACGGCACCAATGTCCTGGTGAGTTATGACGTGCTGCTGGGCGTGCTGCCCGCCGGGTTTAATCTGTCGGTGACGGGCAACGTGGAGGTGGCTGTGGGAGGAGTCATCAACGCAAATGGAAAAGGCTACGGCGGCGGCGTCGGACCCGGTGCCGGCCTCAGCGCCGGATATCCGCAGGACGGCAGCGGTGCCGGTTACGGCGGCATTGGCGGGATGAGTTCCAGCAACGCAATGGGCGGCACAACCTACGGTTCCTTTGCCCAACCCACCGACTTGGGCAGCGGAGGCGGCGCCAGCTATGTCGGCACTGGGGGCGCCGGGGGCGGCGCGGTGCAAGTCAGCGCTGGCGGAACGTTCATCATCAACGGCACCATCTCGGCCGACGGCGCCAACGGCACCAACAGCCGTTCCGGCGGCGGGGCGGGCGGCAGCATCTGGATCACAGCGCAACTGGTGTCCGGTTCAGGCGCCATCAGTGCGCAAGGTGGTGCGGGCGAACCGACCCACGGCGGCGGCGGTGGTGGCGGCCGAATTGCGATTCAATGTGAGGCGAACACTTTTGCCGGGTCGGCGGCCGCCTATGGCGGGGCCGGGGCGAAGACCGGCGGTGCGGGCACCGTTTATACCGAACTGACCGGACAGAACGGGCTGCTGTTGTTTGACAACGGCGGGCGCACCGGAACGAACTCTTTGGTTGCCATTTCCAGCAGCGACATTGATGTGCTGATTCGGGGGAATGCGGCCGTGATTCCAAGCGGGGCGTGGACCATTGGAAATCTTACGATTGCTTCCAACGGCCTGCTCCTGGCCTCCTCCTCGTTATCACCCATCAACCTGACTGCCAGTGGCAACATCACGATTCAATCCGGTGGCAGCCTGCTCACCGACAGCGCAGGTTATGCCGCCGGGACGGGCAACGGCTACGGCGGTTCTTACAATGATGGCAGCTACCGTCCTTGCGGTGGCGGCGGGTATGGTGGCAGCGGTGCCAACGGTGCTTCGACGAACGCCGGCGGCGGCACAACCTATGGTCCTCAAACATCTCCCACCATGTATGGCAGCGGGGGCGGACAATTGATGCCGTATTCCTTCGGCGGGGCGGGCGGTGGCGCGATTCAACTCAATGTCAGCGGCATTTTGCAGGTGGACGGAAGCCTCTCGGCCAACGGCGGCAGCGGTTCCGGTTCGGGCGGTGGCGGCGGCTCCGGCGGCAGCCTCTGGTTGACGACGGGAATATTAATTGGCTCCGGTTCCATCACGGCCAACGGCGGAAATGGGGCCGGCTCGATTGGCGGCGGCGGCGGCGGCGGACGCATTGCCATCTATCCCGCGGCGAACCTGTTCGGCGGAACGATTTCCGCCTATGGCGGCGGCGGGGACAATTGGGGCGGAGCGGGAACCGTCTTCCTCCAGCCCACCGGACAGAATGGCCAGCTCATTCTGGACAACGGCGGAAACGTCGGAACCAACACGCTGGTGCAATCCGCGATTCCCGCAGATTTGATTTTACGCAACGGAGCGATTGGGTCGGCATCCAGTTCGGCGAGCTTTGCCAATTTGCTCATGAGTTCCAATGCATGGCTGACCGCCTACAGCTACTCCTTCAGCAAACCTGCCAACACCGTGAATTTCTCATTTTCGGGAAACGCCACCATTCAGGCTGGCAGCGGCATTTTCACGGACACTGCGGGCTACCCAGGGGGCCAGGGGTCCGGCGCGGGAAAATACTATTACTACAATTACACCTACGTGTGCGGCGGGGCGGGTCACGGAGGTTATGGTGCAAACAGCACCGGTAATTACGCTCTGGGGGGGAATACCTATGATTCCACGACATCACCCTCCAGCCCTGGCAGCGGCGGCGGAAATTATTCCCCTTATTCCTTTGGCGGCGGCGGCGGCGGCGTGATTCGGCTCACGGTAACTGGCACATTGCAAATGGACGGAACCATTTCCGCCAATGGCGGCAACGGTTCGAGCTACGGCGGCGGCGGCGGCTCAGGCGGGAGCATCTGGCTGACCGTGGGCACTCTGTCCGGCGCCGGCTCCATCACGGCGAATGGCGGCAGCGGAGCGAATTCCGTTGGCGGCGGCGGCGGCGGCGGGATCATTTACATTCCCTGCAACAACAATTTGTTTGCGGGAAATGCTTCGGCGTATGGCGGCGGCGGCGCCAATTGGGGCGGGGCGGGAACTGTTCTAATCCAATCCTACGGACAAAACGGCCAGCTCATTCTGGACAACGGCGGAAATGCCGGAACCGACACGCCGCTTCAATCCGTGAGTTCCACGGATTTGATTCTACACAACGGAGCAATTGGGTTGATATCCGGCCCGCTGACCTTTGGCAACCTGCTCGTGAGTTCAAACGCCTGGCTGCTGATAACCAACAATTATTCCTACACCGTGACTTTATCGAGTGCGACCATTCAAGCGGGGGGTGGCATTATCGCCGATGCTTTTGGTTACGCAGCGGGCCAGGGACCCGGCGCGGGACAATACTATTACAACAATTCCACTTACCCATGTGGTGGTGCAGGTCACGGAGGCTGCGGCGCAAACAGCACCGGTAATTATGCTGCGGGGGGGAATACCTATGATTCCACGACATCACCCTCCAGCCCTGGCAGCGGCGGCGGAAATTATTCCTCGATTTCTGTCGGTGGAGCGGGCGGTGGTTCGATTCGACTGAATGTGAGCGGCATTTTGGAGGCGGACGGACGCATCTCGGCCAATGGCGGCAACGGTTCCGGTTCGGGTGGCGGCGGCGGCTCCGGCGGCAGCATCTGGCTGACCGTGGGCACCCTGTCCGGTGCCGGCTCCATCACGGCCAACGGCGGTAATGGAGTGGATGGCATCGGCGGCGGTGGCGGCGGCGGACGCATTGCCATTACCTATAACAACAATTCATTCACAGGTCCAGTTTCCGCTTACGGCGGCGGGGCCAACTGGGGTGGGGCTGGAACAGTCTATCTCAAGACAAACTCGCAGAGCTATGGCCAGTTGATCCTGAACAACGGCGGGAATGCGGGAACCAACACCACGTTCAACGCCAGTTCCATCGACTTGTCAGTAACGGGCGGGGCCATCGGACAAGGCCCGCCCGGCGGTTGGAGTGTGCGAAACCTTCAAATCAGTACCAACAGCGTGCTGACGACCGTTGCCTCCACTTCGGCTCAAACTGTCAGCGTGACCGGCAACGCCACCATAAATTCCGGCGGTGCCATTTCGGTTGACGGCACCGGGAGTGGAGCCTCATCTGGAATCGGCGCGGGCGCCACCTCTTCCGGCAGCATCAAAGGTGGAGGCGGTCACGGCGGTTTTGGAGCGGCCAACCCTTCCGGATATGGCGGCGCTTACGACTCGATTCAATTACCGGGCATCGCGGGCAGCGGTGGCGGCAATGGCAGTGGCAGCAGCATTGCTCCGCGTGGCGGGGCAGGCGGCGGAGCGCTCCGGCTCACCGTCACCGGCACACTGGCCGTCAGTGGTAGAGTGTCGGCAAACGGCAAAAATGGAGACGTCAACAGTGGCGGCGGATCGGGCGGCAGCCTTTGGATTACCGCCGGCACCCTTGCCGGATCAGGAACCATTTCCGCAAACGGCGGCTCCGGCAACGGGCTCGGCGGTGGGGGTGGCGGCGGTCGCATTGCCTTGGGATACACGACCAGTGCTTTTACCGGACCTGTCTCGGCTTGTGGCGGCAGCGGTTACGCGAATGGTGGTGCCGGAACGATTTACACCAAGGCCAACAACCAGTCCGTGGGTCAATTGCTGGTGGACAATGGCGGCCTGTCGGGCACGAACACACCGTTGTCCAGCGCTTATGGCACGCCTGCCTCACCTTTTAACCTTACGGTTGGTGATGGCGCAGTGGTTTGTCCGCAATCATCCTTCCCAGTGTTGAGCAATCTGAACGTCACAGCCGGCGGCCTGTTTATCACCCTGTCCGGCCAGTCGAACCTGGACTTGGTGGTCCTGCAAAACGTGGACGTCGCGGCTGGCGGAGCCATTGCCGTGGATGCAAATGGCTTTGCTCAAGCCAGCGGGCCGGGCGCCGGGCAATCCGTCGGCGGATCCGGCAGCGGTGCGGGCTATGGTGGTCTGGGCGGGGCGTCCGCAACCGCTGCACCCGGCGGCACCAACTACGGTTCGGCCCAACAACCCGTGGACCAGGGCAGCGGCGGCGGATTTGGATCCGGACCACTTTACGGCGGTTCGGAAGGCGGCGGTGCAATCCGTTTGAACGTGGGCGGCGTTCTCACCGTGGACGGCCAGCTCAGCGCCAATGGGGATTGGGGCATTCAGGACAATTCCGGCGGCGGTTCCGGCGGCAGCATCTGGGTGACTGCTGGCACGCTGGTCGGGAACGGTCAAATCACCGCGGATGGCGGTGAGGGCGAATTATATGGCGGTGGCGGCGGCGCCGGTGGACGCATTGCCCTTTATTCGCATGCGAATGTCTTCTCCGGTCTGGTTTCCGTTTTCGGCGGCGAGGGTGATTTCCAAGGCGCCAACGGCTCGATTTTCTATTCCACAAATCCTCCCTTGCAGGTTCTCTCGTACACACCCTCTGGCATTGTCAGCAGCGGCGTAAGTTCGGTGAGCCTGGTCTTCAACGAGGCGCCGAATCCGGCTTCATTCTCCGGAACCGACGTGTCACTCACGACTCCCAACGGGCCTCTGTCCGCAGGTGCATTCACCGTTTCCATGCTGAGCTCCTCCAGCTATAGTGTTAGTTTCCCACTACAGACGGCCGTGGGTAATTACACGTTCACGGTTGGAACCAACATCAACGACCTGTACGGCCAGCCCATGTCGCAGGTTTACACGGGCACGTTCACCATTTCGCTGCCGGTCATTCAAGGCGCGATCACCGACACCAACGGACAACCGGTGCCCGGCGTCCTGATCCAGCCGGACGGCGGATTGTCCACCACCACCACCGACACCAACGGCAACTACGCGCTGGGAATCCTGCCCGGCTGGAGCGGCACGGTCGTGCCGTCGGGCGGCGGCTTCGTGTTTGCGCCTGGCTCGCGGGTTTATACCAACGTGACCATGTCCATCTCGAACCAGAACTATGTAGCGGTCATCACCATCGCACCCGCCGTGTCCGCCGGGCTGCAAACCACCAACCTGATGATGAACTGGTTTGGCATCTCTGGGGTAACCTACCAGATTTATTCCTCCACCAACTTGGTGGACTGGCTGCCTTATGGCGATGCGTTCCCGGGCACCAACGGGCCGGTGTTGCTGCCCATACCAATCAATGGCGAGCCGATGAGTTTCTTCCGCGTGCAAGCCAGTAACTGATAACCCGGCATTAATTGGCATCCGGAGCACGGCTGGGACGGATGGGTGAAAGCCGGCCGGAAACCGGCTTCGCTGTTGCCAACAGGGCCTCATGGTTGGGTTGACCGCGCAGCTTACGCAAACACCGGCCGTTTCAACCCCGAAGCCCGCGTTGACACCCGGCAACTCCGCTCCTACTTTCGCGTGGCATGTTCGAACTCGTTTCGCCATATAAACCCGCCGGTGACCAGCCGCAGGCGATTGCGAAGCTGACGGAGGGGCTGTTGTCCGGCGCGAAACATCAGGTGCTGCTCGGCGTCACCGGCTCCGGCAAGACGTACACCGTCGCCAATGTCATCCGCAACGTGGACAAACCGACGCTCGTCATCTCGCACAACAAGACGCTCGCTGCCCAGCTTTACGCCGAATTTAAAAGTTTTTTTCCGAAGAATGCCGTCGAATACTTCGTCAGCTATTTCGATTATTACCAGCCGGAAGCCTATATCCCGCGCACCGACACGTTCATCGAGAAGGATTCGAGCCGGAACGAGGAAATCGAGCGCCTGCGGCTTTCCGCGATGAGTTCGCTGTTCTCGCGCCGGGACGTGATTGTCGTCGCCAGCGTGTCGTGCATTTACGGCATCGGCAGCAAGGAGGATTATACGGCCATGGTCATTCCGGTTCGCACGGGAATGGAATTGTCGCGCGAACAATTCCTCACGCGCCTCGTGGAACTGCTCTACGACCGGAATGACATTGAATTCACCCGCGGCCAGTTTCGCGTGCGCGGCGACACGGTGGAACTGCGTCCGGCGGGACGCGAAGACGGGCTGCGCGTGGAATTTTTCGGCGAGGAAATCGAGCGCCTCACCCGCTTCGAGCCGTTGACCGGCAATAAAATTGAAACGCTCGACGCCGTCACCATTTTCCCGGCCAAACAATTCGTCACCACTGGCGACAAGATGAAACGCGCCATCCTCGCCATCCGCGAGGAGCTCGGCGAGCGCATCGCCTGGTTCGAGCAGCACGGCAAGCTGCTTGAAGCCCAGCGCATCAAGCAACGGACGGAATACGATCTGGAAATGATGGAGGAAATGGGCGTTTGCTCCGGCATTGAGAACTACTCGCGCCACATTGCCGGGCGCGCGCCCGGCTCGCAACCCTGCACGCTGTTTGATTTTTTCCCGCCGGATTATCTGCTCGTCATTGACGAATCGCACGCCACGGTGCCGCAAATCGGCGCGATGTTCGAGGGCGACCGCTCGCGCAAAACGGTCCTGGTGGACCATGGGTTCAGGCTGCCCAGCGCGTTGGACAACCGGCCCATGAATTTTCTGGAGTTTCAGTCCATGCAGGGCCAGACGATTTACGCCAGCGCCACGCCCGCCGCGCGGGAAATCGAGTGGGCACGGCAGAGTGCCGGAACGCCGGCCTCCGGCACGGCTCGGTCAGATGATTTTTCAAAACGTGCCGGGCCGGAGGCCGGCGCTCCCATGCCCGGCGTCACGGAACTCGTCGTGCGCCCCACCGGTCTCATTGATCCAAAGGTCACGCTCAAGCCGCTCAAAGGCCAGATTGATGACCTCATCGAGGAATGCCGCAAGCGCGCCGACGCGAAGGAACGCGTGCTCGTGACCACGCTCACCAAGCGCACCGCCGAGGAGTTGACCGATTACCTGCGCGACATCGGTGTCAACGTGCGCTACCTCCACAGCGAGATTGACGCCATCGAACGTGTCGAGATTTTGCGCGCGCTGCGCAAGGGCGAATTCGACGTGCTGGTCGGCATCAACCTTTTGCGCGAGGGATTGGATTTGCCGGAAGTTTCGCTCGTGGCGATTCTCGACGCAGACAAGGAAGGTTTTCTGCGCAGCGAAACCAGTTTGATTCAGACGGCGGGCCGCGCCGCACGGCATCTCAACGGCGAAGTGATCCTCTATGCCGACGTGATGACCAACAGCATCAAAAAGTTTCTGGCCGTCACCGAATACCGCCGCAAACGTCAGATCGAATATAACCGCGAGCACAACATCACGCCGCGCAGCGTCAGCCGCGCAGTCGAGGAAAGCCTCGCCACCTACGAATCAAAGCGCAAGGAAGCCGACGCCGTCTTGCGCGACGCAAAACTGGACGTTGACCTCACCGAAACCATCAGCGAACTGGAAGGCGAAATGTTCAAAGCCGCTGAGGATTTGCAATTTGAAAAGGCCGCGTTGCTCCGCGACCAAATCAAGGAACTCAAACGCATGATTGACGGCAGCAAACCTGAATCCAAACCGGCCAAACCCATCATCTATCGCAAATCGAGAAAAAGCCGCGTGTAGCCTACTGGGCCAGTTTCGGTATCACCCGCTCCGCCAGCACGTCCGCCGCATTTTCGAGGGCCGTCTTGGCGGCGGTCTGCTCGGCCACGTCCACGCCCACGCTGGTTTGACGGTCCACCACCAGAACGTTTCCAGTGGCGACGTCGCGAACCTTGATTTCGATGCGCGACTTGCAGGAAATCAGATTGCCCTTCTGCATGCCGTAGGCGCTGAAAGCATCACCCGAAATTTCAATGGCCGGTTTGTTGGTGGAATTGTTGTCCGCCAGCGTGAAACCGCACTGCTGCAAAATCAGCGACAGTTCCGTCTCCGCTGCGGGATCAATGATGCGCGGCCCGTAATGCCGTTCATTGATCTTCACCAAAACCACCGGCAGTGTCTTGCCGGCGAGCGCCTGCTTGACTTTGGCAATTCGTTCCTCGCGCGTTTCCACCTTGGCCACCAGCGTGTCGCTTTTCTCTGAAACCACACCGGCGATCTTTTTTGCAAGGTCAGACGAAAGGTCAACGATTGTCTTTGTCGGCGGCCCCTGCACCATTTCGCCATAAACCCGGCTGGTTTCGGTGCCGATGACCTTGGCGACGATGATGGTCTGGTCGTCCGCTTTGAACACCCGGCCGGTAACCAGCACCTTGGCGCCGGTCAGTTGGCCGATTTTGGCCGCGCTGTCCGGGCTGACCGTGCCGGACAGGCCGAGTTCCTGTTCGCTCAAAACTTTTTCAAGTTCGGCACGCTCCACCGTGATGATTTGCGGCTCGGCGGACAAATTGGCATTGACCAGCGTGGCCACCTGGGGCCCGAGACCCCGCACGGCTTCGTCCTTCGACTCGAAGTCAAAGACCGCGACGGTGAGAATGTTCTGCGGAACTGCGCGGGCAATCGCACCCGCGGCCAGCAGCAGAGCCAGTATGAATGGAATTCGTGTTTTCATGGCGTGTTTTGGTTTCGTGGTTGAGTGTTCAAATCGGGCAAAAGAAATAGTTCGGGATTCAGCGCCAGTTTGGAAAAGTAAATCAGGTTGAGTTGAGAGCGGGGATTTTCCGCCAAATTTGCAACCAAGTCCGACTGGACAACAACAACTGCACCTTTGCCCTCCGGCGCGAGGTAAAATGAAGGTTTGATTTTGTCCCTTGGCGCCCGTGGCGGTTGAATCCAGATCACCGCCGCACCTTTCCGGGCAATTTTCTGAATGGTCGGTGCCAAGCCTTCGCGCATTTGCGCCTTTGATTGAAACGGGCCGATGACGGCCAGCTTGCCTTGAAAATCGTCCAGAGAGGTTTCTCCCAAGTCAAAAAACTCCACGCCGTTTTGCTTGAGCCGGGGCTTGAGTTCGTTATTCGGATCCAAGACCCCAAAAACGTTTTCGCCCATCAGCATTTTTATTTCCGCCAGCAGGTTTGTCGGGTAAACCAGCACCTCGGTTTTTCCGACGACGTGGTTAGTGCCTTCCAGCCATTGAATCAGGAATTGCGTTTCCGCTTTCACCTCCGGGAAATCCATAGCGGCGGATTCGAGCACGGTTTGTCCCGGCAGAATTTCGATTTGTTTCCAAGGTTTTTCAGACAGCGGAACCGCCGTTGCGGAGCTGGTTTGATAAAGCTGCGTGCGGACGTCGGCGCCTGCGCTTTTGTCGCCGGCATTGTGCCATGTAACGGTGATCTTGCGCGCATCGCCGGCGAAGACGCATTGCGACTCCCGGTCCGGCAGGAGTTGCAACTGGGCGCAGGCCATGCTCGACCCGCAACCGGCAATTACCAGCAACAACCATGGGTTACATGCGCTCATTTCCAATCATTATAACCATTCGCGGCGGCGAATCCTTTGATGAAAACAGGGGTTGGGTTCATTGTTTGCCGGCGGCATCGATCTGATCAGCCTGGGTGCGGGCATCCTTTACCTGATCCGCAGTCATGGTGGTCTGCACTTTATCACGCTCTTCGGCAGCGTTCGGATATTTCTGTTCAGCAGCCAACTGCAACCATTTCCAGGCTTCCATGGGATTGGCCGGGACACCATCTCCTTTTGAATAACATAGACCGAGATTGTATTGCGCTTCGGCCAGGCCCTTCGCGGCAGCCTTGTGATACCATCTGGCGGCTTCTTTGGGATCCGGCGTACCATTCATCCCGGCGGCCCACATTTCACCGATGCGGTTAATGGCTTCAGGAGAGCCCTGCGTTGCGGCTTTATTGAACCAATCGGCAGCTTGGGCAATGTCCTTGGGAACCAATTTGCCCTGGTAATATATCTCGCCGAGATAAAACTCTGCATTTGCAGATGTTATTTCTGTTTTCCAGCCATTAATCAAGTCACTGGGTTGACGATAACCAAATTCAGTTTTGTCCTTGTCATCTGGAAATCCGCGACCTTGAGACCAAAGATGGAACAGACTTTCAATGGCTTCTGTTCCAGAACCGAGGTATTCAACAAATCCGTTTGGATATTTGTCAGGGAAGTTATAATTATGATTTTTACCTGCATAAAATTCCGCCGCTTCGCGATCATTTTGTGGCACGCCATTACCCGTTTCATACATTTGTCCCAAACTAAACATGGCGAGATTTCCGGCATACATGCAATTTTTAACTGCCGACAAAAAAAGATCATGAGCTTTTGTCAAATCTGGCTCCACCCCTTCTCCTTTCTCATACATTAACCCCAACTGGTATCGCGCGTCACTAACTACACTGCTTCGGCTCCCGTCTTGTTGAGCAGCCTTTTGCATCCATTTGAACGCTTCGGTTGGATTCTTGGAAACTCCGTCGCCTGTTTGATATTTTTCAGCCAACTGGAATTGGGCGTTTAAATTTCCGCTTTCGGCCGACTGCTGGAGCATATCAATGTTATTCACCTTGTTAAGCAGATCGCTGTTCGGATAATACTTGGGCAATTCACCTATTTCTGCCTGCGCTTCGACGTTGCCTTGAGCGGCGGCCTTGAGATACCATGGAATGCAGTTGGAGCGCTGGTCGTCACCTAGCTTTCCGTAGTTGTATAGTTCGGCCAACGCGAACATGGCCTTGACGTGGCCCTGATCGGCCGCCTTCCGATACCACTCGGCCGCCTCGGCAAAGTTTGCAACCTGCTGGCCGGACTTGTTGAACTCATGTTCCAGCAAACGACCTAAATCATATTCGGCGGCGACAAGTCCTTGATCTGCCGAACGATGCATCCATTTTTCGGCGAGATCGTAGTCTCGATCGGCCCCCTTGCCATTTCCATAAGCCCACCCTAAAAAATCTTGTGCCAGTGCGAATCCTTGATTTGCCGCCAACCGGCACCAATATACCCCTTGTGTTTGGATATCTGAATCATCGCTTGTGATATCTTGATAACCCAAGTAAGTTTGTGCGGTCACATCGCCATTAGTCGCCGCGATTTGAAGTTTGTCCGGATTCACATCCTGCCATTTTGCCGTGAGAGCCTTCATCGTCATCGGCGGGTTTGCGGGGAAAACGGATGTTGTGTTGTTTGTCGAATTGGCGGCATGGAGACGAATTGCGCCAATTAGTAAGAGCGCCGCAAAATAAACATGGCAGCGCCGTTGATTTAAGATTTGGATAGGTTTCATTTTATAGTATGGTTGTGGTGTAATTCATTAAAGGAAAGCACCTTTGTGAATACGCTGTCCGGAAATGCTTCGGTCAATTTTTGCTCAAAGTGACTGGCCTGATTTGATTCTCCCATTTCGGCAAAGGACAATTGGAGCAAGAACAAAGACTCCGCGTCCAGTTCATCTTCCACCTGGGTTTGAAGCAATTTGACCGCGGCGGCATCGTCGCCTGAAAAAAAGTAATAAACAGCGCGCTCATGTTTCGGCAAATCAGAAATGCGCGCGGCAAGTTCCTCCTTGGAGATACTGTCTGGCAGCCAGCGTTCGCGCGGTGTGGATTTCAACGTGCCCGCGTCAATTTCCAGAATCGCAAAATTTTCCCCCGGTCGCGCGGCCAGCCACAGTTTCCCGCCGCCGCACGCCAGGGTTGAAGAGTTGCCCGTGCTCTGAAGGGAGAATCCGCCTACCCAGCTTTGGCTGCCCGGATGATACAATAGTGGATGCGCAGCTTCCGTCGTGAACACCCACAGAAAATCATCATCCGGGGACACCGACAAAACTCCGGCGGACAAACGGCTTTCCGGAACAAACAAATTGGACTGATTCGTGTCTGTTTTTCTGGCTTCCAGCAGTCGTTGGCGAAGTTCCAGCTTTTGCCGGATTTCCTTGACGAGTTGGGAATCCGGCTTGTGAGGTGGCGCCTGTCCGGGATACGCGAGGCTTCCGGCGACTTGAACCGTTGGAGAAACAGGAATCCATTGGCTTCGTATTTTCCCGGTGTTTGGATCAATGCCATGCAAACCGGAATCACTTGCAATCCAGAGATTTTCCTTCCCATCGCTGGCCAGGGAATTAATGCGGCCCATTTTATCAAGAGACGGTGGATCGACCATTCGGGTCCACGTGTTCGATTTAAAATCACAGAGCAGCAACTGGCTGTTGTAAAGAAGCAGTTTGTCTTTCAATCCTGCAATACGTCTCAAGTCGCCGCCAAACATGAAATTTTGATGCGGTATTCCGGGAAGGAATGGCTTCCATGCATCTGTTCCATTCTCCAAGATTGACAAATCGCTCAATCCGCCAATCGCCACGATTCCGCGTGAAATGTCCGCCAGTGCAAATTGGTTCGTGGAAATAATCCCGGCCGACGATTCGTAACGTCGCAACTCGCCGGTCTTCACATTTAGGGCTGCAATCCCATCGTCGTTCAACACCAGCCAAAGCGTGTTGCCATGAAACATCATTCGGTTGATATCATTTGTGGCCAGCGGCCCCGTCACCGGTTCGAGCTTTTGAGTGTTGGCGCCCAATTCCCACAAGCGGATGTGATCAGTTGAAACGGGCTGAAACTCCTTTTCGATTTGGCCGTTCACGGTCTTGATTTCAAGTGGCTCGGCAACTTCAACTGCCAGCCAGAGCGTATCATCTTGAAAAACCATGGATTTGACGCCTTTAATCTGAACGCCAGAAGGGAAGGGAATTGTTTGAATGTCAGGTTCGACCAGGGGGGGTGAAAACGTCATTGGCCGCACGGAAAAAATATCTCTTGCCTTTGCGGCATCAAGTTCAGTAACACGCGGAAGCCGGACTTTCTGCCCGGTGTTCGTCGGCGGTGGCGGACTGTTTGTTGGTTCGCTATGTTTGCCTTGGTAAGCTGGTTTAAGTTGCGCCAACAGTTTTTGCTCACCGCCGGGTTGACCAATTCCTTTGAAATATCCTTTCAATGCCTCAAGATATGTACTGTTAAACTGATCAGGCGCTTTCAGCAATCGGGAAACAAATTCCGAACCAAATTGATTTTGCCATTCGGTCACTTCGCGCAAGCCGGCGTCGCGCGGCACTCCCCATTGTGTCTGATTGTACTGCGAATAGCCAAACATCTCAAAAGGCCGCCAGGCCGAAAGCACATATTCGGTGGCGATGCTCGGCGAATTGGGTTTGGCAAGAGCGGTTGTAAAACCGAATTGCTCGACATATTTCCCCCAAGCCTTGCTGCGCCGTCGGGCAAAGAAAAACTCGTTCCGGCTGGCGGACTTAAGATAGCCAGTCAAAAGCAAACGCGAAAATTCCTCCTGGGCGGCGGGACTTTCTGCATTGTAACCAGGCAACGCCGTTCCCCACCGCAAACGCAACAATTGTTCGCGGGCAGCGGCATTTCCAGGATTAAAAAAGCACGCTGTTTCGAGCAGTTGTACGGCATCAAACCATTGCCGGCGGCCCTCGGGTGAATCAAACGAGAAATTCATTGGCAGTCCGGTGTAACGTGCCACCAATGAATCAGAAATTCGGCTGCGAATATTTTCCGCAATCGGTTTTGTCAAATCACGACGTAACAATGGCCCGACCGCCAGCGTTAACTTTTTGCCGATTGCTTCGGAAGTTTCATTTGTCACGGTTAAGACCACCACCTGTGGTTCGCCTCTGCCATCCCAAACGTTCAGCGTCACCTCCAGTTTTCGTTCGTCCTGCCAATCCCTCGTTTTCCAATCGAAAATTTTCCGGTCATTGACCCGCGCGTCTCCCCAAACATAATGATCCGCGACTTTTTCCCAAGAGTTTGAATCGGTTTCCGCCAGCCCGCTCAAGACAAGATTGGCCTCGTCCATCGCCGCGCCGGAGCGTTGAAATTGGACGAGATGAAATTTTTGACTGTTTGTTGACGCAGCCGAAAGTGACTGGCGAAAATCATTTTCTAGATTATCAAATCCACCGCCCATTCCGCTTTGCGGCAAAAATAAAAAAGCGACCACATCTTGTTTTTCCAAATTCCGGGAAATCTTCTGCGCATTTTCCAACAAAGAGCGCAACGCTGCAGATACAAGCGGCATATATTCGGATTTCATCCGAAACGGTCCGTCTTCGGTCGTCGAAAGTAAAAGGTTTGTTTCGACAAGCCCATCCGCGCGCTGCAAATCCACTACTTCAAGCGAAAGCTTTCGATTGCCATTCCAGTTAGTTGAAACGTCGCCGAAAATTCCCCAGTCCGCCTTAACCCAACGCCCACTGCGGATCGCCTCTGAACGATCAATCAACCCAAAGCCGGCCAGCTTAAATTCATCCGCAACCTTTTCTAATTCCGCGCGTTCCACCCAATCGTAATTTGTGTCCCCCGAAACTTCCGCCTGCAACGCCGCCGTGAAATCGGCCATTGCGACAGTGCTGCGATAAGAATCGTCCTCGCAAATAAAATCCATCAGCGCGACGCGTAGAGTTGGCATTTTCGCGGCAATGCCAGACTGTGCGGGCAGTCGTACCGCCAAAATTACAACCGCCAAAGCTCCGAGAAGTTTTTTCATGAATTTTTTGTTACAGGGTTATCGAATTCAAACGCTTGGCTTCAATTTTCAAGCCGCCTTGCGCAAAATTCCGCGCCGAACTGGACCACACAAATTGGTTCCCCTCTAAAATGATGCCACCTTCCGCGTCCGAAAGAACGGTGATTTTTTGGCCGGCGATTTCGAGTTCCTGGCCGCTGAAAGTCACCAACGACGAACATTGTTTGCCATCGCAGATTTTGACCCAGAGCGGCGTTGACATTGGCACGTTCGGCTGGTCGGAAAGCACCAGTTGCAGACCACGCTCATCCTGCACGATGGCGCGGACACGATTGGGGAAAAGCGTCAACACCTCGCGCAGCATTTTGCCGTTTTGCAACAGCACAAAAGCACCGTTCTTTTCCATCCGACCGTGCCAATGGCCGATGGCAAACGCGACCAATATACACATCGCCATCCCCAATCCCCAGGCCAATCGGGGCAGCCAATGCCGCCGGGCGCGGTCCCACACCGGCGGACGATTAAGCCGATTCACAACCCGGCGGGGAAACATTTCCCAGAATGCCTCCGGTCGCGCCGGCATCTGCGCTTTCTTCAAGGCGGATTCGAGTTCAGAGTTGTTCATGCAAAATTGGTTGCAACCAGCGTTTTAATTTTTGCCGTGCCGCGAAAACCCGCCACGAAATCGTCGCTTCCGTGCAATTTAAAAGCTTCGCAGCTTCGGCATGGCTGCGATTTTCATAAACCGTCAAAACAATTGCGGCGCGTTGTTTTGCCGGTAGCTTGTTCAAGGCATTTTGTACGCGGCGCGATAGTTCATCGGGGAATTGGTCGCATGAATCGTTTTCAGAAATTGCATTTTCCGCCCATTTCGCATGAACGTCGCCACGGCGGTTTTCCCGCGCGCGCCAGTTCAAACTCAAATTCATGGCGATTTTGCAGAGCCATGTGGAAAACTTGGCCTCGCCGCGAAACGAATCGAGTTGCCGGAAGGCGCGCAGAAAAGTTTCCTGTGTCAAATCCTCCGCGTCGGCGAGCGAACCGGTCATCCGAAATGCCACTGCATGCACCATTTTTTGATGTTGTTTGACAAGCGCAGCATAAGCCTCCGTGTCGCCGGCGAGGCTGTTCTGAATGTGGTTGAGTTCGTCCGACCCGGCCATGCGCGCCATTTTAACCATTCAGACAAATCGAGGCAGCAATTCCTTTGAAAAATTTGGAAAGCATGAGA
>Ga0181533_1003701_pt1 | contig 16372 bp, 13 predicted proteins | sample PEATcosm2014_Bin_45_FD_119772 | JGI IMG/M metagenome (GOLD analysis project Ga0181533, IMG submission 119772) | Peatland microbial communities from MTU Mesocosm Facility, Houghton, MI, USA - PEATcosm2014_Bin11_60_metaG | ecosystem: Environmental > Terrestrial > Soil > Wetlands > Peat | place... | reverse complement strand
GGCTTTGGTCGAAGCGCTCCGGCAGCGAAAAATCATGGCCGCCGGGCTCGACGTGTTCGCCAACGAGCCGGAGGTGCCCGCGGAATTGCTGACGATGGAAAACGTCGTGCTATTGCCGCATGTCGGCTCGGGATCGCTCTACACCCGTGAGAAGATGGATCAGCTCGTCGTCGACAACATCCTCGCCTGGGCTGCGGGAAAACCGCCGCTGACACCGGTGGCCGAAACGCCCTGGCGGTCGTGGCGATAACTCACTCGGCGGCGAGGCGGACTTCCGGCGCGGCGGCGCGCACGTCGGCGTCGACGTGCTCCTCGAACTGGACGAAGTTCTTCTGGAACATGGCGACCAGCTTGCGCGCGGTCTGGTCGAATTCGGCTTTGTTCTGCCAGGTCTTTTGCGGATTGAGCAGGTGCGGCTCGACGCCGGCGAGCTGCGTCGGCACGGCAAAGCCGAAATACGGATCGGTGCGGTATTTGACGTTCATGAGCGAGCCGTCGAGCGCGGCGCCGAGCAAGGTGCGCGTCACCTTGATCGGCATGCGGCGGCCGACGCCGTAGATGCCGCCGGTCCAGCCGGTATTGACCAGCCAGCAATCGACACCATGCACGCTGATCAGCTCGCGCAGCAGGTTGCCGTAAACCAAAGGATGTCGCGGCAGGAACGGCGCGCCGAAACAGGTCGAGAATTCCGGCTGCACGCCAACCAGGCCCTTCTCGGTGCCGGCGACCTTGGCGGTATAGCCGGAAAGGAAATGATACATCGCCTGCGCCGGCGTCAGCTTGGCGATCGGCGGGATGACGCCGAAAGCATCGGCGGTCAGGAGTACGATGTTACGCGGCTGTCCGGCGCGGCCGGTGCGCGAAGCGTTCGGGATGTATTCCAGCGGATAAGCGGCGCGCGTGTTTTCCGTTTTCGAGTCGTCATTGAAGTCGCAAACGCGGGTGTTTGGATCGAACACCACGTTCTCCAGCACGGTGCCGAAGCGCTGCGTCGCAGCGTAGATTTCCGGCTCGGCCTCGGGCGAGAGCCTGATGCACTTGGCGTAACAGCCGCCCTCGAAATTGAACACGCCCTGCGGGCCCCAGCCGTGCTCGTCGTCGCCGATCAGCGTGCGCTTGGGATCGGCCGACAGCGTCGTCTTGCCGGTGCCGGAGAGGCCGAAGAACAGCGCAACGTCGCCCGCAGGGCCGACATTCGCCGAGCAGTGCATCGGCATCACGCTATCGGCCGGCAGATAGTAGTTGAGCGTCGTGAATACCGCTTTCTTCATCTCGCCGGCATACGAGGTGCCGCCAATCAGGATGATGCGCCGGCTGAAGTCGATCGCGATGACGGTTTCGCTGCGTACGCCATGGCGTTTCGGATCGGCCTTGAACGACGGCAGCGACAGGATGGTGAAATCCGGCACGTAGTGCGCAAGCTCGGCGCGTTCCGGCCTGATCAACAGCGTGCGGATGAATAGCGAGTGCCAGGCGATCTCGTTATAGACGCGCGTCCTGATGCGGTATCTGGGATCGGCGCCACCGTAGAGATCCTGCGCATACAAGGTCTTGCCCTTGGCGTGGGCGATGAAATCGTCGAACAGCAACTGGAATTTCTCGGGCGCGAGGCGGCCATTCCGCTCCCACCACACCGTTTTCTCAGTCTGTGCGTTGGCGACGACGAATTTGTCCTTGGGACTGCGGCCGGTATGCGCGCCGGTCTCCGCGCAGAACGCGCCGCCCTGAACGAGGGAGCCTTCGCGGTTGGCGATCGCGTGCTCGACCAAAGTTGTGTCAAGCAAATTCCAGTGCACGGCGGCGAGGTTTTTAAAGCCGAATTTTTCGGCGCCATGCGCGCCATTCCGCAGGCCGGTTTCCTTCACGCTTGCCTCCGCAACTCGTCCGGCGTACCGCCGCCGTGTGACGCCGAATTCGCCCACCTGCTGCGGGCGTGCGACCCTATATCGGGCATTCTAGCATCTGCCAAGATGGACTCCCACCTCGAGGCTAATCGGACAAGAACGCAATGCGTTCCCGCGTTGCGGCGCAACAAACAACGGCATTCAGCGCACGCTCGATTGAGCGGCAGCGACCGTAACCCGGTGCGCCTATTGCGCCCGCGCCTTGGCAGCCAAATCCACCACGACCTTGCGCAACTGCGCGGCGCTGGCGACGCGCTCCGAGAACGGCAAGCGCAGCGTGGCGTCGCCCAGCGCCAAGTCGAGCCCCTCAGGGTCGAGGCCGGTCAGCCGCCACGGCCCATCTTCAGCGCCGCATAGCTTGACCGCATAGAGCCGTACGGCTTCGGCATGGTCCGCATTCATGTGCGCGATCGCGTCCGCTTCTGCTTCGATCAAATCGTCAGCGCCGGTGATATCCGTTATCGCCTCGTCAGCTTTCAAATCTGCCGCGCGGCCGAACCCGGCATTCAGATGGGCCGACACGACCGCAAGCCGCCAGAACGAAAAATCGCCAAAGCCGGCGTAAAGCTCGGATTTCGGGTGGCGGGCAAGGAACCGGCGCCGGACGCGAGGTTCCTCGCGATCCTCGCGTCCGATCGGTGCAAAGGTGCCGAGCACTGTCAGCCGCGGGTACGCGAGCGGGTCGCCTTTGCCGACGGCTGCGAGCAGCAGCGAGGCGCGACTGTCGATTTCGAGATTGGCGGTGTGGGTGGAGAGCCGGGAGACCAGGATGAGCGGAGAGCCGTCGGCATCGGTGGCGACGTTAACCAGCGAGGCGAACGGATAGCCGCTATGACGGTCGATGGTCCCAAGAGCGCCGGCACGCGTGGTGCGCAACAGCGCCTTGGCGATCGATCGGGACTCGAAGTCAGCCGCCGGCGCGTCTTCAGGCAGCCGATTCGGCATGGAACCCGGTAAAGGGGGCGTATCGTCGGCTTTTGCCATTCGTTTTCTCCGGTTGTCGTCCTGTCGCAGCAATTGTCCCGATTTTGCCTTGTCTGGTCACACTTCCGCCCCTACATGGGTTTTCAAAGGCTTAGGGGCCGGGGCAGGTAACGCTTGCGGCCGATTCATGCTAGAAGGCCGCCATGCCGACAATCGCTCTCGTCGATGACGACCGCAATATCCTGACCTCGGTGTCCATCGCCCTCGAGGCCGAAGGCTATCGCATCATGACGTATACGGACGGTGCCTCCGCGCTCGACGGCTTCAAGACCGCCCTGCCGGACCTCGCCATTCTCGATATCAAGATGCCGCGCATGGACGGCATGGAGACGTTGCGCCGGTTGCGGCAGAAGTCGGACCTGCCGGTGATCTTCCTCACCTCGAAGGACGAGGAGATCGACGAATTGTTCGGCCTGAAAATGGGAGCCGACGACTTCATCCGCAAACCGTTTTCCCAGCGTCTTCTGGTCGAGCGGGTGAAGGCCGTTCTGCGCCGCGCCTCGCCGAAGGACGGCGCCGCGCCGAAGGAAGCCGACAGCAAGGTTTTGGAGCGCGGGCTGCTGCGCATGGACCCGGAACGCCACACCTGCACCTGGAAGAACGAGCCGGTAACGCTCACGGTCACCGAGTTTCTCATCCTGCAGGCGCTGGCCAGCCGCCCGGGGGTGGTGAAAAGCCGCAACGCATTGATGGATGCGGCCTACGACGACCAGGTGTATGTAGACGACCGGACCATCGACAGCCACATCAAGCGGTTGCGCAAAAAGTTCAAGGCAAGCGACGTAGAATTCGATATGATCGAGACGCTTTACGGCGTCGGCTATCGGTTCAAGGAAGTCTAAGCGCTGGTTGTGCGCAACAGGCCATGGACGCCTTGTCCAAGCGCTGAGCCAGGGCCGCTGACTGGGACGGCTGGCGTGCGGTAGTAATGGCGTCCATGTCCGCGAGAAGCGGGGCATGATCGGAACCCCGGCAGACCACGTGCTCGATCGAACCGCAGAAATCGCAGGGGCCGGCACGGAGGCCCACGCTTCGACCCAGGTCGAGGCCCCGATTGAGGCCGCGGCCATCGATGAGGCCCCGCCTCTGCGGCCCCACCTTCTCGCCAGGATCGGCGGCTGGCTGCAGCGCGCCTGGCAGTTCTTCATCACCCAGAGCTTCTCTAGCCTGACCCGGCGCATCGTCTCGCTCAACGTCGCCGGACTTCTGGCGCTGTCCATCGGCATCATCTTTCTTTCCCAGTTCCGCGCCGGCCTGATCGACGCGCGCATCCAGAGCCTGTTGGTGCAGGGGCAAATCATCGCCGGGGCGATTGCCGCCTCGGCGACGGTCGAAACCGATTCATCAATCACCATCGACCCGGACAAACTGCTCGGCCTGCAGCCGGGCGAAAGCTACGGACCGTCCGAGGAAGCGCTTTACGGCATCAATTTTCCGATCAATCCGGAGCGCGTCGCTCCGGTGCTGCGGCGCCTTGTATCTCCCACAAAGACGCGCGCGCGCATCTATGACCGCGACGGCGTGCTCTTGGTCGACAGCCGCAATCTGTTCGGCCGCGGCGACGTATTGCGCTTCGACCTGCCGCCGCCCAACGCCGAAAAGCCTGGACTGTTCGAACGCGCCTTCATTGCCGTGCGTCGATGGCTCGGCCGCGGCGATCTGCCGCTTTATCGCGAGCTCGGCGCCGGCAACGGGCAGGGTTATCCCGAGGTGGCGCACGCCTTGAATGGCCAGAATGCCAGCATGGTGCGCATCAACGACCGCGGTGACGTGATCGTTTCGGTCGCGGTGCCGGTGCAGCGCTTCCGCGCCGTGCGCGGCGCGCTCATGCTGTCGACGCAGGGCGCCGACATCGACGACATGGTGGAGGCCGAGCGGCTCGCCATCCTGAAAGTCTTTCTTGTCGCCGCCGCCGTCACGATCGTGCTCTCGATCCTATTGGCCGGAACGATCGCCGAACCGGTGCGGCGGCTGGCGGACGCGGCCGAGAGCGTGCGCCGGCGAATCCGGTCGCGTGTCGAAATCCCCGATTTTACCCACCGGCGCGACGAGATCGGGCATCTGTCTGGTACGCTGCGCGACATGACCAACGCGCTCTATAGCCGCATCGAAGCGATCGAAAGCTTTGCGGCCGATGTCTCGCACGAACTGAAAAATCCGCTGACGTCACTGCGTTCGGCGGTCGAGACGCTGCCGGTCGCCAAGACCGACGAGAGCCGGGCGCGGCTGCTTGCCATCATCCAGCACGACGTCAAACGGCTCGACCGCCTGATCTCCGACATTTCCGACGCCAGCCGCCTCGATGCCGAGCTGCAGCGTCAGGAGACTGCGCCGGTCGACCTCGCGAAACTCCTGAGTACGCTGGTTGCAGTCGCCAACGAGGTCAAACGCGACGACGGTGTCAAAGTCACGCTCCGCTTCGAAGGCGGCGGGATGCGCGCATTCCAGGCGCCCGGCCATGATTCCCGCCTCGGCCAGGTCGTCGACAATCTGATCGAGAACGCGCGCTCCTTCTCCCCGCCGGGCGGCACGGTGCGCATCACCTGCCGGCGGGTGAAGAGCAACATCGAAATCTGCGTCGATGACGACGGCCCGGGCGTGCGGCCCGACGCGCTGGAGAAGGTGTTCGAGCGTTTCTACACCGATCGGCCGCACCAGGGCTTTGGCCAGAATTCCGGCCTCGGCCTGTCCATTTCCAAGCAGATCGTCGAGGCCCACGGCGGCGCGATCTGGGTCGAGAATCGGATTGGTATGCCGGGCGCGGACCGAACACCGACCGTACTCGGCGCGCGCTTTATTGTGCGCCTCCCGGCGATGTGATGGCCGCAGGATCGACGACCATTCACGCCTCCGCCGTGTTGGTGGGTACGCGCGCCGTGCTGATCCGCGGGCCGTCGGCTTCCGGGAAATCGCGGCTGGCGCTCGAACTGCTCGAAGCGGGGCGCATCGGCGCCGTGCTCTTTGCACGGCTGGTCGCCGACGATCGCGTCCATCTCGAAACTGCGGGCGGCCGTTTGCTGGCGCGCCCGGCCGCGGCGCTGGCGGGCCTGATCGAAGTGCGCGGCGTCGGGCTCCTGCGGCTGGCTCATGAGCCAAGCGCGGTCGTCGGGTTCGTCGTCGACCTCGCCGCGGCGGATGCCGTACGCTTGCCGGAACCCGACAAGCGCACGGCCGACATAGACGGTATTTTAATACCGCGACTTGCCGTCGCACCCGACGCGGCGGCCTTGCCGCTCGTCCTCGCCTTCATCAATTCATCGCCCGAGAGTTGGATTTAAACGCTCCCTCCGTGCTGATTTGGACCTCCTGCGGGTTTTCGGACCGCGGGACGTCCCCTGGAGCTGTTAGAGATTGGTAACCTTGACGTCAGTAAGCTCGCCCGGCCGTCCCCTTGCCGCGGCCGGGGTCACAGGTCTTGGCGGTGTCGGATATTCGACTTTGCGTTACCGCAATGCAATATCCCCCCGAATCCACCGAGTATGCCTCTTGCGCTTGGGCTTCGGATGGTCAACATGAGCACCCTTTCGTGCGGTGCACCCGGGACGCGCCCGCGGGGACTTTCATGATTGGTGTTGTGCTGGTGACCCACGGGCGGCTGGCTGTCGAGTTCCGCGCAGCCTTGGAGCACGTCGTGGGGCCGCAGAGTCAGATCGAGGCGGTCACCATCGGTCCGGACGATGACGTCGAGGAGCGCCGCAAGGACATCATCGAAGCCGTGAAACGCGTCGACAGCGGCGACGGCGTCGCCATCCTGACCGACATGTTCGGCGGCACGCCATCGAACCTCGCCATCTCGGTTATGAGCCGGCCCAAAGTCGAAGTGCTCGCCGGCATCAATCTGCCGATGCTGGTCAAGCTCGCCAAGGTCCGCGACGAGTGTCCGCTGGCGGAGGCGGTCGCGGCCGCCCAGGACGCCGGGCGCAAATATGTGACCATCGCGAGCCGGGTACTGACTGGAAAATGAGCGTACCGGCGCAGCGCAGCGACGAATGTGGGCCCGAGCAACCGTTCCGCGACGGCGCCATCGTCCGCCAGCTGGCCATCTGCAATCGCAAGGGACTCCACGCGCGGGCGTCGGCCAAGTTCGTGCAAACGGTGGAAAAGTTCGACGCCGACGTGCGCGTCATGCGCTGCGGCGAGACGGTGGGCGGCACCTCGATCATGGGCCTGATGATGCTGGCGGCATCTCCCGGCACCTCGATCACCGTCGAGGCCGTCGGCAAGGACGCGGCCGAAGTCATCGATGCCTTGACCGCTCTCATCAATTCGCGTTTCGGCGAGGACGATTGATCGCCGCCCCGTGAGAATTTGCCGCGGCCGCGACTTTGAGGTCGGCGACAAAACTTCGATAGGCCGCGTGGCGCTCCACCTCATCCTCGATGCGTAAGAGCGCGGAAGGATGAACAGTGACGATCAGTTTCGTCCCGTCTTCCATGGCGAGCGGCTGGCCGCGTACTTTGCCGATAGTGACGATGCGGCCGGTCAGGCTGCGGGCCGCCGTGACGCCGAGCGCGACGATGGTCGCGGGCTTCACCAGGCTGCGTTCCGCGTCGAGCCAGATCCTGCAGCGCTCGATCTCGTAGCTGTCGGGACGTTTGTGCAGCCGGCGCTTGCCGCGCATCTCATGCTTGAAATGCTTGACCGCATTGGTGACGAAGGTCTCTTCCCGGGCGATGCCGGCGTCATGCAGCGCCTGGTCGAGGACGCGGCCGGCCGGACCGACAAACGGTTTGCCGGCAATGTCCTCTTTGTCGCCCGGCTGCTCGCCAACCAACATGAAGGCGGCGCGACGTGGACCTTCGCCGGGCACCGCTTGCGTGGCGTCGCGATAGAGCGGGCAGCGCGTGCAGCCAGCCTCGGCGGCGGCAAGCTGCTGCAGCGATTTGATCGGACCTGCGGGTTCCGTCGCCATGGGATCAGAATGCCTTCGCGCCGTTATGGCTCAAGCATAGACATAAAGGTATCTTTATGTCTTTAGTGCCGCGCGCCGACGGCCGGCCGGAGAGCTGCGTTGGCGAGGGCTATCGGACAGCCAAGCAAGCACTGCCAGCGGACTGCCAAAGGAGCACCATGAGTACATCGGCCAAAGCCCGCACCTCGTCGCCGGACTATGTCGTCAAGGACCTCGGCCTCGCCGACTGGGGCCGCAAGGAGATCGCCATTGCCGAGACCGAAATGCCCGGCCTGATGGCGACGCGCGAAGAATACGGGACGGAACAGCCGCTGCGCGGCGCTCGCGTCGCCGGGTCATTGCACATGACCATTCAAACCGCCGTGCTGATCGAGACGCTCAAGGCGCTCGGCGCCGACGTGCGCTGGGCGTCCTGTAACATCTACTCGACACAGGATCACGCCGCGGCCGCGGTGGCGGCCGGCGGCACGCCGGTCTTCGCCGTCAAAGGCGAGACGCTCCACGACTACTGGGAATACACCCATCGCATCTTCGAGTGGTCCGGCGGCGGCGGGCCCAACATGATCCTCGACGACGGCGGCGACGCCACCTTGCTGTTGCATCTCGGCGTGCAAGCCGAAGCGGATTTGGCCGTGCTCAACCACCCGACCAACGAAGAGGAAGAAGTGCTGTTCGCGGCCATCAAGCAGCGCCTGAAGCACAAGCCCAGCTGGTATTCCAGCATCGCCAAAGGCATCCGCGGCGTCACCGAGGAAACCACCACCGGCGTGCATCGGCTTTATCAGATGGCCAAGGAAGGCCGGCTCTTGTTCCCCGCCATCAATGTCAACGACAGCGTCACCAAATCGAAGTTCGACAATCTTTACGGCTGCCGCGAGTCGCTGGTCGACGGCATCCGCCGCGGCACCGACGTCATGATGGCGGGCAAGGTGGCGATGGTCGCGGGCTTCGGCGACGTCGGCAAAGGCTCGGCGGCCTCGCTGCGCCAGGCCGGCTGCCGGGTCATGGTCTCGGAAATCGATCCGATCTGCGCGCTGCAGGCGGCGATGGAAGGTTACGAGGTCACCACCATGGAGGACGCCGCGCCGCGCGCCGACATCTTCGTCACCGCCACCGGCAACGTCGATGTCATTACCATCGAACACATGCGCAAGATGAAGCACCGCGCCATCGTCGCCAACATCGGGCACTTCGATTCCGAGATCCAGGTCGCGGCGCTGAAGAACCTGAAATGGCACAACGTCAAGCCGCAGGTTGACGAGATCGAGTTTCCCGACGGCAAACGCATCATCCTGTTGTCCGAGGGCCGGCTGGTGAATCTCGGCAACGCCATGGGCCACCCGAGCTTCATCATGTCGTCGTCCTTCACCAACCAGACGCTGGCGCAGATCGAACTGTGGAGCAACCCCGGCAAATACCAGAACAAGGTCTACACGCTGCCGAAAGCGCTCGACGAGAAGGTGGCGCGGCTGCATCTCGACAAGATCGGCGTCAAGCTGACCAAGCTTTCCGATAAGCAATCGACCTATATCGGCGTCCCGATCAGCGGCCCGTTCAAGACGGATCAGTATCGCTATTGAGTCAGCGACGCGCGCCGGCGCAACGGGTCAGTGCGATTCCGGCGGTATGATCAGGATTTGATATTGCACGGGCCGGTCGAGCACGCCGAAATGGCGGCGGGCAAGATAGACAGTCTCGATCGGGCCGGCGGCATAGCGCGCGGCATACGCGTTCATTGCGGCGACGCAGACGCTCTCCGGCTCGGGACACACGATCGCCATGCCGTCTCTGGCAATGCGATCCTCATTGACGGTCGGCGTCTGCGCCGGCGCGACGATGTCGAACGTCGATGGCTGATCATCCAGGTAGAAGACGATCCCGTTGACGATGATATCGTAGCTGCCGACGATGCGTAATGGCTGATTGGTGTGCGCGCGCCAGGCGCGCTGGACGGTCCGCGCGATGAGCCGGTAGTGGCTGGCATAGTCTGGCACGCCCAGGCGGTGAATGACGGTCGCAACTCCCGGCGAAACCGCGACCATCAGCAACGGAAATCCGACCGCCAAAGCGAGCAGGCGGATGGCGGCTTGGCGAGACACCGTCAGGAGCGGCGAAGAGAGCAGCGCCACCGGCAGCAAAGTCATCCCGCACATGGTCCAGAGCGCGCCGACTCTGACCTGCAGCAATATTCCGGTGAGCACCGCAAGCAGGAACGGCGCGGCGAACGCGATCACGACGATGCGGCGGTCCGCTTCGACCGGCCACAACGTATCTTTGATTGCCGTCGCGCCGGGCCGTGCAGCGATCAAGGTGAAAGCGATCGGTGCGGCGATGTAGCCGAGCGCGCCGACGATGAAGATGAAACCTGATCCAATTGCGTTCACGAACGTCGACGGATGCGCAGTAAGCGCATAATGGAAGGGTCCGAGATTGTGAGCCATGACCCAGGCGACGTGCGGTGCAAATAACAGGGCAAAGACGGCGACCGTCACCCAAGGCGCCGGGGAACGCAGATAGGCGCTGCGGCGCGAATCGGCTACCGCGGCAATAGCGAGTCCGGCGAGCAGAAAAATCGACCAATATTTTCCCAGCATTGCCGCCGCGGCGCCCGCTCCGGCGAGCGCGGCCCATCCGGCCCGGCGCGTTTCAAATGAGCGCAGGAAAAACCACGTCGTCAGCGCCCAGAACGGAATCAGCACGGTATTGGCATTGAATTTCAGCGCGTGAAAATTATAGAACGGCACGAACGTCAGCAGCACGAGGCCGACCACGCGCTTCTCGGCAGAGAGGTAGCGTGCCGAAATGCGCCAAGCGATCCACAGCGCCACCGTCGCCGAAATCATTGCGAACAGATAATACGCCCAGGGCCTGGTCGGCATCACGCTGAACCAGGCACGCACCAGCCATGCCCCTAGCGGGGGGTGTTTCGGCGTCCCGAGAGTGACCTGGTGCGACCAGGCGAACATCTCGCCCATGTCGAAGTGAATGTCTTGGCTGCCATTGGAAATCGCGGCGTAAAGCCACCAGGCGGCGGCATAGCCGCAAAGCAGAGGTGCCACGACGCGTCCGCGCCGTGACGGATCGACCAGCGCGTCGAACAGCCGTTCGAAAGGACCTCGTTTGCGGAAATCAACAGAGGTCACGAGCGTCTCTCACTTCTCACGATAACGAGTTCCCGGTCATGATTCGCCCATGCCCGCTACAGCAAGGCGACGGGGCATGCGCGGCCGAGGCAGCCTCGGACCCTGGATCGCAGAGCCTTTTTGCAGCACCAGATGATGCTAGTATCGTGCGCCTACGGATAGGGCAATAACAGTGCATTGAATTCCGGGGCCGTATCGAGGTATCTCGGTCGGGCGATGGACGGCCTTTCACCGGCGACTTCAGCGGCGGTAGCGCGTGCCGCCACGGCTCCGGCTGTGCGCCCGGCGCCGGAACTCTCAATCGTCGTGCCGACCTTCAACGAGCGGGCTAACGTTCCGATCCTGATCGAGCGGCTGTCGCGGCTGCTGCCTTCCGCCGACTGGGAAATCTTGTTCGTCGACGACAATTCTCCCGATGGCACGGCGGCGGTGGCCTGTGCCATCGGCGAAACCGACAGCCGGGTGCGCTGCATCCGCCGCTTCGGCCGTCGCGGTCTCGCCGGCGCCTGCCTCGAGGGAATGCTCGCCAGCCAGGCCCGCTACCTTGCGGTCATGGATGCCGACCTGCAGCACGACGAGGGGCTGCTCGTCGCCATGCTCGACCACCTGCGCACGGGGCGCGCCGATCTCGTCGTAGCCAGCCGCTATCTCTCCGGCGGCTCGGCGGCGGGCCTCTCGACGCAGCGCTCGCGCATGAGCCGCGACGCGAATGCGCTAGTGCGATTCCTGCTCGGCATCGACCTGACCGATCCGATGAGCGGCCATTTCATGATTCGGCGCGACGCCTTTGAGCCGCTGGCCGCCGCGATCTCTTCGCAGGGTTTCAAGATCCTGCTCGATATTCTGGCGACCGGGCGCGGCCGGCTGCGCATTGTCGAACTACCGTCGACGTTTCGCCAGCGCCAACATGGCGCGAGCAAGCTCGACAGCAAGATCGCGCTCGATTTTGCCGCGCTGGTGACGGCAAAGCTCACCAATAACGCCGTCTCTGCGCGCTTCCTCTTGTACAGCCTAGTCGGCCTGACCGGCATCGGCATCCATCTCGGCCTGTTGCGCATGCTGCTGGCAGCCGCGCTGGCGTTCGGCACCGCGCAAGCGCTGGCAACCGTCGGCGCCATCACCTGGAATTTCGTCCTCAACAATTTGTTCACGTATCGCGACCAGCGGCTCTCCGGCTGGCGCTTTGTGACCGGCCTGATCCGCTTCCAGCTCATTTGTGCGGTCGGCGCGATCTCCAATGTCGGTATCGCCACCTGGATGTACGATTTCCACAGCGTTTGGTGGGTGGCGGGACTCGGCGGCGCGCTGATCGGCACGGTGTGGAACTTCGCGGTGAGCGCCGCTTTCGTCTGGCGCGCACCCTAACCCCGGCGGGGCTAATCTGCGCGCCGACAGCCGATGAGCGCTGTGATGAATTGCTTTCGGCGCCCCGACTCGGCTCGTTTAAATTGTTGCGATAGGCAACGTACTTGCTGGGACAACCCGTCATGCAAAGGAAAAGATTTTTGAATTGTTGCCTGCCCTGCTATACAAATTTCCGTGGTTGATTTTTCATGACGCCACTGTCCTTCATCGCCACCGTTCCCGTATCTGCCATCAGCGATCGTCATACTCCTACCGATAGACATGCTGCCGCAGCATACAGCTTTCGTGGTCTGGCTAATTGCGCAAGGAACATCTCTATGGATGCCGCCCAGACCACGCTCGCCGACGAGTGGCATCAAGATCGATCCGGCCATGGTAAAACCCCGCGTCGCGAAGCCAGGGTCGCGAGCAGGTAACACCACAGCCCGCCGCCTGCACCACGCGGAATGTAGAGATAGTCACGCAAAAAATTCGACAGCTAGATGTGCCAGCGCCGCTAGAGATCGCGGAAATTCGCTGCCAGATACGGGCGGCGATAGTTTAGCGCCGGATCAGGAGGAGATCAGCCGAGCGGCACCGTCTTGGTGTGGGCAGAACAATCAGGAAAGCTGAAACGAGAATGCGAGCGCGCGCTCCAGCCTGGCTGACCACCATACATCGCGTGTTGAAATGAGTGGAGGCGACAGCGGACTTCGGCTATGGGAACGCGTTCGAGGGTAGTGTTGCAGGCAAATGCCCCTGCGGCTGGAATCGCATAAATTTTCGCACAAGCTCCACATCGGTTGCGGGTCACGTTAGCACGCTGCACGTTGCACCAACCCGGCTCCTCAGTTAAGATGATTCACGTGACACGCTCTTCCGATGAGGTTGCAGCCACCTCGGTATTGGATCATCCAGAAAAACCAGCAAATGCGTTGTAAAGCAAAGCGGTGTAGCGATGCTTCAATGGCGATGAATTTCCAATAGTCGATGTCCTTTTCAGTCCCAGTGCACCAAACGGTCCCCCACATGTCCGGGTCAGGAGTGATCGCTTGGATCGACAGACGGCCACAAGCCGCCCTTGCTACATTTTTGGCCGTGCATTTCAGCGTCTGGACCGCGCTTCCAGCGCTGTTCTATGCCAACCTTCCGCTCGATCTAATCGAAGCGCTCACTTACGGCCGAGAATGGCAACTGGGTTACGACAAATTACCGCCGTTACCCTGGTGGCTCGTCGACATTATGCACCGGATATTTGGAACGGATGCTGCTTACTATGCGCTGGCGCAGGTAGCAGTGATCATTGCCTTTGTAGCTGTTTGGGCGACTGCCCGGCCGCTTATCGGGACGACTGGCGCGCTCGTCGCCTTGTTGATCATCGATGGCATGCATTACTTCCAATATACAGCAGTCAAGTTCAATCACGATGTTGTACAACTGCCATTCTGGGCGCTTGCCGGTTACGCGTTTCACGCAGCCCTAAAGAAGCGAGGACACATTGGCTACTGGCTCCTGCTAGGGTTTGCCGTGGGAGCCGCGTTTTGGGCAAAATACTTTGTCGTGGTGCTGGCAGCTCCCTACGCTTTATTTCTACTTCTCGATCGCGACGCGCGTTGCGCGCTCGGGACCCCCGGACCGTGGATCGCCCTAGCAGTTGCGATCATTATTACAGCCCCTCACGTGGCTTGACTTATCGAGAACGACTTTTTGCCGCTTGCTTATGTCAATGCGAGATCGGCCCCAGTTCATGGCCTGTTCGATCACATTCTACATCCCGCTACCTTTGTAGCCGGTCAGTTCTTTTTCATTATGCCTGCCCTGTTTATCGCCGCATTGTTTCTTTGGCCGCGATCAACTCCAGTCTCAGCACCTGCAGCCGGTGATTTTGACCGTCGCATCATCACGCTACTGGCCTTCGGACCCGCGACCAGCGTGATCGCGCTGATCGCCGGAAGCGGGCGTGGCGCCATCACAATGTGGGGCTACCCATTGTGGCTTTTCTTCGGCGTGTGGATCGTGCTTTTTGCCCCACGCGCACTTGACATGATGCGGTTAAGGCGCGTCATCGCCGGATGGGCAGGCGTGTTCGCCGCCTTAGTTTTTGCTTTTGTCGTCAACTACACTGTGCTCCCGTCGATCGATCACCGCTACCGCGCCGCATTTTTTCCAGGCGAAAGGCTCGCGACGGAATTAACGCAGCGCTTTCGCGCCGCAACCGGTGTGCCGCTGTCCTACGTAATCGGCTCGATGTGGGACGGCGGAAATGTCGCCCATTATTCTCCCGATCAACCCGAGGTGCTGATCGATGGTCTGCCGCACCGCTCGCCATGGATCGATCTCGATAACCTACAGACAAAAGGAGCGCTCCTAGTGTGGACTGTAGGCGATCCCCATCATATGCCACCGCAATTCGCTGCTATCGCAGCTTCAGCCAAAGTTGGGGAATCATTCACGCTGCCGGCGCGCCGCGGGAAACCCGGCGAAGTCCACGTTGGTTGGGCAATCCTGGCGCCGCGGCGATAATCCCACTTCCCACCGCTGCGAGGCTAGCCCTAAATCTCCTCTCCATATCGTCCAGCACACATTTGGTCACAGCTATTGGGACACTAATCGTAATGCCGCTATAAGCAAGTGTTGTTGCCCTCTTCGCAAGGCTGGCACCATCAATCTCAATCGCGTGCCGGCATGCGTTCGTCCACCAGCAGCCGCCGCGGGGTCGGCTTGAAGGCACCGGTTGCGGGTGTTATCTCGCCCCTATGACGGCGGTCCCGATCCAGAACATCCGCAACTTCGCTATCATCGCCCATATCGACCACGGCAAATCGACGCTCGCGGACCGGCTGATTCAGCTCACCGGCGGGCTCGAAGCGCGCGAAATGGTCGATCAGGTGCTCGATTCGATGGATATCGAGCGCGAGCGCGGCATCACCATCAAGGCGCAGACCGTGCGGCTCAACTACCGCGCGCGCGATGGCAAGGACTACATCCTCAACCTGATCGACACCCCCGGCCACGTCGATTTCGCCTACGAGGTCAACCGCTCGCTTGCCGCTTGCGAGGGCTCGCTCTTGGTCGTCGACGCCAGCCAAGGGGTGGAGGCGCAGACGCTCGCCAATGTCTACCAGGCGCTCGACAACAACCATGAGATCGTGCCGGTGCTCAATAAGGTCGATCTGCCGGCTGCCGAGCCCGACAAGGTCAAGCAGCAGATCGAGGACGTGATCGGGCTGGATGCCTCCGACGCGATCCTGATCTCGGCCAAGACCGGGGAGAACGTGCCCGCGGTGCTGGAAGCGATCGTGCAGCGCTTGCCGCCGCCCAGGGGCGATGCCGCGGCGCCGCTCAAGGCGCTGCTGGTCGACAGCTGGTACGATTCCTATCTCGGCGTCGTCGTTCTGTTCCGCGTCGTCGACGGCGTGCTGAAGAAGGGCCAGCGCATCCGCATGATGGGCACCGACGCCGCCTACGAGGTCGATCGCGTCGGCGTGTTCACGCCCAAGCGCGTCGAGCGCGACGAGCTCGGCCCCGGCGAGATCGGTTTTCTCACCGCCTCGATCAAGGAAGTGGCCGACACCCGCGTCGGCGACACCATCACCGACGACAAGCGCCCGGTGACGGCGCCGCTGCCGGGATTCCGTCCGGCCATCCCCGTGGTGTTTTGCGGATTGTTTCCGGTCGATGCCGCCGATTTCGAAAATCTGCGCGCCGCCATGGGCAGGCTTCGCCTCAACGACGCCAGCTTTTCCTACGAGATGGAAACCTCGGCCGCGCTCGGCTTCGGCTTCCGCTGCGGCTTCCTCGGGCTCCTGCACCTCGAAATCATCCAGGAGCGGCTGGAGCGCGAATTCAATCTCGATCTGATCGCCACCGCGCCGTCGGTCATCTACAAGATCAAATTGCGTAACGGCCAGCAGCTTGAGATTCACAATCCTGTCGACATGCCGGATCCGAACTACATCGAGGAAATGGAGGAGCCGTGGATCGAAGCGATCATTTTGACGCCGGACGAATATCTCGGCTCCGTGCTTAAGCTCTGCCAGGATCGCCGTGGTGAGCAAAAGGAGCTGACCTATGTCGGCAATCGC
>Ga0181533_1003700_pt1 | contig 16372 bp, 15 predicted proteins | sample PEATcosm2014_Bin_45_FD_119772 | JGI IMG/M metagenome (GOLD analysis project Ga0181533, IMG submission 119772) | Peatland microbial communities from MTU Mesocosm Facility, Houghton, MI, USA - PEATcosm2014_Bin11_60_metaG | ecosystem: Environmental > Terrestrial > Soil > Wetlands > Peat | place... | reverse complement strand
TGGACGCTGCTGCTGTTGGTTCCCGTTCTCTACGTCAATCAGGAAATGGTTCTTCGCCTCGGCGCGGTCACCGGCGTCGGCCACGCGCGCCTCATTTTCGAGCGCTTCGGCAAGTTCTGGGGAGCTTTCAGCGTCATCGACCTGTTCCTGCTGAACGCTCTCACCATCGTCACTGAATTCATCGGCATCGCGCTGGCGCTCGATTACCTCGGGGTCTCCAAGCCGCTCGGAGTAGCGCTCGCCGCCGTCGCCATTATGGCGGCTGTCTGCACGGGAGACTTCCGGCGATTCGAAAGATTCGCGCTGGCGCTGTGCGCGGGCAGCCTCCTGCTCGTCCCGATCTTTCTCATGATCCATCCGCCGCTCGCCGAAATCGCGGGCGACTTGGCCATGCCGCGACTTCCGAAGGACGCCAAGGTCAGCGAGGTCATGCTGCTCATCATCGCGATCGTCGGAACCACCATCGCGCCGTGGCAACTTTTTTTCCAACAAAGCTATGTCATCGACAAGAGGATCACGCCGCGCTTCATCAGATACGAGCGGGTCGACCTCTGGTTGGGAATCGTCATGGTCATCGTCGGCGCGGTGGCGATGATGGCCTTCACGGCGGCGGCGTTCCGCGGCCAGGCGGAATTCGGGAGCTTCGCGGATGCGGGCGCGGTGGCGTCGGGGCTGGAGAAATACGCGGGTCGGCTGCCTGGCGCGCTTTTCGCTCTGGCGTTGATCGACGCCAGCGTCGTCGGCGCCTCTGCGGTGTCGCTCTCGACCGCCTACGCCATCGGCGATGTGCTTTCCCTGAAGCATTCCCTCCACCGCAAACCCGCGGATGCGAGGGGGTTCTATGCCGTCTATTGCGGTCTGATCGTCGTCGCCGCGGGCCTCGTGCTGACGCCAGGGGCGCCGCTCGGCCTGTTGACCAACGCGGTTCAGACGCTCGCGGGCGTTCTTCTCCCGAGCGCGAAGGTGTTCCTTCTGCTGCTTTGCAACGACAAGGCCGTGCTTGGACCATGGAGCAATACGCGCGTCATGAACCTTTTCACCGGGGCCGTGATCGCAGCCCTTGTCATGCTGTCGATTCTCGGCGGCGGAACCGTGCTGGCCATGCTGACCGCCATGTTCAGCGGGGCTCTCCGCAAAACGGAGGGCGACAAGAAGAGAAAATCGATCGGTCGTCGCAGTCTCGACAATTGGCGCATGCCGCCGCTCGCCGAATTGCCTCCTTCGGAGCTCTCCTATTCGAGCAGAATCTGGATGGGCGTGCTTCGAGGCTATCTCGTCATCGCCGGAGGGCTGGTCCTGTTACGCATCATCAGTCTCGCTATCGCACATTAACCCACGAATGCAGTTGGAGAGCCCATGCCCACAATTCCGCACGTCGAGAAGCACTTCCTTGGTTCCGAGTCCGTCCGCGATGTCGTGATCGGCATGGCGGACGGTTTGACCGTGCCCTTCGCGCTGTCGGCTGGACTTTCAGCCGCCGTTGCATCCACCCATGTCATTGTCACGGCAGGTCTGGCTGAAATCATCGCCGGCGCGACCGCAATGGGATTGGGCGGCTATCTGGCCGCGCGAACCAATCAGGAGCATTTCGCCTCGGAAGAGCGTCGCGAATATTTCGAGATCGACAAGCTCCCGGAGCAGGAAAAAGCTGAATTGCGAGATATTTTTAAAAGCTACGGCCTGCAAGGCGCCGAACTCGACGCTGTCGTCGCGGCTCTTTCAAGAGACAAGGACCATTGGGCGGAGTTCATGATGCGCTTCGAATTGGGGCTTGAGCGACCCGACCCCAAACGAGCCCCGATTAGCGCGGCCACCATCGCCGCTTCATATATCGTGGGCGGCTTGATCCCTTTGGCCCCCTATATGCTCGCGGCAGAAATGAAACGCGCCTTGCTCTTTTCGATCTTGCTAACGGGAGTTGCGTTGATCACTTTTGGAGCCGTGAAAGGCAAGCTTACGGGGATGAACCCTTTCAAATCCGGGCTGCAAACCCTGCTCGTCGGAGGACTTGCCGCGGGAGCGGCGTTTTATCTGGCCTCGGCATTCGGTTGAACGCAGCCGAAGAAGCCGCGCCGGCACGGAATGTACCGCATAGAGCGATCTGGAAGCGGGCGGATCGCGGGCGCGGAAGTTTGCCTTCGTGAAATTCGACCACACCCCGTTCGGCGGCCCCGCGTGAACCTAAGCGCGCGCCAACAACCCGAAGAGAAACGATGAGCGCCTCATTCATCATCCTTGAGCTTGGAGGACAAGTCGTCATTCTCCTCTGGGGAATCCGGATGGTCCAGAACGGGATCGAGCGCGCGTTCGGCTCGGAGCTGCGACGGATTCTTGGGCGGGCGCTGCGGAATCGATTGGTGGCGGTGGTCGCCGGCGCCTGCGTCACCATGCTGCTTCAAAGCAGCACCGCGACCGCGATGTTGGTCACCTCGTTCGCCGCGCGCGGCGCGGTGGAGCTGATACCGGCTCTCGCCGTCATGCTAGGCCGAACGTCGGGACCGCGTTGATCGTCAAGGCGCTATCCTTCGATGTTTCCTGGCTGGCGCCGCTGCTCTTGCTCGCTGGACATTTGTTCTTCAAGCTCAGCCCCAAAGGTCGATACCGCGACCTCGGACGGGTTGGAGTCGGTCTCGGGCTGACGTTGATCGCCCTGCACATGTTGGTCGAGACCTTCCGCCCGGTGGAAACGGCTCCCGTGTTGGGAAATATCCTCACCGCCCTGACCGCGGATCCCATTCTGGACATGCTGCTTGCCGCCGCGTTGACTTTGACCGCGCATTCCAGCGTCGCCGTCGTGCTGTTGCTGGCGGGCCTGTCCGCCGGCGGCGGCGTGACGCCGGCGTCCGCGGTCGCGCTGGTGCTTGGCGCAAATCTGGGTGGCGCGTTGCCGCCGGTATTGGAGACGAGAAGCGCGAACCCGTCCAACCGCCGGGTGCCAATCGGCAACCTCCTGTTCCGGGCGATCGGCTGCGCGATCGCGTTGCCGTTCGCGCAGCCTGTCGCGGAGGCGCTTTGGCGCTACGATCCGGATCCTAGGTCGGCGACAACGACCTTCCATCTGGTGTTCAACGCGGTATTGGCCGTTGGCTGCTTGGGCTTGCTTGGCCCCGCCGGGGCGTTATTGACCCGGCTGTTCCCGGAAAAGCCCAAACCCGAAGACGAAGTCCCAAAACCATTATTCTTGGATCCCGAGGCTCTGGAGACGCCCTATCTCGCGCTTTCGAACGCCGCCCGCGAAATCCTTCGGATGGGAGATCTCGTCGACGGATTGTTGCGCCTCGTTCCGATCGGGCCGGCCCCTTTGGACAGGAAGGTCAGCGAACAGGCCAGCAAGCTTGGTCACGACCTCGATCGGCTTCACGAGGCCGTGAAGGGTTACCTGGCCAAGCTTGACCGGACGGACCTGACGGAGCGCGATTCGACGCGGCTGTCGGATCTCGCCGAGTTCGCGGTCAATCTGGGGCATGCCGGAGATATTCTCGAGAAGGACATCGTCCGGGCGCCTACACAGCGGAGCGACGGCATCGGCGAAGCGGATCGCGACGCCGTGTCCCGGTTGCACACACGCGTCGTCGGCGATCTGCGATTGGCCCTCTCGACCATGATGACAGAGGACGAACGCTCGGCCCGTGAACTTCTCGATGCAAAGCGCGAAATAAACGAGTTCGAGAGGGCTACGGCCAGGGAGCATCTCGCACGGCTCGGCGACGCGGACCCAGCTACGCTCGCCGCCAGCAGCCTGTTTCTGTCGCTACTGCGCGATCTCAAGCGGGTGAACTCACACCTCGCGACCATCGGTTACGCGGTCATGAGTTCCGTTGGTCCATCGCGGTCGGAACGACTGGCGACATCCCCGCCAGAAGAGGATGGGTGATCGATCGTGTCAACAAAGGTCGAGGAGGAGGAGTGTCTCAGCCATGCGAGGAAGGGGATGTCTCTTCTTGGCGCATTCCGGCGGCGCTGAACGATCCGAGGGGATGCCAACATATGATCGCGGTCAGACGCAAAGCGGACGCCATGTTTTCGCCATCTCAATATTCACAGCGATATTTCAATCACGTACGTGTTCGCATCTTTGTCATGGCCGTCGCGCCACCGTCGCGCCCAAGGGCATTCGAACCCCTGCGGAGCGATAATCAGGATGACGAGCTTTCATCCTGATGTCGCGCTACAAACCCCTCACCTCCAAGATTCGTAAACTCTGGTTGTTTGGAAATAGGGACTTGCTGGTCACCATTTGGTCACCACGCAGCTTTTGGCGCGTCTTCTGATCTTATAAGCCATTGTTTATATTGGTGCCGGTTGCAGGAGTCGAACCCGCGACCTACTGATTACAAATCAGTTGCTCTACCGACTGAGCTAAACCGGCACACGCGTCGAACGCACGCGCTTTCTATTCCTTGAATGGAGCTTCAGGTCAATCCTGCAATGTCCGGGAAGCGCCGCTTCTCTCCGGCGGCGCCGACGAACCCATTGAATCTCCTGTGAGCGAAGCCGCCGCGCGCCACGATGCGCCCCGCTCCTTGTCGCCCCCGCTAGAGGCCCTTTAGATATTCCAGCAAGGCTCTTTTCTCGTCCTCCTTGAGCCATGTGCCATAGTCATGGCCGCAACGACTGTTGCCGGAATCGTCCATTTTGCCCGCGTCGCAGTCCGCCGTGGTCCGCAACTCATAAGCGCCAAACTTCTTTTGCTCCACCGCGAGCCCAACATTGTCGAGATCGTAGGCGGGACCGATTTTGAAGGACGAGATGCGCGCCGCAGGCGGTTGCAACAACTCCCAAAGCGTGGGCACGGAACCGTTGTGCAAATAGGGAGCCGTCGCCCAAACGCCATGCAAAACGCGGGTTTCGAATACAACGGCGTCGCTGGGAGCGGGAATCTTATAGAGTTCGCTCAGGCCTTGCCGCAGAATGTCTTTCGTGTTCTCGCTCAGGAACTCAATGGCCGCCAAGGGATTTGCTTCCTTGTTTTTCAAACACTCGGCCAGAATAGGCTCGAAGGTGAAAACGCCATATTTCAAAGGCGCTTGAATGACCGACTGCGCCACGGAAGTTTTAAGCACGCTGGCCAGACTATCCGTTGACTTTAACGTGGCGACAGGCAGGCCGGGGATGATTTGGCCCGCCAGCACGCCCGTATCGCCTATGCGCCCGAGCCCTTTATATTCTCGGATGTCAGTTCCGACGGCCCGCCGCGGCGTTTTCCAGGTGTCGGAATTACAAAGACGCGCTTCGCCCTTTTCTTGAGCGTGGCAATTTGGTCCGCAGCCGCCGTCCTTGGGTTGCCGATCGAAAATATCCTTGCCCTTCGCCGCGAGCTTCTCGTCGATTTTTCCCGGCCATGCTGGCGGCTTGATCTCCCTGATGAGATTTTCAAGCCGCTGAAGATTGGAAAACTGCAAAGACGAATCCACGAGATAATCGACGCCGCCGATCGCCAGCGGATCGCTCGTGGGATGAAAGACCCCGAAGACGCCGAAAACCTCGCCGACGTTCCGGCCAAGACCGGTGATGCCATCGCCGTTTTGCGCGAAGCCAGGCCATTGCGTCCAGTCTTGGTCTGATGCGTTCCACACGAAGGGATAGCGCACCGGCGCGTCGGCCGCCGCCATGTTTCCGGCGATGATCCGGTTTGACGTTTTTCCGATATCGAGTCCCGCGACCCGATTGAAAATCATGCCCACGCAGTCGGCGCGCGCCGGCCCCCAGGGAAGGGCGATATGCTTGTCGTCAGAAGGCTTTGGATGCAGCGACGCCTGAATCAGCGTGTCATATGACGCGAACCACGCGCCGACATCCTGTCTCAACTGCTTTCGCGCGTCGTCCGAGGGAAAGGGACCGAGCGCCGCTTTCGCGAACTCCGCGAAATCCGCATCATCGTCCAAAACCCTGCCGAGCGCTTTGTCCATATCGTCGAGCAGGCTTCCGAAATCGACAATGGCAGGACCGCCGTCGATCCTAATCGGCTTGCCGTCGATCTCGATCTGCCGCGTGTGGCAAGCCGCGCAGGTCATCGAGAAGGTTTTCTCCTTGGCGCCGGCGTCGGAGGCGGCAAGGAAGCCCACGGGCAGCCCGGGAGTCTCGCTGTCAGGGTTCGGCAAATAGCCATAGCGGCCCAGAGCGTCGTCGAGAAATCCGGTTCCGTCGGGGCGCTTCAGCGCCTTGATCCAGGAAATGGGCATGATCCGCGCGCCTTGATCGAGACTGTAAAACTCCTTGCGGAGCGTTTGAGTCCATCCCCTCCCCTGGTCGGCGAACTTGGGCGCGTCGTCGTCCGCCAGCACCGGAACGCTCGCTAGAACCGCGATCGAGGCAAGCGTCGCGGCGGAGTTTTTGATCATCGACATGAAAGACGATTTTTTGATCTGAAACATTGCATTCTCCTAATCGACGGGCCGCTTGCGTGCGGCTATGAGCCGAACCGGCGAGCGGCCTCGATCAAACTCAATCAGCGGAACGAAAAACGAATCGGCGCTCTTTCGCCAAGTTTAAGTAAAGCGCCGAAATAAATATAGTTCCGGCGCCGACGGACTTGTCGCGACATTCCGGCTCACTCCGCTGGCGCGTTCATCGCCGTGACTCGGCGCGGCGCCGGAGCCGCGAGTTTCGTCGCGATCACGATCGTCAGAACCGTCCCGAGATAGGCGACGCCCTGCAATGCCGAGGGTTGATCGGAATAGCCGATGAGCGTGTGCAGCACGCGTCCAAAAAGGCTGTTGTCGGGCAAAATGGCCGAGGTGTCCCAAAGCGTCCGAGACAGCGCGGTGACGAGGCCGGCCTGCTGTAGGAAGGCGGCGCTTTGCGCGGCGAGTCCGCCGGCCAGCAAGGTCACCAAAACGGAAGTGGCCGCGAACAGCCTTCGCGGCGGAATGGTCACCAGCCCATAGAAGGTCAGGAAGCTGACCAGCGCGCCAAGGCCAAGGCCCGCGAAACCGCCGGCGACGACATCGAATCCCGATTCCCCCGAAATCAAAATCCCGTACAAAAACAGCGCGACCTCGGAGCCTTCGCGGAGCACCGCGACGCCGACGACGACGGCGAGCGCGAGGAATGTTTTATCCCCACTCGCCACGGCGCGGCCGACATCGGACAATTCGCGCGAGAGCTCGCGCCCATGCCGCGCCATCCAGACATTATGCCAAGCCAGCATCGCCACCGCGAGGCCGAGCACGCTCGCGTTGAACAGTTCCTGTCCCCGCCCGGCCATCGCCGCGGAAAGCTGCTCGGCGAAAAGCGCGACGAGAAGCGCGCCGACGACGCCCGCGAGGACGCCAGCGGCGATCCATTGGCGCGAGCCGCGCACGCCGCGCGTGACCGCCAGCGCGATGCCGACGATGAGGCCAGCCTCGATGACTTCGCGAAAGACGATGATGAGGGCGCCGAGCATAAGAGCGATCCTATTCGACGATCAGGAAACCTTCCGCCGTGGCTTCGTTGTAGTCGCCGAAGAAACGGTATTTGCCGGGACTGAGCGGGCGAATGTGAATGGTCGTCTCGCCGCCGCCGGCTATGACCTTTTCCACGCGCAACGGCTTGCTTTCGAACTCCTCCGGCGTCTTGTCGAGATTTTTGACGGTGAGCGCGATCGCCGTGTTGGCTGGCGCGCGGATCTCGGCGGGAGAGAAGCGGTGATCCTTGATCGACACACTCAAACTCGCATCTTCCGCGAAAGCGGACCCAGCGAGCAAGGTCGCGCCCAGGAATGCGCCCCCGACCAGTTTCGCGCCAAACATCGTCATTTCGTCGCCTTTCCCGCCCATCGCCGTTCCGCGCGAGCCATGGTTTAGAGTTGGTAATATCCGTTTCGCGCGAACTTTGTTCCCGCCAGCTCTTCGAGGAAAAACTCCGGTTGTTCCCGAAACCTCGCGTAGGCTCGCCGCGCATCCAGCTAAAAGGTAGCAGCCCCGGCGAGCGGGTCAATCGATATAGTCTGGACAATTTCCAATTCATTCAAATGGAAGTCTTAAAACCCGTCGGCTCTCCTATCCACTGGACTACTCGAGCGTGGCGTTCGGTGGACATTGGAACGGAACGTCAGCCCGGATATCCGTGACGCGCCTTGCTCGCGTGAACCAACGCGAGCGCCCGCGCCTCCTGTCCCGCCGAGCAAGCGCCCTCCGCCTCGCCGATCTCGTTTTGGATCTGGTTGTAGACGCTCTGATTCACATGGCCCATGGCGAGATCATTGTCCATGATGGCGCGATAGCGGGCTAAGGAGCCGGCGCAGCCCGAGCCTTCCGGAAGCTTGACCCCCGCCGGCGCGACGCCACGGCTGCCTGGACCCTGCGGCGCCATGGGTTGCGGCGGCGGCGCGCTGTTGCAGCCGGCCACGGCGCTGGCGAACAACGTAACGAACGAAATGCGAACGAAACCGAGGCTCATGAGCGCGTCCTGAAAGTTACCGAGTCCCGTGAATTGGACGAGAAGGCGATCTCACAGCGAGCGCGAAAACCGCAACGTCCCGCCCCCCTTGAGCGCCTTGAGGATCAGATCGTCTCCCTTGGTGTCCCAGTGGGGGCCGCTCAACAGAATATTCCAATATTCGCGCTCGAACGCCAAGGCGGCCGGATCGCAGGTCTGTTCCGTGAAGGCGGGCATTGTGCGGGGCCCGAGACGATCCGGTCCGATGACGAAAATGCCCGACCAGTTCTTGCAGCCCGAAGAGCCCGTGGCGCGATCCGTCGAGTCGATGCGCAGCCAGATTTCCCTTGGAGGAGCCTTGCCGTTAAGCTCCACGAGGATGAAATTCTGACCGTGCGGGAAAGGCTGATAGCGCGGAATGCCGCCGGATTCGGTGTTTTCGTCCAGCGTCTTTTCATTGGTCGCGGGCTTGTCCTTTTTCGCCTGCGCGGGAAAAGCGAGCGCGAGGGCGCAGGCGAGCGTCGCGAAAGCGATCGACGGTCTTTTCATCGTGGCGTCCTTTTGATCGATCCTTGACGGGTCGCGCGTCCGCTTGGCGGCGATCCCTTAAAGCATGCTCGGCAGGACGCGGTCCGGCGGCCGGTGCCCATCCATGAAAGTCTTTATATTGATGATGACCTTCTCGCCCATGTCAATGCGGCCCTCGATCGTCGCCGAGCCCATGTGCGGAAGCAAGGTGACCTTGCCGGCCCGCGCCAGCTTCAACAGTTTGGGAGACACCGCTGGTTCGTGCTCGAACACGTCGAGGCCGGCTCCGGCCAGTTCGTCCGTTTCGAGCATCCGCACCAGCGCGTTCTCGTCGACGATTTCGCCGCGCGCGGTGTTGATCAGTATCGCGTGGGACCGCAAATGCTTGAGCCGGCGCGCGGAGAGCAGATGGTAGGTCGCCGGCGTGTGGGGGCAATGTATCGACACGATGTCGACGCGCGCGAGCATCTGGTCGAGCGATTCCCAATAGGTCGCCTCGAGCTGTTCCTCGATCTCGTTCGGCACGCGGCGGCGGTTGTGATAATGGATCGACAGGCCGAAGGCGTTGGCGCGGCGCGCGAGCGCCTGGCCGATGCGGCCCATGCCGACGATCCCGAGCCGCTTGCCGGTGATTCGGCGGCCCAGCATCCAGGTCGGAGCCCAGCCGCTCCATGCGCCCCCGTTGATGACATTGGCGCCCTCGACCACGCGGCGCGCCACGGCGAGAATCAGCGCCATCGTCATGTCGGCGGTGTCCTCGGTCAGGACGCCCGGGGTGTTGGTCACTGTGATCGAGCGGCGCAGCGCCGAGGCCACGTCGATGTGATCGACGCCATTGCCGAAATTGGCGATCAGCTTCATCTGCTCGCCGGCCTGGGCGATCAACCCAGCGTCGATGCGGTCGGTGATGGTCGGCACCAGCACGTCCGCCGTGCGCATCGCCTCGACGAGTTCCTCGTGGGTCGCGGGTTTGTCGCTTACATTGAGGCGCGTATCGAACAACTCGCACATGCGGGTTTCGATGACCTCGGGGAGTCGACGTGTCACCACGACGAGCGGCTTCTTTTTCGCCATCTGCGCGTTCGTCTCCCAGAACAGATTCGACACTTTCGTAGCAGGAAAACAATGCTTCCGATACGCTGATTTTACAGGCGCCGGCGCCCGGCTTTTTCGCGCGCCGGCCGCGCCGCCGGCGCGTTTCAACCCGGTATTAACGACGAATGGCCCAAAGTCGCGGAGTCGGGTCCGCCTCGCCGGGTCTTCCTAGCAGATGGCGAGCCAAAGACAAGACGAGCGATCCCTCGTCGCGCTAGAACGTGCGAGACCAGTCGGCCCGCTCCAACCGGACGCCGACGCCAACCGAAAGAAAGAGACCCAATGTTCCCGCGCTCATGGATCGCCGGCAAGGATTCGGCCTTGGCGCTCGCCCTCGCCGTCGCGCTGGTTCTGCCGCCGTTGGTCGATTCGCGAGAAGCGCGCGCGCAGCAGGCGCAGATCGGGCCGGTCAGCAAATTGCCGCTGCCGCGTTTCGTCAGCCTCAAATCCGACCGCGTGAATCTGCATGAAGGCCCGAGCAAGGAGCACCGGACGCTCTGGGTCTACGAACGGGCCGGCCTGCCGGTCGAGATCACCGCCGAATTCGAAATATGGCGCAAGATTCGCGATTCCGAGGGCGTCGAGGGATGGGTGCTGCATTCGCTGCTGTCGGGCCGGCGCACAGCCCTCGTCGCGCCCTGGAAAAAGGAGCCGCTCCTGCTCACCGCCAGCGATCGAACGACCCCGGTGGCCAAACTCGCGCCCGGCGTCGTCGCCGCGCTGCGCCGCTGCGATGGAGAGTGGTGCCGGATCGCCGGAACGGGCTTCGACGGCTATATGAAGCAGGAGAATCTTTGGGGCGCCTATCCCGGCGAGAAGCTGGAGTAGCGGCCCCGTCCCCGCCCCCGCGCGACAACGGCGACACGCCAACCCCTAGACGGCTTGCTCGCGGCGCAGACGAACCACCACGTCGACCCGGGCGATCTTCAGCCCCGAGGGCGGCGACGGCAGATTGAGCCCGGCCATCGTGGACCCGGGAATGTCGTATAGCTCGCCGTCGTCCTCGAACAGGAAGTGATGATGGTCCGACGTGTTGGTGTCGAAATAGACCCGCGCGCCGTCCACCGCGATCTCGCGCAAAATCCCGGCGGCGGTGAACTGGTGCAGCGTGTTGTAGACCGTCGCCAGCGAGACCGACAATTGCGCCGCCGTCGCCTCCTCGAACAGCCGCTCCGCCGTCACATGACGGTCTCCCCCGCCGAACAGCAGCTCTCCCAGCGCCACCCGCTGGCGGGTCGGGCGCAGGCCCGCCGCGATCAGCCTGGCTGGAAAAGCGTTGGCGCAGGCCTCCGGGTCGACGACCGGATCGCTGGCCTCCTCGCAGGCGGGGCGGGTAAGAAGCTTCAGGTCCATGAGGGACATATTATGCCCGCCGCCGAGGGCTGACAACTCCCGGCATCTCATTATTTGATATTTGGCAGACGCCGCGCCGATGTCTGGTTTCCCGAACGCCGACCCGCCGAGAATCCGCCCGGCCCTACTCCACGTCCTCGACCTTCTCCGGCCCGCCGCCATAGACGCGTTGCGCCAGCGAGGCCTGCATGAAGTCGTCGAGTTCGCCGTCGAGCACCTCGGACGGCGTGCCCGATGTGTGCCCGGTCCGCAAGTCCTTCACGAGCTGATAGGGCTGCAGCACATAGGAGCGGATTTGATGACCCCAGCCGATCTCGGTTCGGGACGCCTGCATGGCGTTGGCCTCGGCCTCGCGCCGCTCCAACTCCTTTTCGTAGAGCCGCGCGCGCAGCATGTTCCAGGCCGTCGCGCGGTTCTTGTGCTGCGAGCGCTCGGCCTGACAGGCCACGACGATCCCCGAGGGCATATGGGTGATGCGGATGGCCGAATCGGTCGTGTTGATGTGCTGGCCGCCCGCGCCCTGCGAGCGATAGGTGTCGATCCGGCAGTCGGCCTCGTTGATCTCGATTTCGATGCGGTCGTCCACGACGGGATAGACCCACACCGACGCGAAGCTCGTGTGACGGCGGGCGTTGGAGTCGAAGGGCGAGATGCGGACGAGCCGATGCACGCCCGACTCGGTCTTGGCCCAGCCATGGGCGTTGTGGCCCTTGATCAGCAGCGTGCCGGACTTGAGGCCAGCCTCTTCGCCCGGCGTCTCCTCGATCACCTCGACCTTGAACTTCTTTCGCTCGGCCCAGCGCGCGTACATGCGGAACAGCATGCGCGTCCAATCCTGGCTCTCGGTGCCGCCCGCGCCCGAGTGAACCTCGATATAGGTGTCGTTGCCGTCGGCCTCGCCGGAGAACAGCGCCTCGATCTGGCGGCGGCGCGCTTCCCTCAGCAGCGCCTTCATCGCCTCGACGCCTTCCTTCTCGGCCGCCGCGTCGCCCTCCATCTCGCCGAGTTCGACGAGGGTCACGGCGTCATCCAGCTCGCTGTCGAGCTTGCCGAGCGATCCCAGCCGGTCCTCCAGCTCATTGCGCTCGCGCATGATCTTTTGCGCGTCCTCGGCGTTGTTCCAAAGGTCCGGGTCTTCGACCCTGGCGTTTAGTTCGGCGAGGCGGCGCGTTGCTGTAGGCGCGTCAAAGATGCCTCCTCAGCAGCCCTATGGACTGCTCGATCTCGTCTTTCAGCGCTTGCGGTTCGGCGCGCATGGAGTTTGGCCTTCGTGTCTTCAGGCGGTTCGCCGCCCTGGGGATTCGGGCGGGAACCTAAGGAGGCGCGGCGGGGTTGTAAAGGCCCGCGTCGTCTTCTCCCGCCCGCGCCCGTGGACCGTGGCGAAAGCGGCGACAGCGGCGACGGGGGATGATCGAGGACGTTTGGTTTCCGTAGCCGCGAGAGCCCTCATCCGACCCCGCTTCGCGGGGCCACCTTCTCCCACAAGTGGGAGAAGGTGGCCCTTGCGTCAGCAAGGGTCGGATGAGGGCTCTTGCGCTTTCCTCGAACGCCCCGGGGGCGCGAGTCCGTCGCCGCCGTCGCCCGGGTCGCCAAGGTCCACGGGCGGATCGAGCCCAAAACTCTCAGGGCAGCCGAAAAATCCGGCAGGGCTCGCCGGCCTTGGCCGGGGGCGCGTCGATTTCGCGGATCAATAGCGCTTGCGCGCGCGCCAGTTCGCTCAGCAGCGAGGAGTCCTGCGAGGGCAGCGGCGTGGCGACGGTCCGCCCTTGGGCGTCCCGCGACAGCCTCGCGCGGAGATAATCGCGGCGGCCCTTGTTGGCGGGAAGATCGACCCCGAGCAGCGCGCCCTCGGTCTTGTCCTCGCCGGCCGCCCGATCGCCCTGCAGCGCGCGCAGCAGCGGGACCAGGAAGACCAGCGCGCAGACATAGGAGGCGACCGGATTGCCGGGCAGGCCGAGCACGAAGGCTTCCCCGAGCCGGCCGAAGATCAGCGGCTTGCCCGGACGCATGGCGATGCGCCAGAAGCCCGGCGTCATGCCCTCCCCGGCCAGCGCCGGGCGCAGCAGATCGTGATCCCCGACCGAAGCGCCTCCGAGCGTCACCAGCACGTCGGCGCGGGCCTCCCGGGCGCGCGCGATCCCGCGTTTGAGATCGGAGAGATCGTCCCTGTGGATGCCGAGATAAATGGGCTCCCCACCGGCCTGTTCGACGACGCCGGCGGCCGCGAGATCGTTGCAGCTGACGATCCGGTCCGCTCCCGCGCCCTGGCCCGGCTCGACCAGCTCGTCACCGCTGGCCATGATCGCGACGCGGGGACGGCGCGCGACGATAAGCTCGGCGCGATCGGCGGCGGCGGCGAGCGCGATTTGCGCCGGCCCGAGCCGCGTTCCCGCCGGCAGCGTCGTCGATCCCGCCGAAAAATCGATCCCGGCCGTTCGGATGTGACGGCCGGGCGCGGGATTGGCGCTGGCGTGGATCAGTCCGTTCTCGACGATGGCGTCTTCCTGCAGCAGGATCGTATCCGCGCCGGCCGGCACGCGCGCGCCGGTGAAGATGCGAACGCATTCGCCGGGCTTGAGCCCGCCCTCGAAGGCGCGGCCGGCGGCGCTCTCGCCGACGAGCCGCAAGCGGGCCCTCGGCGCCCGGAAATCAGCGTGGCGGACCGCGTAGCCATCCATCGCGGAAACGTCGACGGGCGGCTGCGTGCGCCTCGCTATAACGTCTTCCGCCAGTGTGCGGCCAAGCGCCCGGGTCAGTGGAAGGGTCTCGGGCTCGCCGAGGGGGCGGGCGCGCTCCAGCACACGGGCCAGCGCCTCGTCGACGCCGAGCGGCTTCTGTTCGGTCATGGCTATTCTTCCTCGCGGCTCCAAGGACCGCTTTTGCCCCCGCGCTTCTCGACCAGTTCGACGCCCTCGATGCGCATGGCGCGGTCGACGGCCTTCAGCATGTCGTAGATCGTCAGGCAGGCGACCGCGACCGCCGTGAGCGCCTCCATCTCGACGCCGGTCTTGCCGGTCACGCTCGCCTCGGCCGAAACGCGCACGCCGGGCAGCGTTTCGTCCGGCGTGATGTCCACCGAGATCTTCGAGAGGCCAAGCGGATGACACAGCGGGATGAGCTCATGGGTCTTTTTCGCGGCCATGATTCCGGCGATGCGCGCGACGCCGAACACATCGCCCTTCTTGGCCTCGCCGGCCAGCGCGAGGGCCAGGGTCTCCCGCGCCATCACGACGCGGCCGTGCGCGATGGCGACGCGCGCGCTGTCGGGTTTGGCCGATACGTCGACCATATGCGCCTCGCCCCGCGGGCCGATATGCGTCAACTCGGTCATTTACGCCTTGACGTGGGCGGGCGCGCCGACATGCGCTCCCCGCAGCAGTTCGCGCGTGGCGGCCTCGACATCCGGCTTACGCATCAGGCTCTCGCCGACGAGGAAGGCGTAGATGCCGGATTTTTCGAGACGCAGGCAGTCCTCATGCGTCGTTATGCCGCTCTCGGAGACGAGAATCTTGTCCTTCGGGACATGTTCGGCCAGCCGCTCGCTGGTTTCGAGCGACACCTTGAAATCATGGAGATTTCGGTTGTTGACGCCGATCAGCCGGGTCTCCAGCCCCAGCGCGCGTTCGAGTTCGCGCTCGTCATGCACCTCGACCAGCACGTCCATGCTCAGATCGTGGGCCGTGGTGTTGAGCGCCTTGGCTTCGGAGTCGGTCACGGCGCCCATGATGATCAGCACGCAATCCGCGCCATGGGCCCGCGCCTCGAACACCTGATAGGGATCGTAGAGGAAATCCTTGCGCAGGGCGGGCAGATGCGTGGCCTTGCGGGCGCTTTCCAGAAACTCCAGGCTGCCCTGAAACGAGGGGGCGTCCGTGAGCACGGAGAGACAGGCCGCCCCGGCCGCCTCATAGGCGCGCGCGAGTTGCGGCGGGTCGAAATCGGCGCGGATCACGCCCTTGGACGGGCTCGCCTTCTTGATCTCGGCGATCAGCGCGACGCGGCCCTCGCCCAACTTCTGCTCGATGGCGTGGACGAAGCCGCGCGGCGGATCGTGATCGCGCGCCTTGCGCTCAAGGGCGGACAGCGGCATCCGCACTTTCGCCTCGGCGATTTCGGTGCGTTTGTAGGATTCGATTTTGTGCAGAATGTCGGTCATTTTCTCAGCCGTTAGAAAGCCACGACGCCATGCGCGCGCCCTCCGCCCTCGATCGTTTCGATCCTAGCATAAAATCAGAGCCGCGTGAGCGGATCGCGCGGCTTGTCGGCGGCGCGGCGCGCGGGCGTTCCCTATGGCGCGGTCGCCGGCAGGAATTTGAATGGCGCGGCGTCCTTGAACAGCTCGGCGGTTTCCCCCGAGAACACCTCCCCATTCTGGATCGTGAGCTTCTTGACCGGCGCTCCCGGTTTGAGGTTCAGCTTGGCGAGCGAAACCCAAAACGTGTTCGGCCGCGTGGCGGAGTCGAAGTAATAGATGAGGTTCTTCTGGTCCGCCGCGACGCGCCAAAGCGTCGACGCGATATTGGGTTGATCGGGCGTGGAGATGCCCAGCGGCACGCTGACGGCGCGCTGCACGCTCAACACGCTGGCCACCGCCTGATAGGCGAAGGATTGTTCCGGCACGGCCTTGATGAAGTGCGGATCGATCTTCTTGGGAATGGCGTCGAGCAGGAAGGCGGCCCGGGCGAAGCGGTCGGCGGCGCGATTGGTCCCCGGCAGGAAAGCGAGGCCGCCGACGCCCCGCCAATATTCCTCGATGGCGAGTTGCTGGTCGAAAGTCGGCGAATTGGTCATCACCTGATATTGCTTGCCGTGGTGAATGATTAGCTTTCCCTTGACATATTCGAATATGGCCGAATCCCCGGAGGAGTCCGAAATCGACAGATGAAGCGCGGCGGGAGCGCCGTTAGGCAAGCTGGGCGCGAGAATATTGAACGGCTCCTTGGCGAGCGCCGTGACCGCTTCGTCGACCGTGGCGTAATTATCGAGCGCATATTGCGGCCAGGCGGCGACCGAAAGAAGCGGGCGCTTGCCGTCC
>Ga0181533_1003698_pt1 | contig 16374 bp, 15 predicted proteins | sample PEATcosm2014_Bin_45_FD_119772 | JGI IMG/M metagenome (GOLD analysis project Ga0181533, IMG submission 119772) | Peatland microbial communities from MTU Mesocosm Facility, Houghton, MI, USA - PEATcosm2014_Bin11_60_metaG | ecosystem: Environmental > Terrestrial > Soil > Wetlands > Peat | place... | reverse complement strand
TGATTAGTATCAGTACACCGTCCCGCCCTTCACATCCAGCCTTACCCGGTACACCACCCCGCGCGCGGTAATGAACAGCGACCTGTCATCCGCCTCCCCGAATGCGCAATTCGAGGGCAACTCCTTCATCTCCATAACATGAATCAGCCGGCCCTCCGGGCTGTACACCGCGATCCCCTTCGCGGCCACGTACAGGTTCCCCTTCTCGTCGACACTGATGCCCCCCGGCACGCCATCGATTCCGGAAACCAGCACCCGCTCGCCCGACGTGTCGCCGTTGCGATCCACGTCGTACGCGCGAATATTATGCTCGTCCGCGTTGGAAACGTATAGAACGCGGCCGTTGGGCGAGAGCGCGATGCCGCGGGGACGCCCGGCCGGCTTGGCCACCAGCTTCATGGGGCCGCGCGGCGGCAGGTGATAGACACCGTAGAAATCCAGCTCGCGGTGGTCCGACTGTTCTCCGAATGCGGGATCGGTGAAATAGACGTGCTCCGATTTGCTCACTACGATATCGCTGGGCGCATTGAGCCGCTTGCGTTCCCACTGGTCTGCCAGCACTTCGATCTTGCCCTTCTTATCGGTGCGGGTCACGCGGCGCAGGCGCGTCTCGCAGGTGTAGAGACGGCCGTCGGCGTCAAAAGCGTTGCCGCTGGGGCCATGGGCGTCCGCGCGAAAGACTTCGGCGGCATGGCCGGGAGCCCATTTCAGAAGGCGGTCGCTGGGAGTGTCGCTGAAGATCAGGTACCCATCTTTGGACCAGGCGGGGCCTTCCGTGAAGCGGTAGCCATCGGCCAGTTTGCCGAACGTGATTTCGGAGAAATCCTGCGCGGAAGCGAGGAGAGAGAAAAGGGCGGCGGCGAAACAGGTTCGGGCCGAGCGCTTCATTTGCCCGCGCTTTTGTTCCTGATCTCGAGGTGATTGATTACCTCTTTGACGCCCTTCACCTTCTTCGCGACCTTGGTGGCCTTTTCTATCTGAACCTGCAGCTCCACCGTGCCGCTCAGCGTCACCACACCCTGCTTCACTTCCACTGCGATCCCGCCGCCCTTGACCACCGGGTCGTCGGCCAGCTTGATGCGGACCTGGTTGTAGACGGCGTCGTCGGTAAGGGGTTTTTCCGCAGCCAGACAGACGCTGGCCAGCAGAAGCAGAACCACAAGAGCACCGCAAATTTTAGAAATCATCTTTACCGGCCATTGTACGCCAGTCCAGCGCGTTCAGAAAGGCGGGCTTTTCACGCCACCCCGGCTCCACACGCACATGCAGGTCGAGGTAGATCCTCACTCCGAACAGCCGCTCCATCTCCTGGCGCGCCAGCGTGCCGATCTTCTTGAGCATGGCGCCCCCGGTTCCGATGACAATGGCCTTCTGGCCCTCGCGCTCCACTCGTATGGTGGCGTAGATCCGCGTGATGGTGGGCGTCTCTTCCCACTGGTCCACTATCACGGCCACCGCGTGCGGCACTTCCTTTCGAGTGGCGTGCAGCACTTTTTCGCGGATCAGCTCGGCAGCGAGGTACCGCTCGGGCTGGTCGGTGACGTAATCCTCGGGGAAGTAGGCCGGACCCTCGGGCAAGCGCGCCAGAATCGCCTGGCGCAGATCTTCCAGGCCGTCGCCCTTCACCGCGGAAACCGGAACGTAATCGGCGAATTCGTGAATCTCCTTGTACTGCGAGATCAGCGGCAGCAGGCGAGCCTTCTCCTTCACCAGGTCGATCTTGTTGAGCACCAGCACCACCGGCGTCCCGCTCTTGTGCACCAGATCAACCGCGCGCCGGTCCTCTTCGCCAGGCGACCGCGTGGCATCCACCACCAGCAGCAACAGGTCGCGCTCCTCCAGCGCGGCGCGAACCGCGTCCATCAGGCGCTTATTGAGCGGTGAATCGGCCTTGTGGATGCCGGGCGTATCGACGAACACGATCTGCGCCTCGGGCCGCGTGACCACGCCCTGTATGGAAGTGCGCGTGGTCTGCGGCTTGTCCGCGACGATGGCCACCTTCTGCCCCACCAGGGCGTTGAGCAGCGTGGATTTCCCCGTGTTGGGCCGTCCCACGAGCGAAACAAAACCGGACCTGAACCTGCTACTCATGCGCCACCTCTTGAGACTTGGCAATGCGAACCTGGCCGACGCGCAGATCGTCGCTGGCCAGCACCTCGACGCGGATGCCGTCGCGGTCCACGGTCTCCCCGGCCTTGGGCACGCGTCCCAGCCACTCGCTCACCAGGCCGCCCACGGTGGTGGATTCGATGTCGTCCTCGCGGTGGAACGAGGGGAAAAGGTCGCCCACGCGGTCCAGGTCGAAACTTCCGGAGACGATACAGCCGCCGCGGCCGTCTTTGGCGACGTCGCTATCGGGCTCGTGCTCGTCGCGGATCTCGCCGATGATGACCTCCAGCAGGTCCTCCATGGTGGCCAGGCCGGCGGTGTTCCCGTACTCATCCACCACGATCACCATGTGGGTGTTTTCCCGCTGCATCTGGCGCATGAGGTCGCTGACGGGCTTGGTTTCGGGGACGAAGATGAGGTTACGGACCAACTCGCGCACAATGCGGCGCTCGCGCGCCTCTTCTTCGACTTCGAACATGTCGCGAACGTGGACGAAGCCGGCGATATGATCGATGTCCCGCTCGTACACGGGAATGCGCGAGAACTGCTCGTTGATGACCAGTTGCCGCAGTTGTTCGAGCGTGGCATCGGCGGAAATGGCGACGATGTTCGGCCGCGGCGTCATGACTTCCCGCACCACCTTGTCGCCGAACTCGACCACCGATTGGATCAGTTCGCGGTCCTCCTCTTCAATGAGACCCTCTTCGGCGCCGGCCGAAATCAGCGCCTCGATGTTCTCGGCGGAGGTGGGCGCCTCTTCCGAGGCGGCGGCGTCATCGGTGAGATCCACTAGCGACTGGAAGAACCCGAGCAGCGCCACGCACGGGCGGGCGGTCCAAGCCAGAGCGCGCAGCAGCGGAGCCAGCGGCGCCAGCCAATGGGCGGTGGTGCGGCGGTATAGAAACTGGGGCAGCGCGTAGGCCACCACGATCATGGTCAGCCAGACGGCCAGGGCGGCCTGCCAGAAGACGGCAGCCTGCCACGGCTCGCCATCGGCGAACCAGGCGAAGTAGAAAATGCCCAGCAGCACCAGCAGCGTGTGCTTGATGAGCGAGAATGCGCCGGCGCCATCTTCCGTCTTCAGCCCCAGCTTGTCTTCCAGCGTCTCTTTGAAGAACTCGAGCGAGCGCAGGTCGCGCGTGCGCAGCCGCAGGCTCTCCAGATACAGCAGTTGCACGAAGGTGACCAGACCGAGCAAGGGCACCGAGATGAGAGTGGCCAGCGCGACCGCCAGCGTCATGGCCGCACCCGCTCGATGAGGCCAGTGGCCAGGCCCAGGTGCGCCCGCCAGCGCTTCTCAGCGCGCGCCATCCGGCCGCCGTCGGTCGCATGATCCATGCCCAGCAGGTGTAGCAGGCCATGCAGCATGAGGATCTGGATCTCCTGCCCGGTGTCGTGGCCGAAGTCGCGGGCCTGGGCTCGGGCGCGGGCGAAAGAGATGGCGATGTCGCCGAGGTAGGGGCCAGGGGCCAGGGGCCAGGGGCCGGGGGCCGGGAACGCAAGCACGTCCGTAGGGCAATCGTTGCCCAGGAATTCACGGTTCAGGCGGCGCAAGTCGGCATCGCCCGTAATCAGGCAGTCGAAGGGGCGGCCCTGGGCCACTTCCAACTGGAGGCGGCGCGCGAATCGCTCGATGGGCCGGCGAGCGAAATCTGGTGGGACGCGCCGGAACGTAACGGTACTGCTCTGGGGTGAAGACATAGCGCGCGCTCAAGCTCCCGGAGCGGTCTCGGGGGCGGCGGCGTCCGGCTCGGCCAGCTTCAGGGTAAGCTGACGGCCCGCGCCAACGGTCTCGTTGTAACGCTCGTAAGCTTTGACGATGCGCTGCACCAGGCTGTGACGCACCACATCGCGCTCGTCGAACTGCACGAAGCTGATGCCTTCAATGCCCTTGACGACATCCACGGCTTCGAGCAACCCGCTGCGGCGGCCGGTGGGCAGGTCGATCTGAGTCACGTCGCCATTCACCACCATCTTGGAATTGAAGCCCTGGCGCGTGAGCACCATCTTCATCTGCTCGGCGGTGCTGTTCTGCGCCTCGTCCAGAATGATGAAGCTGTCGTTGAGCGTGCGGCCGCGCATGAACGCGATGGGAGCCACCTCGATGACGTTGCGCTCCAGCAGCTTTTCGACGCGGTCGCTATCCAGCATGTCGTAGAGCGCGTCGTAGAGGGGGCGCAGGTAGGGGTCCACTTTTTCCTGCAAAGTGCCCGGCAGAAAGCCCAGCCGCTCGCCGGCTTCCACCGCCGGACGGGTCAGGATGATGCGCGCCACCCGTTTGGCCATCAACGCGGAAATGGCCATGGCCACGGCCAGATAGGTCTTGCCAGTGCCCGCCGGACCGATGCCGAAGACCATGTCGTTGCGCTCGATGGCCTCCAGGTAGCGGCGCTGGTTGACCGATTTCGGCGCCAGTGCCTTCTTGCCGAAGTTGCGCTGCCGGCCGCTCTCCACCAGCGCGCGGAGAGACACTTCCCGGTCGAGCGTCACCACGCGCAGGTAGCTGTTCAGGTCGCCGTTGTTGAAAACGTGGCCTTCGCGGACCAGCGCGGCGTAGTCTTCCAGAATGCTTTCCGCGCGGGTAACGTTCTCGGCTTCGCCTTCGATTTCAAGATTGTTGTCCACCAGTTGGGTGTGGACGCTGAATCCCGATTCAAACAACCGGATGTTCTCATCGCGGGTGCCAAAGAGGCTTTCTACGCCTCGGCTGATACGCACGCTAGCTTTCATTGAGTGGGTGCTGAGTACCTCCAAGCCAGTAAAAACGGCGACAGGATGGGACGGTGAAACCGGAGTGGTTCGAAGCTTCGTCAACCCGCTCGCGCGGGCGGCTGAACACCATCTGCCTTCATTATACCGGAGAGTCAAGGCCGGTGGCGGCGGGGCGACAACCCCGCCTTGCGGGGGCGAAGACGGCTCCCGGAGGAAAAACTGGGACTCGCAAGACCAAGGGATGACGGTTTGGTTTATACTCAATTGGAGCTGAAAATCCAAAATGGGAATTCCGGATCACGCTCCACTGGAGGCTGACCCGGATGAGGTTCAAATCGAACCTCGCGGCAGACAAAACATCATAGGAACATCAATGCCGAACAAGAGCCTTGATCGTAGAGCATTCCTGAAGGGCGCGGCCTTGGCCGGTGTGGCGCCCGCTGCCCAGGCCGCCCCGCCTGTGCGCAAGTGGGATCATGAAGCTGACGTCGTGGTGGTCGGATCCGGCGCTGCCGGGCTGCCCGCCGCCATTATTGCCAAGGAGAACGGCGCGACGGTAATCATGGTCGAGGCCATCGACGACATCGGCGGCCACACCGCCGTCTGCACCGGCAACATCCCGCTGGGCGGCGGCACCGCGGCCCAGAAAGCGGCTGGGATCGTGGACTCGCCCGATATCCTCTTCAGGGACCTCTGCGACTGGTCCTCGGTGGGGGGCAACGGCGCCGCCGAGTACCGCTTCAACGACCGCGACATCGTTCGCGCATTCGCCGACAACAACGTTTTCGCCTACGACTTTCTGGTGGCCCATGGACTGGTATGGACGAAACCGGTACCCGACCGTGGCGGCATGACCCAGGCGGGCAAGTCGGCTCCCAGGGCCATGCACGCGGCCATCCTGGATTATGTGCGGATTCAGACCGGCGTAGCCGAGCCCCTAGAAGCCGGGAAAACCATTTCCGGGGGCATCGGCATCGTGCGTCCGCTGGAGGCAGCCGCGCGGAAAGCGGGCGTGCAAATCCTTCTGAACCACAGGATGACCAGCATTATCCGGGAGAATAACAACACGGGCCGGGTGACCGGAATCGCGGTGGAGGTCAAAGGCGGCGGCAAGCTCGATATCCGCGCCCGCAAAGGCGTCATCGTCGCCACCGGCGGCAGCACCGCCAACGTGGAGTTCCGCCGCATATACGATCCTCGCCTCACCGAGGAATACTGCAGCAATGCGGGCGAGCCCTATACCAGCCAGGATGCCAGCGGAGAAATCGCCGCCATGGAGGTGGGGGCATCGCTTTGGGGCACCGCCAACCAGACTGCGGAATTCGGTTCCCATATCTCCAAGCCAGGGTATGTCGGGTGCCAGCACGGATACCCCGCCATTTCTCCCCAGTGGCAACCGGGTAGCAAGTATTTCCACCTGGTCCGCGCCATCGGCCTGCAGATCCGGGATTATCAGAACGCGATCTGCGTCAACCAGGTTGGTATGAGATTTTATGACGAGACGAAGGGCGCGTTCGGCAACGCCGCCGCTACCCTCGTGACCGGCCCAAATTACAAGCAGGACGATTGGCGCGCCGCGGCCAATAACAAGTGGGATCCCATGGGCTACCTTCCGGCCGCCATGAGCCTGAATGGCGGCACGGGCCCCGGCGGCGGGCCGATTTGGTGCATCTTCGACGCCGCGGCGGTGCAGCGCGAGAAATTGACCGTCGCCCCACCCTATGTGGATCGGGAGGCCGGCTTCTTCTTTTCCGCCGACACGATTGCCGGGTTGGCCGCCGCCATCAAGAACAAGTATCAAAAGAACCCGATGCCTGCCCAGGCGCTTCAGGAAACCGTTGCCCGCTACAACTCTTTTGTGGACGCGGGCAAGGACGCGGATTTCGACAAGGCCGGTCCCAAGTACAAAATCGAGACGCCTCCGTTCTACGCCGCCTGGGCCACGCCGATTATGCATGATACCCGCGCCGGCCTGCGCGTCAACGCGAACTTCCAGGTGCAGGACCTCAGGGGCAAGGTGATACCGGGCCTCTACTGCGCGGGCGAGTCCGCCGGTGGATTCGGCGAGCACGGCATCGCCCGGTGCGTCGTCGGGGGCCTCCTCGCCGGCAAGCACGCCGCCGCGCAGAAGGTGTAAAGCGCTTTCATTCTTAGCACACGGATAAACACGGATTGACACGGAGTTGTGCCTGATGCGCGGGATCCAGAAGACCTACAACCCGGAGTTCCAGCAGCGGATCTGGAAGCGCGACTTCAACCTGGTCGAGACGACTGACATGACCATGGCGATCTCCGGCATGGGCGGCATCGGGTCGGCCGTGGCTGCGCGTGCGCACTACGGCTTCAACATGAAAATCCTGGCCACGGATGCGAAGCCCCTGGCGAAACCGATCTTCGTGGACACGCTCCGCGAGCCGGCGTGGCTCCCGGAGATGGTCTCGCAGGCCGACGTGGTGTACCCCCGAGCCGTATCCCGCCACTGGCGCGTACTGGAGTTGCCCGAACCTGATTATGACTCAACACACCGGTGGATTCGCGCCGCAACGCCAGGTCCGCTTGATGGGGCTGCTGGCCGAAAACGTCCGGCGCTACACGAGCGGCTTGCCGCTGATGAACGTGGTGGACAAACAGCGCGGCTACTGATCCGCGAAGAGATTTGATTTCAGTAAAGGAGAAATTCATGAATTTCAGACGAATGCTCATCCGCAGCGTAGTCTGCGCGACGCTGGGCCTGATCGTCGCATTGGTGGCACGAGCGCAACAACCGGCCGCCGCGCCGGTGAAGATGTACAATACGGCGAAAGCGAAATTGCTGTCCGGCAAGCAGATTTTCGGCGTGACCGCGACTTCGCCGGACCCGAACATCTATTGCGCCATGGCCAACGCCGGGTACGATTTCACCTGGATCGAGATGCAGCACAGCCCGCTGACATTTGAAGACGTGGCCCACATGATATGGGCCTGCCGGGGAGCGTCGGCGATGCCCTTTATTCGCGTGCCGGACGCCACGGAAAGCGATATCCAAAAGGCCACGGACCTCGGGGCTTTGGGGATCATCGTTCCCACCGTCGACACGGTCGAGAAGGCCCAGGCAGCGGTCAAGTGGTCCAGGTATCCGCCTCAGGGACGCCGCAGCCAGGGCGGCGGCCAGTACCGGGGACTCTATGGTGCCGACTACCGTCAGACCGCCAACGACAACATGTTGGTGATGGTCATGATCGAGACGCCCATCGGCGTGGCGAACGCGGAGAAGATCGCCGCCGTCCCCGGCATCGACGTGATCTTCGCTGCCAGCGGCGACTTGGGAAACTTCTCCGGACATAAGCAGGGCGAGCCGGAGTATGAAGCGCTGGTCACCAGAATCCACGATGTTGTCCTGAAGGCCGGCATCAAGCTGGGTGGTCCGCAGAACTGGAAGGACCGCCCGGGATTCACCTTCTTCCAGGCTCCCGGCGAAACCGAGCTCATCCAAGCGGGCGCGCGGGTAAACCTGGGGCTCCCCCCGGCTCCGGCGGGCCCTCCAAGATAGACCCGTCCTAGTAGGTTTCGCGCCGCGTGGCACACTGAATGAATGGGCACCTGGCGCACACCGGAGCCGGCGCGGGCACATAGCCTGCTCGAGGTGGAACTCGAGAAATGGGACCAGGACTTTCGCTTCCTGCTGGGGTGCTTCCGGGCAGCTCTGACCGGGATACGGGAGGACGAACTCGCCCGGCTCGTCGAGCAGGCCTTCTCCGTTCCTCCCGAGGCAGGCGCGCGGCTTCCACAGCGCGGGGCGCAGGCGCTCTCCATGGCCTTTCAACTCCTCAACATGGTGGAAGAGAACACCGTGAACCAGGTGCGCCGGCTGAGGGAGACCGCCGGGGGGCCGGCCAGCGAGCCGGGCACCTGGCCCTCGCAACTGCGGCTGCTGCGCGAGGCGTCCTTTACCGATGCCGACGTGCGCCGCGCCATGCGGTCGATCCACGTTCAGCCCGTGCTCACGGCGCACCCGACGGAATCCAAGCGGGCTTCCGTGCTGGAGCGCCACCGTGAAATCTACCTCATGCTGGTGGAGCGCGAGAACCCGACCAAGACTCCCATGGAACAGGAGGCATTGCGGCAGCGGATCGAGACCAGCCTGGAACGTCTGTGGCGAACGGGCGAGATCCTGGTGGAGCGTCCCGGGGTGGAATCGGAAATCGGCAACATGCTGCATTACGTCGCGAACGTGTTTCCCGACGTTTTGCAGCTACTCTCGGAACGCTTCCGGGGGTCCTGGGAATGGGCGTTTCCGGGAACGTTGGCGCCGGCCGAGCCGCGATTGACGTTCGGGAGCTGGGTGGGCGGCGACCGCGACGGCCATCCGCTGGTGACCGCCGAAACCACGCGCCACGCCCTCGAAGCCTTGCACGCACAGGCGCTGGCGGTGCTCCGGCAACATCTGCAAAAGCTCGCCGGCGGCCTGAGCCTCTCCGATTCGATGCAAACCGCGCCGGGCGGACTCTACGAACGCATCTCGTCTTGCTCGGCGATGCTCGGCGAGCGGGCCCAGCGGATACTCCGCCAGTACCCCAGCGAACCGTGGCGGCAGTGGGTCCACCTGATGCTGGCCCGAGTTCCGGAACCGGGCGAGCCGCGGCCGATGGAATGGAGCTATGGCCGCGTGGAGGAACTCGAGAGCGATCTCGAATTCCTGGCGGATACGCTCCACCAGGCGGGCGCGGACGCCATCGCCGTGGCGGAAGTGGCGCCCGTCGAGAGGCTCGCGGCGGTATATGGATTCCACGGAGCGGCCCTCGATATGCGGCAGAACAGCGCCTTCCACGGCGTTGCGATCGGGCAACTGCTGACCATCGCGGGCATGGATGGGGCGGACTACCTCAATTGGCCGGAACATCGGAAACGAGAGCTGATCGACCGGGAGCTAGGATCTCCGCGCCCGTTCGCGGTCTCCTCGGCGGCGCTTCCCCCGGAGGCGGAGGCTAGCGTGTCGGTGCTGCGGCTGGCGCGGGAATGGAGCGAAAGGCACGGCAGCGGCGGGGTGGGCCAGTTCATCGTGAGCATGACGCATGCGGCCTCCGATCTGCTCAATGTGTATCTGCTGGCGCGGGAGGCGGGGCTGGTGCGCAACACGGCGCAGGGGCTGGTCTGCGAGATTCCGGTCACTCCTCTGTTCGAGACCATCGAGGACCTGGAGAACAGCGGCCGCGTGCTGGCCGATTTCCTGGCGCACCCCATGACCATGCGAACGCTACGCTACCTCCAGGAGCGAGAGAAGCGCCCGCACCCGCTACAGGAGGTGATGATCGGTTACAGCGACAGCAATAAGGATGGCGGCATCCTGGCCAGCCACTGGTACCTGCGCAAGGCCCAGATACGGCTGGCGGGCGTGGCGAGGGAGGCGGGAATCGAGCTGCGTTTCTTTCACGGCCGCGGCGGAACCATCGGCCGCGGGGCCGGGCCGACGCACGTATTCCTGGAATCGCTTGCGCCGGGCACGCTGCACGGGGAAATACGCGTCACCGAACAGGGCGAGGTGATCGCGCAGAAGTACGCCAATCGCCTGACGGCCGCAACCCACCTGGAGCGCCTGCTGGCGGGCGTGACCCGGTGGACGCTGGAGCAGGAGCGGGAGCCGGCGCGTGTCCCCGTGGAGATCGAGGATCTGTTCGAGGCCGCGGCGCTCACCAGCCGGCGCGTGTACCGGGAGCTCATCGAGAGCGACGGCTTTGTGGAATTCTTCTCGCAGGCCACTCCCCTCGATGCCATCGAGTGCAGCCATATCGGTTCGCGGCCGGCGCGGCGCACTGGCGGGCGATCCATCGGCGACCTGCGGTCCATCCCCTGGGTGTTCAGTTGGAGCCAGGCGCGCTTCAACGTGCCGGGCTGGTACGGCATCGGCAGCGCATTCCAGCGGTTGCGCGACGGGGAGCCGCGGGCGTGGGACTCGGTGGCCAAGGCCGCCCGCGAATGGCCGTTCTTGTCCTACCTTCTGCACAACGTGGAATTCAGCGTGGCGGCGGCCGACCCCGGCATCATGGCGGAGTACGCAACCCTGGTGGGCGATGGCGCGCTGCGCGCGCGAGTTCTGGATCGGATTCTGGAGGAATACGAGCGCACGCGGGCCGTTCTGGACGCCCTGTTCGGAGAGAACCGGCAACAGCGGCGCCCCCGATTGCTGAAGGCTATTGCGATCCGCCGCCACGCGTTGATTCGGCTGCATCGCGAGCAGATCGCGCTGTTGCGCGCCTGGCGGGAGGCGCTGAGGGAGGAACGTACCCGGGATGCCGAGCGCATATTGACTGCGCTGCTGGTGACAGTGAATGCGATCGCGGGAGGGTTGAAGACCACGGGGTAGAGCGGGCCACGGCAACTGAAAGTGGCGCGGGTATGCTCCCAGGCGAAAGCAACCACCGCGATCATCGCCAGGATGAGAAGCACCGCCAGGAATATCCCGATTAGGATTGCATTCAGCCTGTTAAAGAATTCTTCAATCTGGCTCTTGGATGGAAGCGAACTCGGCGCAAAAAACATAAGCCCCTCGAAAGAGATCACCATTCAAATCTCTTCTGGAGAGGCCTAAAAACAGAATACCACCGATTTGGCCATGTCAAGAGGTCATAATTCCCAAGTTATTGATTCTTCGATGCAATTTAGTGTGCATTCCCTGTGAGGTTTTTTGCCGAGACCAAATTGTCCAAGAGATTATCATCGGCTTATTCAACGAAGTCTCAGGAATGAAGGCACTTAGTCTTCGAAGAGCCTCTTGCCGTTATTCCATGGAATCACGGACTCGCTGCCAGCGACTTACGAGATCAGCGAACCTGCACGAACGGGTTCACAATCTCAAGCGGCCAGCGAACAGCCCGGCCTGGCAGGTCCTCCGAGTAGAGGCGGGTAACACCGCATTCCAGGCAGGCGGCTACGATCATCGCGTCCCAGAATGACCATCCGTCTTCCGCGTGCAGAATGCGAGCTCGTTCAAACGCTCCGGCTGTGGGCAGGATGAGCGGGAAGATTGCCAGATAATCCGTCAGGCGGCCCCATACGTCGGCCATCGTGAAGCCCTGGGATCTCAGCTTCCTCGACGCCGCCACGAACTCACACGCGACCTGCCAGAGCAGCACCCCATCGTCGGCACTTGAGACGAGATCGAGGGCCACTTGCTGTCGCTTAAGATCGGCTTTGTCACAGGCGTAAATGAGGATGTTGGTATCAAGGGCGATCATGAAGTTCGTCCCGAGAGGGCAAACGTTCACGCGAGAAGAACCTCATCCCCTCGATCCCCGCCAGGAGCCGCTCGAGGGCCGCGGGCCTGTCTCCACGATCCGCGTCATCATCGAGTGGCTCGACGATCAGTCGCACACGCTGGGCCTCACGCAAGCCCAGTTCCTCCTTGGGTTTGAGAACACCATTTGTGTAGACAGCCTCTATAAGCTGAGCCATTCCATTAAGCCCTCTGTCATTAGATTATACGTCACTGGAGCAGGCGCAGGCCGTTGGGGCCGGGGATGGTGCGCACCCAAGAGTTCATCTCTTCTTAGTTCTGCAACAGGTCGCGCAGAGTGGCTTTGCTCAAAACCTGGTCGACGGCAATCTGCACGGAGCAATCCACGGAACGGGTGCAGATGGGGGCTTGGCCGGAATGGTGGTCGCAGGATTTGCTCTCGAAGAGACGGCCTCCCAGGGCGGTGACGACGTCGGCGATGACAATCGACTCCGCCGGGCGCGCCAGCGTGTAGCCGCCCTCTTTGCCGCGCTCGGCCTTGACGAAATTGCCCTCGCGCAGCACGCGCAGGATCTTGGCGGCATAGGCCGGGGAGACGCCTTCGGCGTGGTTCATTTCGGGAATGGTGCGGCTGCCGTTTGAGGGAAGCAGGAATAACGCAGCCGGCACGATTCGCATGAGCGTAGTATTCTTGGGCCTTTTGCTCATCGTATCGGGCAGTAGCGCCGGTGGTCTTGCCACCGGTGATTTTTCGCCGCTACAGCGAATTCAGATACGCGATCAAATCCGACATCTGCTGCGCCGTGAACCGCGGCCAGAGGAGCTTCTTTTCGTTCATGAGGTCCAACATGCGGGGGCCGTGCTCCCAAAGGGCGGCCACCAGCGTGATGTCCGAATACGCGTCTTTGCCCTGGGCCAGCTTGGGAGCGCCGCTCGCCGGGTCGTTGTGGCACGCCGCGCAATTCTTCTCCGCAAAGACCTTTTGGCCGCGCTCCGCGTTGCCGTTGCCGCGGAAATACTGGCGCGTCCAGATGTAGCCGATGATCTGCCGCATCTCTTCCTGCGAGAGTGCGGGCGGCGGTTGCTTCATGCTGGGCTGATGGTTCCACATGTCGGCCGCAATATCGGTCAGGGTCTGGTTGCGCAAGAGGCCTTCCAGCGCCAGCTTGCCGGTATGGCAGCCGGAGCAGCCCTTGGACTCAAAGAGCGCTTCACCGGAATCCGAAGGCGGAAACGCGAAGTTGGTTGCCAGGTGGCGCGTCTCGGGCAGGTTTTGCAGGTACACCAGCATATCGGTGAGCTCCTGCGCGGAGATTTGCGGCCTGGCCACTTTCTTCGCGGAGAAGGCCGCGCGCATACGGGCGCCGTGGTTCCACATCTGCTGCGCCAGCACCACCGGGTCGGCCAGGGACTCCCACTTGTCCACGGGAGGCGCGCCCTCGGCGTTGGACGTGGCGATGCCATGGCACTGGGAGCAATGTTTAGTGGTGAACGCCAGCTTGCCGCGGGCCGCGTCGCCGGGCCTTTCGAAGTAGCGCGCCGAGACGAAGTAGGCGAACAGGTCGGCGGCCGACTCCTGAGACATCTCGGCCTTCACGATGCCGCGCTTCTTCATGCCCGCCCACATATCGGGAGCGTGGTTCCACATCAGGCTGGCCATGACGGCCGGCGTATAGTCGCGGTCGATGTGGCTCGACAAATCGGGCGCGGCCGTCCCTCCGACGCCCTTGAAGCTGTGGCACAGAACGCACTGCTCGCTTTTGAAAAGTTGCTCGCCGCGGCGCGCGTCGCCGGGAACGATACTGGCCGCCAGCGCGCTGCAGGCGACCAGCGCGCCCGCGGCCACCACTCGAAGCATCCCCATTGGCTGGTCTCCTATCTCGTCAACCGGAGCCCGGTCATGAACACCTGGGCCCGGAAACCCTCATACAGGTAGAACTGCTCCCCGTAACCGTAATACTTCCACTCGGTGTTCCAGGATACGCGCTTCTGGAGCGGAAGCGAAAGCCGCATGAGCGGCTGATAGTAGCGCGAGGGCCGGGTGCCGGAGGAGATGAACAGCGATCCGCCGGCGGTGAACTTGGGCGTCAGGCCGGCGTAACCGGGCAGGGCGATATCGATGGTGGAACTGGCCGTGTGCGCGTTCTCGCGGTAGAACGAGACCGCCGGGCTGAGGAACAGCCCCAGGTAGTCGATGCTGGAACTGAGGCTCGAGCGGTCGTACTCGCCCATCACGCTGATGCGCTTGCCGCCGGCGGGAGTCCAGTAAACGGCCAGGGAATTGTCGCGGCTCCCAAAATTGTATTGAATGGCGGCGTTCGGGTTTTGATTATTCAGCACCTGGAAATTGGCCTGCAACATGAGCGACGCGGCCACCTGGTATCGCGCCCGCGCGCGGAGTTTGTAGTAATCGTTCAGGCTGGTGCGGAAGTAGATGCGGTCGCTCGAAGCGCCCTCGTAGTCCAGGTTGACGGAGAGCTTCTGCGAAGGACGGAAGGTCAAACCCGCCAGCCCCACGTTGCGGCTCAATTGGCCCGAAGCCAGAGGGCCCGACTGGCTGAGTTGCCCGGCGAGGACCGTGGCGTCGCCCCACACGTAGCGGTAGCCGCCGCGCAGGGTGAGCTTCGAAGTGAGGTCGAACAACACGTCGGTCTGCTGCTGGTTGTAGTTGACGGTCTGGGTGTAGTTGGGCGCCGTAATCAGGTCCGGGCCGAGCGTCTTGGGAGTCAGGAGGATCTGTTCGGCGGTCAAAGGCGACGCGGCATCGTGATACCGGTCGGTCATCCACGACTCGACGATCCGAAGCCGGCGGAATGGGCGCATCTCGAACCCGGCATTAGCGGAGGTGTGCGGCTGATTGGCGGCGCCGGTGCCCAGATTCTGCTGGCCGCTATAGAACAGCAGCGAGCCGATCAGGGCGAAGTTGCCCGTCGCCGAATCCGTATAGTTCACAGTCGTCTTCGGCTCGCTGTACAGAAACTGGCCATACAAGTTGAGCCACGAGAACGGGCTGGCGGTGGCCAGCACCTTGCTGTAAATGCTGCTGCCGCGGATGCCGTAGGCCTGCTGCAGGCTGTTCAGGACCAGGGTCTGGCCGAGCAGGGGCACCGGGTTGTCGCCGTAATTGGTTCCGCTGTAGGACGCCAGGTCGTCGTCTTTAAAGGTGGTGCCGCCCACTTCCAGGGTGAGGTGGAAACAATTGCACCACTCGATGCGGACGCCGGCCCGGTAGTTGTTGGTGGAGTCGCGCAGGAGGGTCGGCACGGCGAACTCGTCGTTGGAATCCTGCACCCAAGTATCGATGCCGTGTCCGTAACCGGAATTCCGGTCGAAGGCCAGGTACGGGATAATTTGTTTCCCCGGACGCAGGTCGAGACTGAAGCTGGTGTTGCGCCGATGGGTATCGAACGCCTGCTCGTCGAAACCGGCCGGCGCCAGAGGGTTGGAGTACGAGGGCAGGGCGTCGAAGTAGGCGATGTTGCGGTAGTCGAAGCTGAAATCGTAGATGCCCTGCTTGCGCGCATCCACGTGGGCGGTGCTGTAGGGATCGCCGCCCCATCCATAGGCGCGCGCATCCAGGCGGTCGAAGAGGCGCTTCTGGGGGTCCAGAATGGTAAAATCCATCCCGGTCAGCTTGGGCCCTTGTCCCAGGTTGACAACGCTCCGATACGACTGGAAATTGCCGGCGTCGCTGACCCAGCGGTAGCCGAAATCGACGCTGCCGGTAAGCCAGTCCTCGGCTGGCGCCGGCACCGGAGATTCGGTCTTCTCTTCGGTCTGCGCCGGAGTGGCGGCGGCCGGAGCGGCGGGCTTGGCTGGCTGTTCCGGCTGCTGCGCCAGGGCCGGAACCATCAGGATGAGGGCCAGCAGGTATCTCATTTGAGGAAGTCCCGGCTCACATAAGAGCCATGCACCTTCTGGTGGCAGAGGTTGCAGTTCTGGAACCGCGGACTGCGCAAGTCATGGATAGCCGGAGGAATCGTGCCCAGAGTGGCGGCGGGCGTGGTCGAAGGCATGTTGGAGTGGCACTCCAGGCAGACGAAGCGCACTTCCGGCCGTGTTAACATGCGCGGATTCGCCGAGCCGTGTGGTTGGTGGCATGCCGTGCAGCCCTCCAGGCGGACGGGCGGGTGCTCGTAGGTGAACGGCCCGCGCTTGTCGCCGTGGCACTTGAAGCAGCCTGGCTCATTGGCGCTCACGGTCTGCATGAGACGCGGCAGGAAGCTGCCATGCGGGTTGTGGCAATCGACGCAGGACATGGCGCCTTCCGGCAGCCGGTGTTTGTAAGGCCGCTGGAAGCTGGCCCATATGTCCGCATGGCACCCGGCGCACAGCTTGTTGAT
>Ga0181533_1003694_pt1 | contig 16388 bp, 16 predicted proteins | sample PEATcosm2014_Bin_45_FD_119772 | JGI IMG/M metagenome (GOLD analysis project Ga0181533, IMG submission 119772) | Peatland microbial communities from MTU Mesocosm Facility, Houghton, MI, USA - PEATcosm2014_Bin11_60_metaG | ecosystem: Environmental > Terrestrial > Soil > Wetlands > Peat | place... | reverse complement strand
CCTGCTGGGTGGCATGATTCCCGCCGCGTATAGTTCCTGCTTCCTTGACAGGGCTTGCGCGTCCCGTTGTCGGGACGGGTAGAGGCCCAGTCTCCGCAGGCTTGAGCTCGGGCATGTCCTGCCGTCGGGGATTCCACAGTGTAGGACCAATTACTGTCGGCCGTGCCGTTTAGGTTGTACCAGGCATTGGTCGTCAGATCGTGAAACACCCACTCGATGCTTGTCCCCTCTTGGAAGGGTCCCACGCTGGCCGAGAAGTTCCCAGCGCTAGGGTTGTAGGTCATGGGGGTGTCGGTCGTGTTGAGCCAGCGGCCCAGCTTGTCTACAACGGACCAGTGCAGGTTGATGCTGTTCGACGGGTTGCCGTCGAAGAAGATCGTGACCGAGTTGTCAGAGTTCAGCCGCCAGGTGCTCTCTCCCACTTGGGCGCTGGCAGGAGCCAGCGGGAGGACAAGACCTTCCAAGAATATCAGCAACACCACGAGGACGGCGCATGACTTTCTCCCCACAGGCATGGCCTTCCCTGAGGTTGCAGCGCTGTGCTAAGGCGAAGAACCAAAGGAAGAGAACTCAGACCTCTGCAGCGGCCACGGAGTACACTCTGGTCACGTAGTCTTCCACCATCCGGTAGGAGTTGAAGAGTGGCCCAACGGTCGCTATGCTAGCCTTCGCCATTTCCATCCACTTGCCCCGTTCACGGTAGTACAGAGGCAAGACCTGGTCAGAGAGCTTGGAAAACAAATCGTTCTCATCTTCCTTGTCGGGTGATTCGCTCAAGTCCGCCCACTCAGTCCGCCTGCCTATCCCCCAGCCGTTCACGCTCTCTATCCCACCTTCAAGCCACCATCCGTCGTACACACTGAGGTTCAACACGCCGTTCATCGCCGCCTTCATCCCGCTGGTCCCGCAGGCCTCCAGGGGGCGCCTGGGGTTGTTCAGCCAAAGGTCGGAGCCGGCGACGAGAATCTTGGCCAGGTCGATGTCATAGTCTGCCAGAACGGCTACCTTCACTCTCCGTGACCCTTCGTTCAGCGCTTTGGCCTTCCGAATCATATCAGCGATCATTGCCTTCGCAACGTCGTCCCTTGGGTGCGCCTTCCCGGCGATGACAATCTGGAGGTCTCCCCTTTCCGTCGCAATCCGTTCCAACCGCCCGGGGTCGCCGAGAATCATGCCGTTGCGCTTGTAGGACGCTATCCTCTTAGCCACGCTTACGGTAAAGGAGTCGTCTGCGAACCTAAGGCCGGTCCTGTCGTTCACAGTGGAGACAAGGATTCTCTTTACCACCTCGTGGGCTCTAGCCAGCTCCTCGGATGGAATCCCCATTGCCCTGGCCATCAGGGAAGGAGATTCTTCCCATCCGGCGATGTGCCTGTCGAAGAGTCTCTTCAGCTCCTCATGGACCCATCTCCTGTGGTAGACGCCGTTGGTTACGGTCGCAATTATGTCGTGGCCGACCACCCCTTTGGACACGAACTTGCTTTTCAGGGAGACTGCGTTGGTAACCCCGCTGTACCTCGCCGCCAATTTCGAGAGATTAAGGGAGCCGTCAGTCATCTCCTCATCCCAGTTCATCCATGGGTACTTCTTCAGGGCCTCCTTGACTGCTGCGCTGGGGAAGACATCGTTTCCGGCCGGGATGGGAGTGTGAGTCGTGAACACGCACTTCCTCCTTGCGGCCCCGACCTCACCAGCGTCTCTGAGGAGTTCCACGATTGCAAATGCCGCGTGGCTTTCGTTCAGGTGATAGACCTCCACGCTGCGACCGAGGGCCTTCAGCACCCTGTATCCCCCGACCCCCAGAATGATGTCCTGAATGAGGCGGTGCGACGGCTCTCCGCCGTACAGTCTTTCAGTGGCCGCCCTGACTTCGGCGTCATTCTCGGGGAAGTCCGTATCTAGGAAGAGGAGACTCACCTCGGCTCCTCCTTGTATCTTGTACTCCCAGGCCCCGACCTTCTGAGTTCTATCGCCTATCTCCACTCCTACGACCGCCCCTGTGCGAGCGAGAATCCGCTGCCAGTCCCAAGGCTGGGAAGAGTCGACCTGGCCCACGATTGCGTCGAGCTTCTGAGAAGCGTAGCCGTTCCTTGACAACAGAGTGACGAAGGTCGCAGGAAGACTCATGTCCGCAAACGAGTACGCAAGGTCCCCAGCGAGTATCCCGAGGCCTCCACAGTAGGTCGGGATTCTGCTGTCGATGCCTATCTCCATTACGAAAACAGCTCTAGTCAACGACTCACCACGGTATGTTAGGTGCCGCCGACCTCGGGCTATACAACCTTTCCAAGGGGCGGGTGTGCGCGTTTGGAGCGTGTTCAGGAGAACAGCTTTATCTTCGGCCCCCGACGTGTGTGCATGTGCTCGAAGGACAACAGACCAGGCTGAGACTGTCGCGCATGTTCGCCGACTGTTACAGCGAACGAGAGGGAGTACCTGAGTTCAAGCTGTTCATCGGAGGGAAATGGGTCCAGTCTGCAGGCGGAAGTACCTCGGATGTCGATTCACCAATAGACGACAGGGTCATCGCGAGGGTCCAGGCAGCTACAATCGCCGACGTTGAAGGAGCTGTGGGGGCGGCATATCAAGCAAGGAAGTCGATCAGGGACATTCCAGCCATTGACAGGATTGATGTGCTGAACCGGGCCAGACACATCATAGAAGACCACAGGGAGGATTTCGTGAACACCCTGGTGGTGGAGGCGGGCAAACCGGTGAACAGCGCCGTGGGCGAGGTAATAGCTTCCCTCAACAGAATAAAGATGACTATGGAGGAAGCCAGGAGCATCTTCGGCGCTTACGTCCCCGGGGACTGGTCAGAAGATACAATAGCGAAGTTCGCCTTGGTAATCCATGAGCCATTGGGGGTCATCGCTTGCATTTCTCCCTTCAACTATCCTCTCTTTTCAGTCATAGCGAAGGTGGTCCCCGCCATCGTTTCTGGGAACACGGTGGTCGTGAAGCCGGCGAGCGACGACCCTGTAGTCGCGCTTCTCCTGGGAAGGGTGCTGCAGGAGGCGGGGGTTCCCGATGGGGTAGTCAACGTCATCACTGGTTCAGGGAAACGAGTGGGCGATGCTCTGGTGAGCCACGAGTACGTGAGCATGGTAACCTTGACAGGGAGCACAGAGGTTGGAAAACATGTTGCCAGCCTAGTCGGGATGAAGAAGAGACACCTGGAGCTGGGGGGCAAGGGAGCGGCAATCGTGGCCGCCGATGCTGACCTGCCACTTGCAGCGAAGAAGGTCCTGGAGGGGTGCTTGAGGTACTCAGGGCAAAGATGCGACGCGATAAGCAGGGTCTTCGTCGAAGAAAAAGTGGCCGATCAATTCATGGGGTTGCTGATCAAAGACCTAGACACCTGGAAGCTCGGGGACCCCCGCGAGGCGTCGAATAGCATGGGGCCTCTGATCAATCCCATGGCTGCGGAGAGAGTCCAGTCGCTCGTCGATGACGCTGTTTCCAAGGGGGGATTGCTCATGAAGGGCGGAAAGCACAGTCAATCCTACTTCGAACCGACGGTTCTCGACCGCGTCCCCCTCGAGGCAAGGATAGCCTCGGAGGAAACTTTCGGCCCTGTGGTGACCGTAGTGAGAGTCAAGAGCATCGAAGAAGCGATCGAGCGAACCAACGAGTCCAGGTACGGTCTGGATTCGTGTGTTTTCACTAACAACCTCTACATCGCCTGGAGGGTGGCAAAGGCTCTCGAGGAAGGGACCGTCAGCATCAATGACGCCCCCGCTCACGGGGTAGGATACTTCCCCTTCGGCGGGAACAAGGATTCCGGTATAGGAAGAGAGGGCGTAGGGTACAGCATCGACGAGATGACGCGCATCAAGACCATACAATTCAACTTGGCACCGGCAGGACTGGGAAAGACTCGCCAGACGCCCAAGATGTAGTCCGGAAACGCGGGTCGGAGAGCAGCGCTCTGTCCAGGGTTCCGAGATAGGCTTAAACCCAGTGGGAGCCAGTCGTCGGGACAGCTCGGCAGATGTCCTCCCTCCTCTCTAAAATCCCCCAGTTTGAATTCCCACCGAGGTACGGACCCGAATGGGGATCCGGGGGAATCTTCGGTCTGAAGTATCACCGAGGGGTGCTGGCCTATACTCTGGCCTTCGAAGCAGAGACCCACTTCCAGAGGCAGGACGGCGAGAATGTATACAGATTCGACCTCATCGGAAAGGCTCCGCGGTCTGGTGGCGACACCTACAACGCCGTGGAAGCGGTGGACGACGAGATCTTCTTTGGCGGATGGGCACACGCCCCCGCGTCTTACGGAGGAAGGACAGGAAAGGGAGGGAAGATTCTATTCAACAACAAGTTCAGCCACCTTCATTCGTACGATTCTAAGGAGGACAGGGTCCGCCTTCTTTGGAGCGACACCCTGGCGCACGAGTGGAAGTGGGCTGGCGAGGTGTCGGAGATCGTCTACGACCCTGTGGAAGACCGACTCTTGGTCGCAAGGGCGGACGGTCACGAGCACCTGGGCGTGTTCGCTGTGAACAGGCGCACCGGTGAAGCCGCAAGAATCGGCGAGACCCCCGCTCTCAAGGGGACCCCGCACCTCGACTACGTGTGCTTCGACGTCAGGAGAGACTGGACGAAGGGGCTGGAGGGGATTCAGACACTCGACCTTGTCACAGGGAATTGGTCGGTCAGAGAGGTCGACTTCACAAGGGACTCCGTCGACGGCGGTGGGGCTTACTGGCCCGGCGCGGGCTGCGCGCTGTCGGCATATTCCAGACTGTTCTTCTTCGTGAGGGGAGGGGTGCTTGTCGGGGACCCGCTCGGCGACCTGGAGGAGATGCGGTTCGTAAGGCTCTTCGATTTCGGCACGGACTACTCGCCGTCAAGGACAGTCTGCAAGGCTGTGGGAGGAGGAATCCTGGTGGCCTTCAACGCGTACTCGCAGAGTTTCCTTCATCCGAGGAACGAGTTCGAGACGTCCATGAAGAAAAGGGCGAATTTCGTCAACGGGCCCTCCGTACTGCTCTACATCACCCCCCGCAGGTACGTGTAGTCGCGGCGCTCGGCGCGAGAATCACGAGTTTTGAGAAGGTGGGCGACTCGCTGGTCATTGCAGCTTCGACCGCCTCAAACTTGAGCGCCGACGACGCCACACCGGTAGACACTGGCCACAGAGACCTGTCGATCCTGCGTCTGGACTCGACCCTTGCAAGCAACCCGCCGTTGACATTCGACGTCCTTGGCGAGCACGTCGCAGACGCAACTTGGGGTGGACTTCCAGTCAATGGGCGCAGGAGAGCTGAACTGCATATCGTTTCAGCGAAGCAGAACCGACTTACTGTCTACGAATATGACTTGGGCCTCCCCGTGCAAATGGCCCGCTCCGAGTCCCTGGCGGTCAAGCAAGGGAGGCAGTCCTTCGACCTCACGGGCTACCGAGGAATCCTCTCGTTCAAGTTCGAAACCGCGGACCCAGAAACGAGGGCCAAAGTATGTCTGGAATGAGAGGCCCCCGGGTCCACTTGTAAGCTTCTTCGGTGTGCTGGCCTTCGTCTAATCCGGCTTCTTCTTCTGAACCTTGTAGCCTGTGAATACCCGGGTTCCTCCGACCGTACGCCGCCGCGAGGTTCCTCATTTTAGAGAACGAGCAAGCTCCTCGATCTTCAATGGCCAGTCTCTCGCCTTGACGACACTGCTTGAAACGAGGACTCCGTCCGCTCCCAGCTCGACCGCCCTCTTCACGTCTTCCCCGCTGACGATTCCGGCCCCGCATAGTACCTTGCCCCTGTATCCGGTCTCCCTCACCTTCGAAACGGTACGGCTCACAAGCTCGGGCCTGGCCTTCGAGACGGCCACACCTGATCCTATCAGCTCCGGCGGCTCGACCGCGAGGTAGTCTGGCTCCAGCCTAGAGAGAGTCACGGCCTTTGAGGTCGTGCCTGCACAGAGACAGACCTTGAGCGAAAGCCCTCTGAGCCGAGGCACCAGCCGCTTCAGCTCGTTGAGAGGCCGGGAGGACTCACTGTGGTTGAGAAGGGTCCCCTTTGCTCCTGCTGCCTTCACAGCCTCCGGGAGGAAGGCCCCCGTAGTCTTATCGCCTGTCTCGCTCCCGACCGTCTGGCTGAAGACTGGAATCGTCACTTTCGACGCAACCAGTGCGACCATTGGGCCCGGCGGGGCGACTATGACTTCTGCGCCCGTCTTCGACGAAGCCCGCTGCGCAGCTTCGGCGATTCTCAGCGAGCCCTCGCCTAGCACCTCGGGGTAGTTCTTCAGGTTGAGGATTATCGTCAAGTCGATGCCGCCACGTCAGCGGGAGTCAGGTCTTAAAGTATGGTCTCATTTCTCGCTCAGAGTACCGGGTCAGGAGCCTTCTCAGAACCCGTCTTCGTCCGAGTCTTCTTCCCATCCGTCTTCGTCCGAGTCTTCGTCGAAGTCTTCTTCCAGTTCCTGGTCCTCTTCGGACATTTTGACGGTCAGCGCGATTTCAATTAGTCTATTAAACCTCTCGGTGAATCGGGCACGCGAGAATTGGCTCAGGCCATCGTCCGCTTTGACAGAGACTCGATAGATCGCGCCAGATCAGTGGTCATTCGCGGAGGATTGATAGTTTACCCCACCGACACCGTCTACGGGCTCGGCTGCAATCCCACCAACGAGGATGCTGTTCGGAGGCTCTCGGAGGCCAAGAAGCGGAACCAGAGGCCCATCCCCGTCCTCTGTTCCTCGAACGGTGCCGCGATGAAGCTGGTCAAGATGAACCAGAGGGCCCTTGAACTTGCGAGGCGGTTCTGGCCTGGTCCCTTGACCATCGTGGCCCCCCTGAAGCGGAGCCTCCCCTTCCCACTTCACCAAGGGACCGGAACGCTGGGGGTTCGAGTGCCCGCCATGCCCCTCTGCGTGACTCTGATCGAGGCCTGCGGAGGCTGGCTCACCGGAACGAGCGCAAACCTCTCGGGGCTGCCTTCCGCTCGGACGGCTGCGGAGGCCGCGAGCCAGCTCGGCGACCAGGTGGACCTGATACTCGACGGAGGGAAGCTTGAGGGTCTCGAGTCGACAGTCGTCCGGGCGGTGGACGACGGTATCCAAGTTTTAAGGGTGGGTCCAGTCAGGGTGACGGACGAGACGCGAGAACGATGAACCTGATTGTGACATCGGCCAAGGGCCTTGAGGCGCGGGCCTCCGTTGAGTTCAAGGAGGTAGCGTTGCTCTCGGGCATCAGGAAGGTGACCATCGAGAGATCGGCCTACGATGGAGTCCTCGAGGTCGAGGTTGAGAACCCGAAGGCCCTGCTTTCTTTCATCAGCGAGTTCGTTCGTTCGGAACCGTTCAAGGTGAGGTTCGTCATGCGGGTCATACCCGTGGGCAGAGTCGTCGACACCAAGATTGAGGAGATAGTCGGAGCTGTCACCGAGCTGGCGCCGAGCATAGGAACCGCAGAAAGCTTCAGGATTACAATCGAGGCGAGGGACTCCCCCTATTCCGACAAGCAACTCATCGACGCGATAGCCGACGCGGTCGACAGGAAGGTGAGTTTGGACTCGCCGGACAAGATTGTCCTCATCCAGATCTTCGGCGAGTACACTGGGGTCTCCATCCTCGCCCCGAACGAGATCCTCAGCATCACGAAGCTTAAACGGGCGACTTAGGACTTCAGGGCGTTCAGGAGCGCGGCCTGCTCTATTCTGTCCAACTCATCAGAAGACAGCGCCCGCCTCTCAAGCTCTGATCCACCGAGATGTTTCACGCTCAGGCCGGCGAGTCCCCTGCCGGGTCCTGCTATCACTAGGAGGAACGGCTTCCCTTTCTTGGCCCCCATCTGCTCGATGGCCCTGGAGATCTGGGTCGTGCCTGCCAGGCGCAGAAGTAGGTCGATCTCCGGTTTCTTGGCCAGCAGGTTTTGGGTCCCGTTCGCACGGAGGGTCTGTGCTGCTATCATCTCGATGAAGAACCCATTTGTGGCCGCGTCTGCCCGGACCGCCTGCACGATTGATCCCGGGAGCCTGGCCTCGACGATCTTCCTGACGGAGTCTGGGTCCGCCCCTCCCCTGACGATGATGGAGACCACTTGAGCTTCCATGATTTCACCCGCCGTGTGAGAATGGTATCAGGACGACCTTCTGACCGCTCTTCACGACTCTCTTTACCGATGCGGGCACGAACGCCTCGCCGTCCTCCACCATCACCAGAGTGTTGTACTTCGTGAATCCCGGGTCCGCTTCGGTCGAGAGTGCCCTCAGCCGCGCCACGATTTCTTCAGCATCGAGCGCCTCGTCTGCCAGCTGGACTTCCTTCGCCCCGACGCTCGTCCCTATGTGGCCGAGGCACCTGACGGTGATCAACTGGAGTTGAGGAGGAGAAGTCTTTCCTTATACCTTCTGCCTTGGTAGAAGCTACCCGGGGGAAGCAGCTTCCCCTCTGGGAACTGGAGCTGCTCTCCGAGTTGGGCGCCAGTCATCGACTTGAGTTTCTCGATCGGGACATCGACCGCTACGGGTCTGGGGTCTACCGTGTGCATCGACGTCTTGCACGGGAAGAGCTTCCCACTCCTCGCAGCCGCGACAACGTCATCCTTCCCGAGCCTCTGGACGAGAACCACGATCTTCCTCTCGTCCTGGAGTGCGACATCGATTTCATCTTCAGGAACGAACTCCGTCTTCCAACCCGACTTCAGTGCGATTGCGTCCAGGCCTCGCATCGTCGCGAAGGCCCCTTGCAGGTCGATGGGAACCACCGGCATGAAGACGTCGTGGGAGCTAATTGCCGCAAGCCCGCCTCTGCGCGCGTCGAGGGCGGTGAACGCATCGGACAGAGTACTCCTCCTCGAGATTCCGGCATCGAAAAGTGTCTGGTTCATGTCTCCGCTTTCATGGAGGGCGTAAACTCTCGCCCATCTGTGAAGACCCAACGTCTTCGAGCTGTAGTCCACGGGGCAGCAGACCGCGCACTCCAGTCCCAGCCTCGCGAAGGCAGCCAGCCTGTGCATCCCATCGAGAACTGCGCAGCTCTCCGCGTCGACAATTATCGGGTCTCTCTGAATCCCTTCTCGTCTGATCTCTGATGCAATCCTCTCGACATGGCTGGGAATGGTTTCCTCGTGCGGCATTAGAGAAGAAACCAGCCTCAAATCAACCTTGGCCCATACTCTTTCTAGAACCAATGTCTACTCCGCCTTCACTTCGCCAGGCGTTTCTTCTTCAACCTTCTCTTCCTTCAGTGACTTCGTGATGTACCCTGCAATGTGGTTCCTGAGCCGCTTTGAGGGAATCAATGCCAGCTCTTTGAGGGCCGTCTTGTTCTTCTCGTAGTCGGCACTGAAGACCTCCGGGTGTCTCTCCAGAATCATCTCGGAAAGCCTTCTGGTCCGGTCCAAACTTGTGCCTCCCTCGACAGGTGGGGTGATTAAGTCTTCCCGCTGATGCCCAGGTAGCCGAGGTCGTTCCGCAGGAGGCGTTCCTCCGCTTCTGAGAAGGTCTGCTTCCAGAGTTCAGCGAGCGCGAAGACCACGGTCGGAATGAGAGAAGGTCCCCCGGCTCCACCCAGAGGCGCAAACGTGACTGGTCCGTCCGATTCGGCAAGAACGAGCGCTGGGTCGAGGCTGAATGCCATCCTCTGGAGCCTCTTGGAGTACAAAAGAGCCGGTCCGAAAGAGACGAAGTACCCCCTGTCATCGGCTTCTCTCTGCTCGGCTTCACCCTGGAACCAGTGCAGGAGGACCGGTTTCACGTCGTAGCTCGAGAGGACCTCAAGGCACTCCTTCTCCGCCCCTCGCGAGTGAACTTGAACGGGTTTCCCCACCTTCTCGACCGCTTCAAGCTGCCTCACGAAGGTAGCCATCTGCGGGCTCTTCGACGATACCTCTGAGTACTTCGGGTCCAGCCCGAGCTCGCCCGCGCCTGTCGCTTCGTGAAGGGCTCCTTCGAACCATCCGAGGTCGTCTCCGGCCTCGGCCTCCGAGGGGTGGACTCCCAGGAACGCCTTCACCAACCCGGGTTCGCTCCTGGCGATCTCGAGTGTCGCCATGGAGCTCGCCCAATCGATGCCAGATGAGAGAAGCATGGTCCCTGAGGCGCGGGCCAGATTCAGGCTCGGGAGGTGTTCCCGGTATGCGTACAGATGGATGTGCGAATCGATGAAACGCACGCCTAGCCCTCTCTCTGGTGGTATTTCAGACCATTCCTCCCACTCCTGACGTAAACCTGAACGTAGTAGTTGGTAAGTGCCCTTTCCTACCTCAAAACACCAAGAAACGCCGAAAAATCTGTCTAATCGCCCAAAGGTTCTTAAAGGTCCCTTACTTTTGGTTAAACCATGTCCAGTTCGGAGTTCGGCCTTGCGGCTGTCTACAGGGTCATAAAGAAGGCCGGCGCAGAAAGGGTGGGAGACGACGCGGCGATAGAGCTGAGGTCGGAACTGGAAGCCGTGGGTCTGCAGATCTCAAAGGTCGCAGTGGAATTGGCCGCCCATGCTGGCCGGAAGACGGTGAAGCCTTCGGATATCAAGCTGGCCGCGAAACAAGTTCTGAAACAGAATGCCTGACCGCCGGGCAGTGATTTAGCCCTACAGTGTTGTCAGGCCAGAGGGTCTCTGGAGGCGCAATCCTCTACCCACATTGTCAAAGCGTCGCATCGATATTCGCGCGCGCGCTATGAATTCATGGATCTTCGGCTTCGTCGCCGCGTCTATCCTAGTCGACCAGTCGATTCTCGCTATTGTGCTCTTCAGTTCCCCACCAAAGTTATAGACGGCGACTTTCGCCGTTCGCTCCGCCATGTCATCATGTAAAACCCGTTGGGGCAGTGGTGGCACGGCGTACCGTGCCCCGGTGGTGTAGCCCGGTCAAGCATGTTACCCTCTCGAGGTAGCGACGGGGGTTCAAATCCCCCCCGGGGCAGTTTCCAGCTTCTTTGGTGAATCAGAGCTAGATTCTAGCTGCTTGCGGGCAAGCCGTTGAATTGGGTAAGTGGTTCGAATCCCAATTGGTCCGTCTTCAAATAGACTTGCATTTTGACCCTAGAAAATAATGACCCCTCCGGCGACGGCGGAAGACCCTGGCCGCGGTCTCCTCGCAAGTGTTCCGAGGAGCATCCTGCTCTTGATCATTGTCTTAGCGGTTAACGGCTTTGCGTTCGGCTACCTCATGATATACATCGCTGCCTACCTCCCGCAGCTCGGAGTGCCAGCGGGGACAGTGGGACTCATACTGGGGGCCGAGGGGCTCTCCATGGCGGTCTTCGCCATCCCGTTCGGCCTGCTGTCCGATAGGAAGGGGAGGAAATGGCTCCTGATTTTGGGCTCGCTCGGCGCAGCGCCTCTGTTCTTCGTCTTCGCCCTCACCACAAACGCGACAGCGATGGTGACTGCGGGCGCCTTGGGCGGAGTCTGCGAAGGAACCTACCTTGCTACTGTGAACGCTACGATTGCAGACCAGACCGCCCCGAAGAACAGGGACTCGGCCTTCACGCTATCTTTCATCGTGGGGGGCGCAGGAGGCAGCCTCGGCGCCGCGTTGCCTTTCTTCGTTCCAGCGATAAGCAATCTCCTGGGCGTAGAGACCTCAGTTCTTCACTCAGGCTTGCTGTTTCTTTTCGGTTTCTTCAGTCTCGTCTTGTCGTTCGCGCTTTATGCGATACTGAGGAATGTTCACGAAACCATCAGGGCCGGAGGAACCTCCTGGAAGGGGAAGAGCACCAAGGTATTGCTGAAGTTCTCGGGCATTAACAGCCTCATTGGCCTGGGCGCTGGTTTCATAATCCCACTGATCCCCACCTGGCTCTTCCTCAAGTTCGCCGTTCCGGACACCTACAGCGGGCCACTGCTTGCTCTGGCGGGTACCACCATGGGCATCGCTGCCATCTTCAGTCCACGAATTGCAGCCAGAATCGGGTCGGTCAGAGCAGTCGTGCTCACGCAGGGGCTGTCACTGGCGTTCATGCTCGCACTCGCCTTTGAGGGGAATGTGCTGGCTGCGGCGGCCATCTATGTCGTCAGGACGATGCTGATGAACATGTCCTCACCGCTTATGGACTCTTACCTGATGGGCATCGTGGCGCCGGAACAACGGGGTTTCGCCAGCTCGGTCAACTCGGTGATATGGAGAATACCAAACAGCATAACGACGATTGCCGGCGGGGTCATATTGGCTTCAGGTAACTTCGTGCTTCCTTTCATTCTTGCCGGGGCGTTCTACGCCGTTGCGATTTCGCTATTTTACCCAACCTTCAGGAACGTCAAGCCTCTGAGTTGAAAGAGTACCTGGTCGCGCGCGCAGCTTAGCGGTCCTACCATAGCGATTGGAAGCTCTCCATTGTAGACGTCGCCGAGTATCCCAACGTGAAGGAGTACTCCCCTGACTTGGTCACTACTACGTGCGGATAGTCCTCCCCCCACCTCCATAGCACCTTCCAGTTGGACTCGCTCCCTTCAAGAGTCCGCGCGTGGTCTACGCACTGCCACGTTCCGCCGGCAATGACGGATGGGCAGGCGAAGGTGACTGCCCATCCCGACTTGGTCAGAGGATATCGGCTCATCGTCCCGAACTGGAAGAAGTAGAAGCTGCCGCTGAGCACCCCTGTGTTGAATGCCGGGTTTTGCTGTGTCGGCGCTAGAAACCCCGTGAAGTTGATGAGAGCGCCTGTCCCCACTTGGTACGCCCAGTAAACCGAGTGCCCCTTCCATTGCATCTGCAGGGTCACCGAAGACACGTTGGACCCGGCCTCGAGATGACCCATCTTCGAGAACAGCAGGTTCTTCCAAGAGTGTCCACCGCAGGCTGCATTGTTGTCGCAAATCTGCCACGCACTGGCAACGAGGGACTCGTTCCCGTCGTGGAACATGTAGACGTCGAACCTATAGCCGTAGTCGATTCCATCGCGGCAGCAGTCAGGTGAGTGGACTCCGATTCCGCCTGAGAGGAAGTTGTCGTCTCCAATCGAAGCCGGGGTGGTTCCAGCGAAGCTGACAGTTACTGCCACTCCAGTCGAGTGACCTGCGTCGGTGTCCATGTACCCTCCGGCGTACACCGGGATCCCAATGGCCAGGTGTGTTGGAGGTCCCGTGGCAGGTTCTGGCAGCACTCCGCTTACTTCGTCGGGGGTGACGACCACTACCAGTAGTAAGACGAAGAGCAAGACAATCAAGAGGGACCTAGAGAACCCTACTTCATGTCGTCTGACGACCTCCTTCCTGGAGTGGGCTGTTAGAGCACCGAGGGCAGAGCCCGTCAGCGCCCCCAGCGCCATCATCTGAACACCAAGGAGTATCTGCGGTAGGTAGCCTGTGGCCATACTCCAAAAGAGCGAAAACACGAATCCAGTCGCCGCCAATGGCAGCAGAAAGCCTGGCAACAAGCCGAGTCTAGAGCAGGAAGTGACCGCAGTGACAAAGGAAAGCAGGGCAAGAAAGATGAACATACTCCAAGGAAAGAGAGGAACTAGAAGCCGGGCGCCAGCGAGGGTGTACGCGACCGGAAGGAAGGCCAAGGCGACGAAAGTACCGAAAGCGACGACCACCGTGGCGCCCGGCGACTTGGCGATTCTGCGGCGAGCGCTGAGGCCGATGGATGCCCCCGCAATCGCTATGGCGCCTAGAAAGATTCCCATCCGAAGCGGCTCCAAGCCATCGGGACCAGCCGAGTAGCACACCTTGGGGTTACAGAGCACATAGGCGAACGAGAAGAACGCCCCCAGAGCGGACGCTTGAGTTGCAATCGCCGCCTTCAGGTCCAGTAGAAGAGCGCCTGCAACCACCGAGCCCACCAGCGCTATAGCGACGAAGAGGTCGATCCTTGACCCCGAGATTGTGTAGAAGGACGGGTCGTGACCGAGGAAGAGGTAGTTTGCGACACTCTCGACGAGGTACATTGGGCCGAAGGTGACGGAGAACGAGGCAATGCCCTTCAGGAGTTGACTCCGGCTCGTGGTAGTCAATCCGGCCGCCTTCTAGTAGAGCATTGTTACCAACTGCAGCTCAATCCACAATGCCAGGATGGCGCCCAATGCGCGCAGCCAGTCTCCTCGAGGACGACTCGGAATCCACTTTCCGGACCTGTTTGGGGTCGCTTCCGAGGAGCTCTCTAGCTCTCGTCTCGATTCGCAGGGCCCAGTCGCAACGGGCATCTTGTGCAGGCGGGCCCTGGCCTTCGCTGATTCGTCTAAGATCTACATCCTCGCCGTCGACTGCGATTTCCAGTTCCATGAGGATTGGGAGGCCGTAGGTTGGAATGTAATTGAGGGGACAATCTCAAACCATTTTGAAGAGAGAGTGGCGTCAGCGAAAGTGCTCGATGTTTGATATCCCAAGAATGAGGCCGCACAATTTCGCATTAGCCAAAGCCTGAAATAACTGAGAGGTGCTGGCTCTTGCCTGTTGCCAGAAAAAACCTGGGTAGAGGGGCACTATCGAAATAAGCCAAAATCTGGAGAATCAGGAAAATCAGGTCAGGTTGTAGATTGTGCCCATTGCGGCGGTACGGGCAAATACCATCTCGGCGTATGCAAGGTTTGCGGCGGAAAAGGAAAAGTTAGGGTCTAGCCACTCGATAGTTACAAGACGAAGAGCGGGTATGTTGCAAGGAACTAATGCAACATCCAGAGGCGGGGTTCCTTGATGACAAGTCGATGCACGTAAATACCGATTTCTCAACTTCCATAGATCGAAGACTGGAATGGAGACATGTCGGCGCTGCGGTGCTAACCTTGTCGAGGGCGCGAGTTATTGTCATGCGTGCGGGGCTGCCGTGGAAAAGAGAACGACGACACAAGAATTCTCTGTCTCGGCGGATGAACTGACGAAGAAGGTGAAGGAGCTACTCCACGAAGGGAACGTGAGAAGAATGCTAGTGAAAGATGAGAGCGGGAAAGTCCTCCTGGAGATACCTGTTACCGTTGGCGTTGTTGGGGTTCTCCTTGCGCCTTGGCTGGCTGCGGTGGGGGTAATCGCGGCGCTCGCGACGAAGTGCACCCTCGTGGTTGAGAGGATAAGCTAGGCAACGCGACAGCCCAGGCACTCCCCCGAGGCGCACCAAGCCCATGCACGCGCTATGCTATGCCTCCCTGTCCGGCACTCTTCCACAACCGGGCAACGCGCGCCTACTTCATTTCTTGGAGGGCCGTTTGGTTGAGGTAGTATCTTCCATTGATTTCGACGAAGATTCTTGTTCTCCCTTTTCGTCGTTTCATGATCCTCACGAATAGTCTTGACAAGCCCAGCTCCTCGGCGGTCAGGGCTGTTTCTGGGCTGATAGCCCCTTTCGCCTGGAACGTCTTTATGATTTCACCGATTCTCCCTCCACCAAAGCCTTCCATCTCATCTTCCCCTTGTTGGCCGGATGGGGAAGGCGCGGGGACAGGTTGCTGAGCGGCGGGAGCTGGACCCTGTTGGATGGGTTGAGTGACTGTGGCATGAGGTTGCCGTGGCTGAGGGCTCGGAGTCTGTGCTACGGCGCCAGAGTCCTGCAGGCCTGGTTTGCTTTCACTTGGACCGATGACCTCGCGGTCAGGCCCTCCTGGAAGGGCATTACTGCGGGCGCCCGCCTGAATTGTGGCAAGCCGGTCCAGCTTCACTGTGTACACGGCTGTCTTCTTTACCTCAATCTTCACCGGAGTTGAAGAGATGTATCCTTTGGCTTCCGCCTGGATATAGAAGTCGCCTTTCTTGACGGACTTGAATGTTATCTTTCCATCCTTGTCGGTGTAGCCTCTCAGCTTCTCCGGACCGTCGGCCGAAACAACCGCTTCAATGACCGGCGAGAGTGTTCCCCCGTCCTGCACTCTAATCGTCAGGTTACGTCGGCGATACCACAGGAGAATAATCAGGAATAAGATCACTACAACTACTATTATGATGAGCCAGACGATGATGGAAATACCGGATGTGATCGGGACAGGCGATGTTGACGTTGTTGAGAAGGTGGTCGCGGTTGGAGTAACCGAAACAGACAGCCAGTACGCTTGGTTGGGCCCGTGGCCTTCAACGGGGGATCCTTCTCCCTGGTAGAGTATGAGCCAGAAAGGACCTGTCCCGACTTGCTCGCTCACCGCGCCCAGTACCTGGCTTCCCTGGCTAACAGCGTACCAGGCATTCCCTGAAGCGTCGACGGAGATCTGCAGCGTATAGACAACATTCACGCTCGGGGTACGATACAGCTTCGTGGTGTGCGTCCAACTGCTTCCGTTCGTCCCAACTTTGCCATCGATGCCGTAAAAGCATTGGTTCGGTGGGATGGAAGAATTGGCTGAGATACCACAGGTTGATAGATCGCCACAGTCGCCCAGATGGCTACAGTTCAGCGGGTTCAAGTTGCCGTATACAGTGACGCCAGAAGTGGCATCAGCCGAAGACATGGCGAAACCGAACGTGTGGCCGTTCGAGACTGTCCCTTCAACCGTAGCGGTCGCAGTAAAGGGTGGTGTGAAGTT
>Ga0181533_1003693_pt1 | contig 16389 bp, 10 predicted proteins | sample PEATcosm2014_Bin_45_FD_119772 | JGI IMG/M metagenome (GOLD analysis project Ga0181533, IMG submission 119772) | Peatland microbial communities from MTU Mesocosm Facility, Houghton, MI, USA - PEATcosm2014_Bin11_60_metaG | ecosystem: Environmental > Terrestrial > Soil > Wetlands > Peat | place... | reverse complement strand
GTTGCCACCGACGACCTCAAGGTCGCCGTCAACGCCGCGATCGCCTTGGAGCGTCCGCTGCTGGTCAAGGGCGAGCCCGGCACCGGCAAGACCGTGCTCGCGATCGAGATCGCGAAAGCGCTTTCGGCGCCGCTCATCGAGTGGCACGTCAAGTCGACCACCAAGGCGCTGCAGGGACTTTACGAATACGACGCGGTGACCCGGCTGCGCGACAGCCAGTTGGGCGACCTGCGCGTCAAGGACATCCGCAACTACATCAAGCGCGGCAAGCTGTGGGAGGCCTTCGTCGCCGACGAGCGGCCGGTGCTCTTGATCGACGAGATCGACAAGGCCGACATCGAGTTCCCCAACGACCTCTTGCAGGAACTCGATCGCATGGAGTTCTTCGTCTACGAAACCGGCGAGACGATCCAGGCGCGCCGCCGCCCGATCGTCGTCATCACTTCGAACAACGAGAAGGAATTGCCGGACGCGTTCCTGCGCCGCTGCTTCTTCCACTATATCCGCTTCCCCGATCCCGACACCATGCGCGCGATCGTCGACGTGCATTTCCCCGGCATCAAGCAGCGTCTGGTCGCCGAAGCGCTCAAGCTGTTCTACGAGATCCGCGACGTGCCGGGCATGAAAAAGAAGCCGTCGACCTCCGAACTGCTCGACTGGCTGAAACTCCTGATGGTCGAGGATATTTCCGCGGAGACGCTGCGCGAGCGCGATCCGAAGCGGCTCATTCCGCCGCTGCACGGCGCGCTGATCAAGAACGAACAGGACGTGCATCTGTTCGAGCGGCTCGCCTTCATGGCCAGAAGAGACGGCCGCTGAATCTCGTCGAGTGAACGCGAGCGCGGGAAGCGCCAAGAAGCGCCAAGAAGCGCCAAGAAGCGCGATGACGGGCTTCACCGCTCGTGCAAACTGTCATGGATATGTTCGCTGAGCGGCGCCAGCAAAAAGTCGACGATCCGGCGTTTGCCGGTCAGGATTTCGGCCTTGACCGACATGCCGGGCAGCAAGGCGCCGGGGCGACCGTCGACCTTGAGCGAGTTGCCGTCGATCGCGATATGAACGGTGTAGCGCAGCCGTTCGCTGCCTTCGACGTTTTGGAGGTCGTCGGCATCGCGCTCGGTGCCCTGACGGACCGAAGCGGGATTGACCGGGGTTGCTTCGGCGTCGCGATCGATGGCCAGGATGGTGCCCTTGGCGAGGCCGTAACGGGTGAACGGATAGGCGTCGATCTTGATTTCGACCGGCTGGCCGACCGACACGAAGCCAATGTCGCGGTTTTCCAGCACGGCCTCGACCTCGACATTGTCTTCGTCCGGAACGACCGAGAGCAGTTGCTGAGCCGGGGTTACCACACTGCCGATGGTGGTGACTTGAAGCTGCTGGACGGTGCCGTTGATGGGCGCCCGCAGGGTTTGCTGATCGGTACGATGGTTGGCCTTGGCAAGCTGTTCCGCGGCGGCGCGGTAGCGTTCGCGGGCCTTGCTGAGGTCGGTGAGCGCCGTGGTATAGATTTCGGCTTCGGTCCCGGCGCTTTTTTGATCGAGCCCGTCGATCGCGGCGACGAGCGAATCGATTTTGGCGCGATTGATTTCCAGTTCGCCCTTGGTTTCGGCCAGCGCCTGCTGACTCTCGAGCGAGGTGACGACGGAGACGATGCCGCCCAAGGTCGCCTTCTCCCGGATGTCGGCCCGCTCGGCGACGTAGGGGAGTGTGTTCTGGACCTTGGCGAGGGTCTGTTCCAACGCCAGCTTTTCCGCGACGCGCTGTGTTCGTTCCTGTTTGATCGCCCCGAGTTTGGCGGCCCGTTCGGCAATCTGGGAGGTCAATTGCGCCTGGGCACGCTTGATGTCGAGGACGCTGGCTTCGGCGACGGCGGAAAACGCGGCTTCGGAGCGGTCGTCAAGGAAAGCCTCGAGACGAATCTGGTCGAGGTCGGCGGCAATCATATCTTGCCGGGCGTGTTCGCGTTCGGCGTTCGCTGCGGTCGGGTCGAGATCGATCAAGGCCTCGCCGGCCCTTACCTTTTGCCCGGGATGTACCAGAATGGCCCGGACCGTCGAAGTTTCAAACGGCTGGATCACCTTGGTGCGCATCTGGGCTACGATCTTTCCGGAGGCGACGGCGACGATGTCGACGTGACCGATCCAAGCCCAGGCGATGCCGACGACGGCAATCAGGCTGATGATGAAGGCCAGCAAGCGGCCGGCTGGCGAAGGCGGAGTATCCAGGACTTCCAGGGCGGCAGGCAGGAATTCTCGTTCGTCCGGGAGCAGACCAAGACCGGCGCCGCCTTGGATGACCCGCAAGAGGACGCCCGGTGTCTTGACTGGCAAGGGCGGAGCCGGCTTGGGTATGGCCGGCTTGGGCGTGGCCGGCTTGGGCATTGCAGACGGGTTTGCCGGGGTCATGATCATGTTCATGCGTATGCGTTATCGCGCGGCCGCTTGCAGACGGTGCAGCGCGGCGTACCGTCCGTCGCCCGTCACCAGTTGATCATGATGGCCGTCCTCGACGATCGAACCGTTTTCGATGGTCAGGATGCGGTCGGCGCTGCGGACCGTCGAGAGCCGATGCGCGATGATGATGACGGTGCGGCCTTTGACGATCTCACGCATATTGGCCTGGATGATGCTCTCGGATTCATAGTCGAGCGCCGAAGTGGCTTCATCGAAAATCAGGATGCGCGGGTTGGTCACAAGCGCCCTGGCGATGGCAATGCGCTGGCGCTGGCCACCGGACAGCGATGTTCCGCGCTCGCCGATCGGGGTGTCATAACCCTTCGGCATTTTGCAGATGAACTCATGCGCGCCGGCGAGCTTGGCAGCGGCGATCACACGATCGAGCGGCAGAGCGGGGTCGACGAGCGCGATGTTCTCGCGCACGGAGCGGTTGAACAAGATGTTTTCCTGGAGCACGACACCGGTCTGACGGCGCAGCCAAGCCGGATCGATGACGGCGGTATCGAAGCCGTCGATCAGGAGACGACCCGATTCCGGCAGGTAGAGGCGCTGCAAGAGCTTGGCGATGGTGCTTTTGCCGGAACCGGACGGCCCGACGATGCCGACCACCTGTCCGGCCGGGATCTTGAGGCTGACATCGCGGAGGACCGGTTGGGAATTCAGCCCGTAGCGGAAAGTGAGCCGTTCGAGCTCGATGGCGCCGCTCAACGCGGCTGTCACCGCCTGGCTGCTGGTGGAATACGGTTCCGTCGGGGTGTTGAGAATGTCGCCGAGACGTTCCACCGAAATCCGGACCTGATGAAAATCCTGCCAGACTTGGACCAGGCGCAGCACCGGACCGCTGACCTGGCCGGCCAGCATGTTGAACGCCACGAGTTCGCCGACCGTGAGCTCGTTGGCGATGACGAGGCGGGCGCCGAGGAACAGCGTAATGACGGTAGTGGCCTTGTTCAGGAGGTTGGCGGTCTGGCTCGAGATATTGCCGAGCTGCGCGGCGCGGAACGAGGAGTGGACATAGCTGGAAAGCTGCTCCTCCCAGCGCCGCTGCATCATCGGCTCGACGGCCATCGCCTTGATGGTCTCGATCCCGGTGATGCTTTCGACCAGGAAGGCCTGGTTTTCCGCACCGCGGCGAAATTTCTCCTCGAGCCGGTTGCGGAATGCCGGGGTGACGGCGAACGACAGCAGCATATAGAGCGGCAGCACGCCGACCACGACCCAGGCCAGGAGCGGGCTGTAGAGGAACATCACGGCCAGGAAGATCGCACCGAACAAAAGGTCGAGCACGAGCGTGATCGACGAACTGGTGAGGAACTGGCGGATGGTTTCGATCTCCCGCACCCGGGCAACGGAATCGCCGACCCGACGGGCCTCGAAATAGTTCAACGGCAAGCGCAGCAGATGGCGGAAGATGCGAGAGCCGAGCTCGACGTCGATACGGTTGCTGGTATGGGCAAACAGATAGCCGCGCAGTCCCGACAACGTGGCGTCGAAGATGGAAATCAGCGCCAAACCGGCGACCAGAACTTCGAGCGTCGACAATCCGCGATGCACCAGCACCTTGTCGATGACGGTCTGGAAGATCAGCGGCGTCGCCAGCGCGAACAATTGGATCACGAAAGACGCGATCAGCACTTCGTAGAGAATGGTGCGGTATTTGTGGACCGCGCCCCAGAACCAGGTGATGTCGAAACGTCGTCCGGTATCGTCGAGCTCCGCCCGCTTCGTGAGCATGATGACCCGGCCGGTCCAATCGCGCTCGAAATCCGCGATCGTCATATTGCGAGGACCGGCATCGCCATGGCCGATCATCAGCACATTTTCATCGGTCACCTTGCCGACGACGACGAAGCCGCAGGAACGCATCTCCGCCAGCGCCGGCAGCGGTATTTTGGGAAGACGTTTGATTGTCGAGGTCAGCGCCTTCACCTTGACCGAAAACCTTCTTGCGGCCAGCAACAGTTCGGTTTCCGAAAGCGCGCCGGATTTGCCCGCCTCATGCTGGATGCGATCGGGATCGGCCGAGATGCCGAGCACCTGGAGACACAGCGCCAACGCCCAGACACCCTTGTCTGCTGCGACACTCGGCTCGCTTTGCAAAGGACTTACCGTGGCTGATATGACGTTTCCAACACGCGCCACGGTATAGGGACGAAATGTTATAGGAGCCTTCTTCGGCCGATAAAAAGTGAACCGGCGCGCGTCCCGTTGGCCGGATGGTGACCAAATTGTTAGCAGGACGGTTAAAATAGCCGTTCAAGGATTCATCGGCAGCCGCGGCTGGAGCGCGGTCTTTCCCCGATTCTCATCGGGGAAAGATCAGTAGTGGCGTGTCAGCATGTCCCGCAAAAAGCCTGCCCTCGGACGCGATCCGAGGGTGGAAACCGGCGTTGCGGAAAGGACATGCTAAAACAAACACCTAGTGCGCCGGACTGGCGAGCGTAACCGGGTTGTTGTTCGCCGACCCGACGAGGCCGGTCGTGACCGAGGTGGAGGTCGTGACCACGGACGAGATCGCGGTGACCAGCTTGCCCGCCGCCGCCGCCACCGAGGCCGCGAAGGTCTCGGATACGGACGCGCCGCCGGCGTCGGTCGCGGTCACCTTGAGGCTCAAGCTTGCCGTGGCGTTCGGCGCGACCCCGGTGAAGCTGTCGGTAGCCCCATTGAAGGTCAGCCACGACGGCAGCGCCGAGCCATTGGCCTGCGTCGCGGTGTAGGTCAGCTTCTCGCCCTGAGGGTCCGTGAAAGTATTGGACGGCAGAGCGAGATTTATGGATTGACCTTCGGTCCAGACTTGGCCTGCCGTCTGCGCCGTAACGGATGGAGCAGCCGGTGCCGGAGTGGCGACCGAGAACGTCTCCGAGTTCGCCGCGCCGCTCGTGTCGGTTGCCGTCACCTTGATGCTCAAGCCGGCCGCATTGGTCGGGACCGTCCCGGTGAAAGTCCGCGTCGCGGCATTGAAGCTCAGCCACGACGGCAGCGCCGAGCCGTTGGCCTGCGTCGCCGAATAGGTCAGCGTTTCACCCTGCGGATCCGTGAAAGCGTTGGACGCTAGCGTGAAGTTCACTGCCTGACCAAGCTTCCAGGACTGCGCAGCCGCCTGCGCCGTAACGCTGGGGGGCGTTGCCGGAGTCGCCACGGTGAACGTCTCGGACGCCGACGATCCACCGGCGTCTGTCGCCGTGACCTTGAGGGTCAAGCCGGCAGCCGTATTGGGCGGCGTCCCGGTAAAGGTTTTCGTTGCTGCATTGAAGCTCAGCCACGACGGCAACGCCGAGCCGTTGGACTGCGTCGCCGTATAGGTCAGCGCTTCACCCGAGGGATCGGTGAAGGTGTTCGCTGCCAGAGCCAAGTTGACGGGTTTGCCGATGGTCCAGGTCTGATTGGCCGTCTGGCTGGTGATGGTCGGCGCCGCTGGGGCCACGAGATTGGCCGCGAAGGTTTCCGAGGTCGACGCGCCGCCGGCATCGGTTGCCGTCACCTTGATGCTGAGATTGGCGCTGCCCGCCGGCGGCGTCCCGGTGAAGGTCTTTGTCGCGGCATTGAAGCTCAGCCACGACGGCAGCGCCGAGCCGTTGGCCTGCGTCGCCGTATAGGTCAGCGCCTCACCCGAGGGATCGGTGAAGGTATTGGCGGCGAGGGCGAAATTGACGGGAGCGCCGAGCTTCCAGCTCTGAGCGGCGGTCTGGCTGGTGATGGTCGGCGCCGCCGGGGCCACCAGATTGGCCGCGAAGGTTTCCGAAGTCGACGCGCCGCCGGCATCGGTTGCCGTCACCTTGATGCTGAGATTGGCGCTGCCGGCCGGCGGCGTCCCGGTGAAGGTTTTCGTTGCTGCATTGAAGCTCAGCCACGACGGCAGCGCCGCGCCGTTGACCTGCGTCGCCGTGTAGGTCAGCGTTTGGCCCTGCGGGTCCGTGAAGGTGTTGGACGCGAGCGCGAAGTTCACCGCCTGACCAAGCTTCCAGGTCTGGGTCGCCGTTTGCGCGGAGACGACTGGCGCGGCGAGACCGGTGCCGGTGCCGATATTGTCTGCCGTGATGACATCGCCGTCGGAAAGAACGGTCGAAAGGCTGACCTCGAAGGTCGTGTCCCAGCTCTGGCCGCTCGCCGTGCCCCAGGGATTGCGGATGTCGAGCATGCCCGTGGTGCTGTCGTAGCCGTAAATCGACATCGCATGATCGGCAACCAGGGTTGTCCGGCCGGAGCTGTCAGTCGCATTGGTGTAGGACGACAGGACGAGGTCGTCGCCATTGGCGAGGTCGGAAACCAGCGTGCCGAGCAGCCCCGCCGTGGAGATTCCGGACGAATAGCTGGTCTCGGCAAGCGACGAATTGAAGACGACGGCCGCGCAAGAGCCGCCGCTGGTGTAGAAGTCGGTGATCGCCGATGCTCCGGTCACCGCTTCGAGGGCATAGGCCGGCGCGCCACCATTGCCGATCGTCGACCAGGAGTTGCCGTCATTGATATAATTCCCGGTGTCGACGCCGCCGGCCTGAAGCTGCGCATAGCCTTTCTCCGCGAGGCTCGCCCAGATGTCGGTGCCGTGATTGAAGATGCCGCCGCCGTCCGCCAGCGACGTGTTGACGGTGACATAATCGGCGGTGCCGTCGACGTAGAAGCGCACGCCGTAGGCGTTGTTGCCGTTCGACGTGAACATCGAGGAGATGATGCCGGAATTTTGCTCCGCAACTTCGGCGACGCTCGACAGGAAATAGCAGTCGCCGAGATAGCCTTGGTTGACGTCGTTCATGCTCGGGCCCGACGCGCCGAACAGCGGGTTCGATGAGGCCGAGTAGGTCACCGAGAAGCTGGAGTAGCCGGACATGGCGACCTGCGAACTCGGCAGGTCGGTGCCGAGGAGCCACTTGCCGTTCAGTTCCGCAAGCTGCGTGGCGGAGGAGCCGGCGGCGAGATTGCCCAAACTCGTCGACGCGGCGGCTCCGCCGGTCCAGGTCGCGTTCGCCGCATTGCCGTTGGCGAGGCTATTCATGACGTCCGTCAGATAGGTCGACGTCGTCATGCCGTTGTTGAGATTTTTGGCAATCGTCTTGAGGTCGGCCAGTTCGGCCGTGGTGAGCGAGGTATTGGTGGATGTCAGCGTCGCGTCGAGGTCAGCGACCAGCTTCTCGAGCCCGCCATAGGTGACCGTGCCGCCGACATCGGCGGCGGCCATGTCGGCGGCAATCGATGCGGTCGACAGCGTGCTCACCCACGACGGGACTGCGGCGGATGTTCCAGTCGGGGTCAGAACGGAAGGCGCCGGCGTCGACACCGACGTCGAGGGCAGCGTCGACGCCGTCGTCGCGCTTACCGAGGATAAAAACGCGTATTGCGCTGTTGGGGCCTGAAACCCGGGCAACGGGGCGCCGGTGTAAAATGCGTCGACGTTCGGATCGCTTGTATCGGTTTCATTCCGGGCTTTTGTAGCCGCAAACTTAGAATTAACGGACAGTGTCATCGACGCCTCGCCCCGCATGATTGCTCGTTCGCGGACCGTGCTATGAATCTCCTTACGGCGCCTAAGTAGATTGCCGATAAGTCTAATCAACTACCAAAAAAAGGCAGCACGTCCCCTCGGGCCACCAAGGTGATTTAAGGGGCGTCAACGGCATGCCTGCAAATTTTATTTATATCTGATCGGAGGAGTTCGAGTTGGCCGCGAGGGCCGGTGATCTGTAGCCCGGATGGAGCGCAGCGCAATCCGGGAACGATCGATCCGCGGCAATGTCCAACGCCGGATTACGCTGCACACCATCCGGGCTACTTACTACCTACCACAGCGGCCGCATGGTGAAGGAATAAGTGGCGCCCAGCCCGAAAGTGAGTTGGTTCGGCGAGCCGCGCTGCGTCACCAGCGGCGAATCGGCAGCCGAACCGGTCAGCCTTTCATATTCGGTGAACGCATGCGCCGACCATTGCGGATTGAAAAAATACTCCACCTGCGCCCCGGCGCCATAGGAGTACAGACCGCCGCCGGCGTTATAGGCCGACAACCGCGGCTGGCTGGTTAGATTGGCTGCTGCCGCCTGCGCCGCGGTGATGCCGAAATAAGGCGAGATCGCCGCCGCCGTTTGCAGCGTCAGACGCGGCCCGGCCGAGAATCTGAACTGCCCGGCCGAAACGACCGCGTCCAGGAACACGTCGCCGGTAAGGCCGGTCTCGCCGCCAAAACCTTGGCGCACTTCGCCGCGCAAGCGCAGCCAGGGCACCGCCCAGAATTCGGCATAGCCGCCGGCTTGGACCGCGTAATTGACGTTGCCGAGACCGTTCAGCTCCGGATAAGACGAAGCCTTCCGCTGCCAGACGATCTTGATCGCCGGGCCGAGCTTGAACTGGCCGAGATCGAGGACGCTGAATCCGAAACTGTCGCGCGGCCCGAAAAAATCCGGCGGCGTTCCGTTCTTGCGGATGCTGAAGAGCGGCATGCCGCTCCAACCGAACTTACTGTCCGGAGCGCCCGCCCAAGCCGGGATAACGCGGCCCTCCAGCCCGATGGTGACGATCCAATCCGGCGTGGCCGGCGCGTAGACCGCCGGCGCGCTGGGCGGCGGTGCCGGAGCCGGAAGGTCGGCAGCCGCGGCAAGCACCGGCACGCCCAAAACTATGCCGAAGACTAAAGGTGCAAGCCCCAAACGCCCAGTGGACGACACCATGGCCACGCCACCCCACGCGCAATCCCGACCCGATCTTACAGCAAGAATGACCGTCGGGAAGGCGGGCGCCGTCGAATAGTAAACAAATCCGGCTAGGCACGTTGCCGATATGTTCGGCGCGCCGGTTCAGGCCTTGGCTCGCTGGCGCCGCCTTTTGCGCTTTGCCGGCGCGGCGGTCGGACGCGGCGCCTGTTCGGGGGGGATTGCATTGTCCGGGCCGTCGCCGGGCGGGACAATCGGACCCGCGGTCGGCCGCGGCTGTTTCGCTTGCCCGCGCAAGGCCGCCGCCGGCTCTGCGACCGTTTCGGCGGTCAGGTCTGGCGTTGCGGCGTCGTGCGCCTTTCGCTGCAGGCGCTCGCGCGCCTTGGCGCGACGTTCGTCGACGGCGGCGCGCAAGCGTTTGATCACGACCCGCAACTGCGCCGCCGCGCGGCCGATCACGCCGCCCGTCCAGACCAATTCGAACGGCGTGAATTGGCGCCACGTCTGATCGCCTTCGACGATCGCGCGCGCGATGAGATTGCCGGCCATGGCGGTGGTATTGAGACCGTGTCCGCCGAAGCCCGAGGCAAGCCAGACGCCGGAGCCGAGATCGCCGATCTGCGGCATCCGGTGAATGGTGAGGCCGAGCGTGCCGGCCCAGGCGTAGTCGACGGCAACGTCGCCGAGCTGCGGATAGGTCTTTTTGATATCGCCGGTGAGCGCGCCGACATAGCGGCGCGGATCGCGCAGCCAAGCCGTCGAGCGGCCCGACAGCATTAAACGGTCGCCGCCAACGATGCGGTAGTGATTGTCGGCGAGATCGGTATCGCTGATGCCGCCGCGATAGCCGATCGCCCCGCCAAGCCGTTCGCCGAGCGGAGCAGTGGCGATGACATAGGTCGTCACCGGCACCAGCGTTGCTGCCACCCGCGGCATCAAGGCACCGAGCTCCACATTGCCGCACAGCACGATTTGGCTGGCGCGCAGCCGCGCGCCGGACGTGACGATGCGCTTGCGCACGCCGGTCGGATCGATCGACACGGCCGGCGTGTCTTCGAAAATGCGCGCACCGTCGCGCTCGGCCGCGGCGGCCAGCGCGAGCGCGTAATTGACCGGGTGGATGGTGAAGGCGCGCGGATAATTGATCGCGGAAAAGTAGCGCTCGCTGCGCAGCACCGCGCGCACGCGTTCGGTCGGCCACAGCTCGATCTCGCAGCCCAACGCCGCGAGCGAACCGGCATCGCGGGACATTTCGTCGTCGTTGTCGGTCTTGGAGACGTAAAGCCAGCCGTCCTGCCGATCGATGCCGGCAGCGCGCTCGGCCCGGATCGTATCGCGGACATAGTCGAGGCCGGCCTGCGCCAGCGACCACAAATCCTTGGTCCGCTCGAAGCCGACGCGGGCGACAAGCCGATCGGCGTCGGCGCCGAAACCCGGCAGCACGAATCCGGTATTGCGGCCCGATGCGCCTTGGGCGAGGCGGCCTGCCTCCAACAACGCGACCGACCAGCCGCGGCGCGCGATTTCCCGGGCCGTCGTAAGACCGGCAAGGCCGCCGCCGATCACGCAGACATCGACGTCGAAATTGAACGACAAAGGCGGCCGCGGCGGCGCAGCCACCATTGTCGCTGAGTACCAGCTGTCGCCGTACGCTTTACTGGCAGCGGTGTCGGTCATATGACGGCGTCCCGGACTTGATCCCCGATTGGGCCCGGCGAATTTGTCGCCGGTATGTAGGCACTTCCGTTTCACGGCACCAGAGCGCGATCCCGACCGGCGGACGCTGGATTCGAAAGATCGTGTGCATCCCGACGACGCGAGGTTCCGATTCACTCGGAACGGATAAAGGCTCTAGACTCCTTTTGCCGGGAAGGCGAGATTACCGCGATGCGTCGTTTGATATTGCTGCGCCACGCCAAGACCGAACGCGCCGAAGCCGGAGCGCGCGACCGCGACCGCAAGCTGATCAAGCGCGGCCGCGCCGACGCCCCCGTGATCGGCGGCTATATGGCGCATCACGGCCTCGTCCCCGACCTCGCCGTCGTCTCGCCGGCGGCGCGGGCGCAGGAAACCTGGACGCTGGTCGCTGCCTGTTTTGCCAAAACGCCGCAGATGGTGACCGACGACCGCGTCTACAATGCCACGGTGGAGAAGCTCGTCGAGGTCATCGGCGATACGCGCAAGGCGCGCTCGCTGCTGATCATCGGCCATAATCCCGGCCTGCACGATCTAGCCGTGACATTGATCGCCTCTGGCGACGTCGAGGCGCGCGAGCGCATCAATGAGAAGCTGCCGACCTGCGGCCTCGTCGTCATCGATCTGCCTTTCGACGATTGGGCCCGGCTGCACCCGCAGGCCGGGCGGATCGAGCGTTTCGTCAGTCCGCACCTGATCGGCGCACCGACCGATTGAGGCAGAGCCGGGATCGAGGCGCGCGGGCCGTTGCGGACGGCGGCCGGTTTATGCCAGCGTTAGCCGTGGGCCCATTCGCCATCGTATAATGGCGCAACGGCCGTTGCGGGGTGACTACCGACAATGCCCACGCTCGCTTCGAATATTTTCGCCACGTTCGGCCGCCGCCAGGCGCCGACCGACACGGCCGACATGCATCGACAAACGGCGAGCGGACCCGATCGGGGCGGCGACGTCACCCCGGAACCGCTGTCAAATCTTTCACCGGGCGGACATTTGCTGCTGCCGACAGCGATTTTCGCGATCTCGGTCCTGAGCATCGAGTTTACGCATGCGTCGCATTTCTTCGGCGGCCTGTGGGCGTCGGACGCCGTTATCGTAGCCGCCCTCCTCCGTCACGTGCGCAACCTCGGCAATTATGGGTCGATCATTTTGGGCGGAGCGGCTGCGATCTTTCTCGCGGGCGAGGTCATGGGCGACAGTCCGATGCTTTCGGCGACCCTAATACTCGCGGACCTGGCCGAAATCGGCTTCGCCATTGCCGTCTTGTCGCTGTTTCGCATCGACGCGTCGAATTTGGCGTCGTTTCGAAACCTGCTCATTTTTATCGCCGTCGCCGGAGTCCTTGCACCGATCGCAGGTATCATCGTTTGCGCTATCGCAATGCGCCCGTTGTCTGGATTTTCTTGGCTTGGCATGGGGCGCAACTGGTATGTCGGCCATGCGCTCACGATGATTATCGTGGCGCCGTTCCTGATCAGCGTCACCTCGCGAGAATGGCGCGCATTGCGCATCGGAGAAAAACTGCCGGAGACCGCGGCGGTCATCGCCTTGTTCATCCTCATCGGCACCATCGCCGCTTATTTCAGGCCGGCTGTTTTCGCCGTTCCTCCGGCAATATTGATTGCCACGGTGAGGTTCGGCCTCGTCGGCGCGACCGTGACGACCCTTGTCACGGCGCTCATCGCCACCGCTTTCGTCGCCATGGGTATAGGCCACCCCTTTCTGCCGGTGTCGGAACTGTCGGCGCAAATCTTGAACCTGCAGGCGTTCCTGGCGATCACGTCGTTCTGGGCGCTGCCGACGGCGGCCTTGCTGACGGAACGCGACCGCCTGTTGCGTGATCTGTCGCACGCCAACGCGCGTTTGACGATCGAGAGCGAAAGAAAATCGCACTTGGTGATCGGGCTGCGCCGCCATCTGACGATGGCCGAGGAAAAGGAGCGTTTGCGGCTGTCGCACGAATTGCACGATCAGGCCGGACAAAGCCTGATTGCAGCCATTCTGGAAATCAACGAGATTGATCCTTTGCTTCTCGATCCGGCCCGCGACCGCCTGCATATCGTGCGCAAGAAGATGGAGGATTTGGGCAAAACCCTGCACCGCATTGCCTGGGAATTGCGCCCGGCCTCGATCGACGAATTGGGATTACGGAAAGCGCTGTCGAGCTACATCGCCGATTGGGGCGAACGCTCCGGCACGGAGGTCGATTTTCATTGCGACGACCCGACGCTCGATGACGTGCCGAGCGATATCGGTACGACGATCTATCGCGTGGTGCAGGAAGGGCTGACGAATATCGTCAAGCACGCGCGACGGCCGCCCAATGTGAGCGTCGTCATCCGCCGCTCCGGCACGACGTTGCAGGTCATCATCGAGGACAATGGTTGCGGCTTCGACGCCGCCGGCAAGATCGCCAAGCCCGGCGGCCACCGCGGCCTCGGCCTTGACGGCATGCGCGAGCGGCTTTCGCTCATCGACGGCACCCTGGAGATCGAATCCGCGCCCGGCGCCGGCACGACGATCTTCGCCCGCATCGTTCTGGATGGCGAGAGGTCTGCGGCGTGAAGAAAATTCGCATCGTGCTTGCCGACGATCATCCCATCGTCCTCGACGGCCTCCGCAACCTCCTTCGCGCGGAGAGCGATTTCGAACTGGTGGGAGAAGCCGCGAGCGGATTGGCGGCGCTCAAAGTCATTCGCGAACAACAGCCGGACATCGCCGTCCTCGACATATCGATGCCGGAGATCAACGGCATCGTCGCCTGCCGCCGGCTCAGCGTCGAACTGCCGGATCTGCGCGTTGTCGTGCTGACGCTGCACGAGGACCGCGCCTATCTCAATCAGGCGCTCGAAGCCGGCGCCCGCGGCTATATCCTGAAAAGATCCGCCGTGGAAAATCTGGTGCAGGGCATCCGCGGCGTCATGGTCGGCGGGACCTATCTCGACCCGGCGATCACCGTCCACGCCTTCGACGGCAAGCGGACCAACACCAAATCGGCCGCGAACAGAAAGGCCGCGCCCGCGCTCACCGACCGCGAGGCGGACGTGCTGAAAATGGCGGCGCTGGGCTTCACCAACAAGGAAATCGCGGCGCGGCTCGACATCGGCGTCAAATCCGTCGAGACCTACAAGGCACGCGGCCTGGAGAAGCTCGGGCTTCGCACCCGCGCCGAACTGGTCCGCTACGCGTCCGCCCAAGGCTGGCTGGCGCTTTAGCCCCGAGCGCGATCGGCCGGTAAAGAGCCGGTTAAGATGTCAGGAAATTTCTGACAGGGTTTGCCCGCATTATCACCCCGCCGAAATGCGAATTATTGTAGATCGCATTCGTGGGCGCGACCCGGCATGCATCGCCGGGAGGCGCCGGTCGCCGGCGTTCGCGGCGATTGACCTGGGGAGGACGAATGTCGCAGGCGGCAAAGACCAGCTATCTCCGCGGCGCGCCGCGACCCGAACTGCCCGAGCCTGCCGAGCCCGACGTTTTGCATTTTCTGACGCGAACGCTGCAGGCGCATTTTGTCGACAGCGAGCCCGGCGACATGCTGGCGAAGCTGCGAAATCTGAAAGCCGCCCTCGACCAGCAGGAAGCGACCCTTGCCGGCTGGCCCCCATCGCCGAGCAAAGAGCGGATCTGCCAGGCGCTGGGGAAAGCCAAGAACCTCGTCGCCCAACTGGTCGACGAGTTCGGCGCCACGGCCGCGCCGCACCGGGACCCGGGCGACATCGAGGCGGAGCTGACGCGCTGACGTCGACGCCGCGCCGGCCGGCCGGCCGTTATCCCGCCAGCGCCGCCAAAATCCGCGCCCAGCTGCGGATGCCTTTGTGGAAAGAGTTGAGATCGAACTTCTCGTTCGGCGAATGGACGCGGTCGTCGTCGAGCGCGAAGCCGACCATCAGCGTGTCCATGCCGAGCACCGACTTGAAATCGCCGACGATCGGAATCGAGCCGCCGGCGCCGACCGTCACCGCCTTCTTGCCCCATTCCTCGGCGAGCGCCGCGCGCGCCTTGCGGAGCGCCGGATTATCGAACGCGACTTCGAAGGCCGGATTGCAGCCGAAATTGCCGAATTCGACCGTGCAATCCGCCGGCACGCGGGCGCGGACGAAATCGCGGAACGCGGTGCGGATTTTTTCCGGGTCCTGCGCCCCGACCAGACGAAATGAAACCTTGGCGCTCGCCTTGCCGGGGATGACGGTCTTGGCGCCCTCCCCGGTATAGCCGCCGATGATGCCGTTGACCTCGGCGGTCGGCCGCGTCGAGATTTGCTCGATCAGCATGCGACCGGCTTCGCCGGCCGGAATTTTCAAGCCGACCTGGCCGAGAAATTTTTCCGCGGTCAGCCCCAGCCCGGCGAGGTCCTGCTTGATGTCGTCCGGCAGATCGCGAACGCCGTCGTAGAAGCCGGGAATGGCGACCGAACCGTCGGGCCGGTGCAGCGCCGCGATGATATCGGCCAGCACATGGATCGGATTGCGCGCCGCGCCGCCGAACAGGCCCGAATGCAGATCGCGGTCGGCGCAGGTCACCCGCACCTCTTCGTAGACCAGCCCGCGCAGCGAGGTGGTGATCGAGGGCGTCTGCGCATCCCACATGCCGGTGTCGCACACCAGCGCCAGATCGCGCTCGAGCTCGCCAGCGTTGTCGCGCACGAAGCCGAACAGATGTTTCGAGCCGCACTCCTCCTCGCCCTCGATCATCATGGTGATGTCGAGCGGAAGCTCGCCGGTGACCGCCTTGAAGGCGCGGCAGGCTTCGATGAAGGTCATGGCCTGCCCTTTGTCGTCGCAGGCGCCGCGGGCGACGATGATCTTGCGGCCGCCCGGCAGCGTCTCGATGCGCGGTTCGAACGGCGGGCTCTGCCAGAGATCGAGCGGATCGACCGGCTGCACGTCATAATGACCGTAGAACAAGACGCGCGGCGCTGTGCCGTCGGCCTGCCCGCCGCCGCTCTTTCCGATCACGACCGGATGGCCTTGCGTCGGTCTGACGCTTGCGTCGAAACCGAGGCTCTCCAAGTCGGCGGCGACGAACTCGGCCGCTTCGCGGCAGTGCGGCGCGTAGGCCGGATCGGTCGACACCGACTGGATGCGCAACAGCGCAAACAGCCGATCGAGGCTCGATTGCAGATCGCGGTCGATGCGATCGAGGACCGCGGGCAGAGCTTGCGATGCCGTCATAGTTCCACCGTCCCCATGTTCTGCCGTCGCAATATTCCACTGGTACAATGTTCTAGCGTCGCAATCTTCTGCCGTCGCAATGAGCCGCCCAGCGCAGCTGCGCGATGCGCTCCTCGAGATCCGGCACGGCGACGGACCGCAGCGATTCTATAGTCCGTGCGGAGGATCGTTTCCACTGTCGCCCAAGTCGATCTCTGCGTTGCAAGTTTGCAACGCTCGGCCGCGTTTCGACACAGCGGCGCGCAGAGAATGAGCCTAAACATCGACACAGTCTTGTCACTATGCGTTTGAAGCTACATTATGGCGAGAAGCCGCCGACAGTGCGGGCTCGGGGTTGGCGAGGGGCTTATGGACGAACTGATCGAACGTCTGGTCGCCGATATCGGGATCGACCGAGCGGCGGCGGAGAAGGCTGTCGGCATCATT
>Ga0181533_1003691_pt1 | contig 16398 bp, 15 predicted proteins | sample PEATcosm2014_Bin_45_FD_119772 | JGI IMG/M metagenome (GOLD analysis project Ga0181533, IMG submission 119772) | Peatland microbial communities from MTU Mesocosm Facility, Houghton, MI, USA - PEATcosm2014_Bin11_60_metaG | ecosystem: Environmental > Terrestrial > Soil > Wetlands > Peat | place... | reverse complement strand
ATGGAATAAAATAAAAACTGTCAACTCCGAGACCGCGGAAAAACCCGAGGAGAAGGGCGACGGAAGTAATCCCGTCCACGTCATAATCTCCGTAAACGCAGATCCTTTCCCCTGATCGCGCAGCCTTGGCGAGCCTGGATACCGCCTTTTCCATGCCGAGGAGAAGAAATGGATCATAAAGATCGGCGAGAGCTGCCGACAAAAAACGACCGGCGGCTTGAGGCCCCACAATCCCGCGGTTGACAAGGAGCCTGGCTGTCAATGGAGGAATGTTCCCATCCTTTAAAAGCCTGTCGACTGATTCCTGTTCCGGCTCTTTCACCACCCATCTTTTCGTGCTGACCGGTTCCAGTTGCTCCCTCCCTGAAATAGTGAACTCCTTTGCAGCTTCCCGTCGTTGCGTCAGTACGATCTTTTCAAATTAACACTACAAAAAAATCCCCGGCGGACCGGGGATTTTCTTATTTTGCGCTTCCCTTTTGGGCTTTTGAATTGACCTGCCCGATCAACCTTTTAACCTGCTGGGCGGCAGGGCTTGTGCTGTCCAGTTCCAGATAGTGATTCCAGGCTTGCAGGGCCTTATCGGGCTGTTTCAGGTCTTCGGAATAAATTATTCCTATATTATAAAGGCTCTGCAAATGTTTTGGATCGAGTTGCTGGGCCTTTTTAAAATTCGCCAGTGCCTTGTCGAACTGGCCGGCCCTTTTGTACATGACCCCCTGGTCGGTCAGCAGATTCGGATTGTTCGGGCCGAGTTCAAGCGCCTTGCCATATGCGTCGATCGCTTTCTGCGGCTGGTCCGTGTCATAGTAGTCATTGGCGAGCATGGTCCATGCCTGAAGATTTTTTGGGTCGTTAGCCACAACCTTTTCCAGTTCGGCGATCCTCTGCTGGTAGTCTACCGGGGAACCCGACCCAGACGGCAGCACCTCCGTTGGAGGCATCTCTTCCTTTTTATTGCTCAAGCTGAAAATAAGGAAGCCCCCGACAAGACCAATTACAACCGCAAAAACAATGATCAAAATATTTTCCCTTTTCACGGGGAACACCTCCCTATGCCTTGCTCCCGCCTGCCCTGCTTTCCAGGACAACAACAATCGGACTTGCGACAAATACCGATGAATACGTTCCGACAGCTATCCCCACCACCAGGGCAAAGGCGAAGTCATGTATCACCTCGCCGCCGAAGAAAAACAGAGAAAGGGCGGCAAGAAAGGCAGTCAGTGAAGTGACTATGGTCCGGGACAACACTTCGTTGATACTCTTGTTGAAAACATTCTGCAAGGCCTCTTTCAGGTTCTTGTGGAGGTTCTCCCTGATTCGGTCAAAGACCACCACCGTATCGGTAAGGGAGTACCCGGCAACTGTCAGGACCGCGGTAATGAAGAGAAGGTTGATTTCCTTGTTGAAGAGGAAAAAAACCGCGAACATGGCCAGAACGTCATGGAGAGTGGCCACGATAGCACCTATGCCGAACTTGAAGTCAAACCGCCAGGCAATATAAATAATAATTCCCAGCATTGAAATAGCCACGGCTATGAGGGTATCCTTGCGCAGCTTGTCCCCCACCGAAGGGCCGATCTCGGTGGAGCTCTCCATGATAAATGAGTTGCCGGGAAACTCCTTTTTAAAAACATCTTCAATGGTATTGGCAACCTTCCCAACCGCAAGGTTGGTTTTGCCGATTTTGATAAGGAGCTTGTTCCCGTCCCTTATCTCCTGGAGATTAGCCTCTTTCAGATTGTTCCTGGCCAGGGCGGAGCGCGCCTGATCAATGTGAATGGGACTGGCGAATTTAAGTTGAACAACTGTCCCGCCGGTAAAATCTATCCCCATGTTGGCGGCGCTTCGGGCTACCTGGATCACGCCGGTTATACCGAGAATGGCAATGATACTGGATATGACGAAGGCGATTTTTCTCTTGCCGATAAAGTCAATTTTGGTCTTGCCTATAAGTTCCATTATTCCCCCCTATATGCTGAGTCTCTTGACCCGGACGCGGCTCAGGAAGATGTCGAACACCACCTTGGTTGCCAGGAGCGAGGTAAAGAGATTGATTATTATACCCAGGCTGAGCGACACGGCAAAACCTTTGACCGGGCCGGTGCCGAACTGGAAGAGGACCGCCGCCGTAATCAGTGTCGTAACGTGAGAGTCGATGATGGTCAAAAATGCCTTGTCATAGCCCGCATCCAGACTCGCTTTGGGTGTCTTGCCGAGCCTCATCTCCTCTCTGATCCTCTCAAAGATTAGGACGTTAGAGTCAACCGACATCCCTATCAAAAGAACGATTGCGGCAATGCCGGGTAGGGTCAGAGTGGCGCCAAGGGCCGCCAGCGCCCCCATCAGATAGACTATGTTCAGCACCATCCCCATGTTCGCCACGACACCTGCTGCTTTGTAATAAATTGTCATGAATATGACGACCAGTGCAACCCCGACCAGACCGGCCAGAAGCCCCTTGTTTATGGAATCCTGGCCGAGAGAAGGACCCACTGTAACGTTCTGTATAATATCCACCGGGGCCGGGAGTGACCCCGCACGGAGTACAATGGCCAGGTCGGAGGCATCTTTTTCAGTGAAGGAACCGGTTATCTGGGCGCTGCCGCCGGAAATCCGCTCACGAATTACCGGTGCTGAATAAATGTTGTTGTCCAGCACGATTGCGAAACGTTTCCCCACATTTGCAGCGGTTATCTGGTCGAACAGCCTTGCGCCGGTGGAGTTGAATTCGATTGCCACGTACGGTTGATTGAACTGGGAATCTATCCGCACCTGGGCATCGGTCAAAAGATCGCCGGTGATCATCGATTTTTTCTTGACTACCAGCGGGATTTCGGAGACTGCACCGGTCTGCGCATCGACCTTCTTCTCCGTAAGGAGTTCATCATCTTCGGGAAGGGCACCGGGGGTTGCAGTGGCGGCGTTTACGTTTTCGTCCACCAGCTTGAATTCCAGGCGGGCCGTACGGCCGATCAGCTCAATGGCCCGCTTCGGGTCCTTAATACCGGGAAGCTGGACAACGATATGATCGATCCCTTCCCGCTGGATGACCGGCTCAGACACGCCAAACTGGTCAATCCTGTTGCGTATGGTTTCCAGTGCCTGCGCGACAGCCTTGTCTTTTCTGTCCTGCGCCACCTTTTCGTTCATGCGCAGCTGCAGATTTATAAAGCCCCCCTCATCAAACGGAGGGAGCAGTTCCAATTCGGGATACTTTTTCTTTATCTGCTGCTGCACATTATAGGCGGTTCCCTTATCGTAAAGCGTGATCTGGACCCGGTCCGGACCGGTCCTGGCAATCCGCTTGAAGCGGAGATTCTGGGCATTCAGAGTATCTTCAAGGTCTGAGCCGATCATGTCGAGGGCGCCTTCGACCGCCTTTTGCGTCTCCACCTCCATAACGAGGTGGGTTCCACCTTGCAGGTCAAGACCAAGATGAATTTTATCCTTGGGGAGGATGCCCTGCCACCAGGAGGGGAGTTTGGCAACCAGTGTCGGTGTCAGATAAAGAAACGATAAAATGATGAAAAGCAGAATCAAACTCACGCGCCAGGCAAGACCCTTGGACATGGGAGGTGTGCTCCTTTCGTTACAGTTGGGTTCAGTCTTTCTTTACAACTTCGGCAATATGACCCTTCTTGATTTTGATATTCACGCCTGTCGCAATTTCGAGATTTACGATATTTTCGTCCACAGCCGTCACTTTACCGTAAACACCGCCTGCTGTCACCACGTTATCACCTTTTTTCAGGGTGTCGAGAAGAGAACGGTGTTCCTTGGCTTTCTTCTGTTGCGGACGGATCAGCAGAAAATAGAAAATGCCGAGCATGATAACAAACATAGGCGCGCCGGAATTCAGGAACGACTGAATACCGGACGGAGCCGCCTGCCCCGCGGCAATGGGGTCAACTGCAAATGCCAAACCTAACATGGTAATACCTCCGTAAATAGTATTGGTATAAAAATCAGGAACTAGGGACTTGGGGTTAAGGACTGGATAAGCTAGCTTCTAGCCCCCAGTCCCCACTCCCTCTCTTTTAGCATAAAACTCCTGCCTGAACAGGGTGAATCGGTCTTCGGCTATTGCCGATCTCGCGGCGGCCATGAGTGACAGATAATAGTTTAAATTATGCCAGGTGTTCAGCCGGGACGCAAGTATCTCACCGGACCGGTACAGGTGGCGAAGATAGGCCCTGTTGTAATTTCTGCAGACATAACAGCCGCACTCTCCATCGATGGGAGAGTTGTCTTCAGCATACATGGCATTCTTAATATTAATGCTTCCACTGGCAGTGAAGAGCATTCCGTTTCGGGCGTTTCTCGTCGGCATGACACAGTCGAACATGTCGAATCCCGAGCTTATTCCCTCGATCAGATCTTCCGGAGCGCCAATTCCCATGACATAGCGGGGCTTTTCTTGCGGGAGGAGCGGAGCGCAATATCCCATGATTTCGTACATTAACCTTTTATCCTCGCCGACCGACAGCCCACCCAGCGCATAGCCGTCAAACCCCAAGGCGCAAAGCTCGCCGGCGCTTCGCTCCCTGAGATCGCGATGCATTCCTCCCTGGACAATACCGAACAAGGCCTGGTCATCCCTCCTCTTTGCTTCTCTGCAGCGCCTGGCCCAACGTATCGTCAACTCCGCGGAACGGAGCACATAGTCATAATCGGCCGGATAAGGGGGACATTCGTCGAAACACATGATAATATCCCCTCCCAGCGCTTCCTGGATGGCTATGGCCCCCTCGGGGGAAATAAAATGCGTCGAACCGTCCAGATGGGACTGGAATCTGACCCCATCTTCGGATATTTTCCGCAGGTCGCCCAGGCTGAACACCTGAAAGCCGCCGCTGTCGGTCAGGATTGGGCCATCCCAGTGCATGAATGCGTGCAGCCCACCCATCCGCTCCACAAGTTCATGACCGGGGCGAATATAGAGATGATAGGTATTGGCCAGTATGATCCGAGTCCCGATCTCGCAAAGCTCCTCCGGAGTCATCGCCTTGACCGTCGCCTGAGTCCCGACCGGCATGAAGATGGGAGTATCTATCCTGCCGTGAGGGGTTGTCAATGAGCATATGCGGGCCGCACTGTGGAGGTCCTTTTTGATTACCTTGAAATTCATTAAAAACCCGTTCAAAGTACCATGGCCCAGGTTAAAAAACCTTGAACCTTTAACATTGAACCTTAAACTAAATTATGACCATTGCATCGCCATAGCTATAAAATCTGAACCGTCTCTTCACCGCCTCTGCATAGGCGCGCATAAGAAGCTCTTTGCCGGTAAAGGCGGAAACAAGCATGAGCAGTGTCGATCTGGGAAGATGAAAGTTGGTTATCAGGGCATCAACGACTTTGAATGCGTAACCGGGATAAATGAAAATATCCGCCTCACCTTCGCCCGCCCGGAGCGCACGTTCCCCCATCGCCGCCTGTTCAAGCGCCCGGGTTGTCGTTGTTCCGACGGCGACGACCCTCCCCCCGAACCTTTTCCTGTGGTTTACCGCCGCGGCGGTATCTTCCGGGATTCTATAAAATTCCCGGTGCATGCGATGTTGACGAGGGTCGTCAACCCTTATCGGCATAAAGGTTCCAAGCCCCACATGGAGAGTAATCGTGGCAATCTCGACTCCGCGATCCTCGATTGCCTGAAGTAGCTCACCGGTAAAATGGAGCCCGGCGGTTGGGGCGGCAACAGCTCCCCTTTCACGGGCGAACACCGTCTGATACCGTTCCCGGTCATTTTCTCCGGCGGCGCGCTTTATATAGGGCGGAAGCGGCATGCTCCCGGTATTGTCAAGCCACTCCTCAAAACCTCCTTCGGAGGAGAAGGAGACGATCCATGTATCCCCTTCACCGTGTTTTACCACGGATGCAACCATATCTCCCGCCAGTCGTATGACTGTGCCTGGTCTGGGAGCTTTAGATGACCTCACCAGGCATTGCCAGACTTCTCCTGGCTCCATGAGCTTTCTGACAAGAAACAGTTCAACCCTGCCGCCGCTCTCTTTCACGCCGGCAAGCCGGGCAGGGATAACCCTGGTGTCGTTTAAAACCAGCAGATCCCCGTCTCTAAAAAGTCCGGCCACTTCAGCAAAGCCGATCTCGCCGATGGTTCCGCTTCGGCGCTCCACTGTCATCAGGCGTGATGCGTCTCTTTTGTGTGAAGGCTGCTGGGCAATCAGTTCAGGGGGGAGAAAATAATCAAAATCCTTTAATAACATTGCTATTCGCTATAAAATTTCTCCAGTTTCACACCGGGATAGTAATAGGAAAGAATTTCCCGGTAATCAAAACCGTCCGCCGCCCGCTGTCTCGCTCCCCACTGGCAGAGACCTACTCCATGGCCATAACCGATCCCTGTGAAAACCGCATCATCACCGGCAATTCTAACTTCAAAATTCGTGCTTTTGATAACAGTGTAGCCGATCGCCTTGCGCAGGTTGACCGCGGAAATCGTCATACGGCCTTTGGCGGTTATCAAGGCCAGATCGGTCACCCTGCCGCTTCTGTTTTTGCTGACGGTCTTGATATCCATGAGTCCGGCAACCTGATAACCGTTATTATGCAATAATGTTTCAATTCTTATGATTGGTATGGTCTGTTCCCATCTTGCCGCAGGGGTCGATAGACAATAAGAGCAGTCAACCCCTTTGAGGTATGGCAAATCATAGCCCCAGACATTTTCCGCCGCCTCGGTATGACCACCGCAGTTGGAATGATAAAAAGCCTGGATTACATTATTGTTGTATGTCAGGACTTCGCCGGTTGTTTCCTTTACGCCTCTGTCCGCCCGGCTATCCTCGATCTCACACCCCTCATAAACCTGGTCAATTACAGTCGATTCCAGGTCATACACGGCGTTTTTTCTCATTGCTTTCTGATAAACGGCATAGGATCTGGCGACAACAGCCTGCGCCTTGACGGCTTCCATGGGCCATTGCGACGAAATTTCGCAGTTTATAAGGCCAACCAGATAATCCTCCAGGGGGAGTTCGTTAACAACCAGCATTCCCTTGTCGGCAGGAGAAATTACCAAATTGCCGTGATACTTCTTGCCGTTCACCAGTATGAAGACAGGACCTGATGCGGTCAGCCGGCGCACGGCTTTGCCGTTTACCGAGAGCCCATCCCGGGTTCTTATCACATAAAAACGGGAATCGTCCTTTAAAGGCTTCCCTTTTTCGTCGAATGCCAAAACACCGATCCCCTCCAGCCTGACACCCTCCGCCCCCTTTATCAATGCCACCCTGATCATTTCAGGATTCTTGAGAGAATTTGCTCTTCCCATCGTGGGAAAGGCCAGCAGACAAAACAGAATGTAGATAAATGGCTTCAATCGGTTAACCTTTATAAACTTTTTGATGAAATCATAAATCATGGATTAAAGTCAATATTTATTAGACTAATGATTAACTTTTCATTGGCAACCGACCTGTTAATCTGCTATATCTATCAACGTTTTGTTGACGGCAAGTCAGGAGGCGTATCATAGGCATGGGCCGTTTTATTGTCAAGTTTTTCGAGTCATCTTTTTATAACGAGACCCTTAATTGAGATGAATACGCTTAAAATAAAAATAATCGGTATGATGGCCGTTATTGTCTTCGCCATAATTGCGGCGGCCGCCCTGATTAATATGCAATTGAAGAATCAGATTGCCGGGATTACAAAACAGAATGCCCTCATGGTGGCGGAAACTATTAAATGCGGCGTAGTCAATGCCATGCATTCCAAGAATGTCGATGGTGTTCAGAATATGCTGACCAGTATAAAGTCTCTGGAATCAATCAAGGTTTTGAGGATTTTCGATACCTCTGGGAAAATACTCACATCATCTGACAAAGGCGAAATCGGCAAAATGGTCGGAAACGGCGAATTGACCTCTCTGATATCCGGCGGTTACAATCACAATGACATTCAACTTGGCGACAAGGGCGTTTTCACCACCACCACCCTTATTTCTAACAATAAAAATTGCCACGGTTGCCATGATTCGTCCAGAGAAATTCTGGGTGTCCTGGAAGTTGACTTCGGAATGGACTATCTGCAGGCTTTTTTTGCCAATATCAGAAATATATCTTTCATATCCGCGGCGATTACCATTCTCCTCATTACCATAACCATAACCATCTTTTTAATTTACTATGTGAACAAACCGATTAGACAGCTCATTTACTCGATGCAGCAGGTCGAAAAAGGTGATTTTGATACCAAACCCGTTGTAACAAGCAGTAACGAGATGAGGCTCCTTTTTGAAAAGCACAACCGGATGGTTGAAAGAATGAAGGAACAGATGGACACAGCCATAACCCATGAACGTGCTCTGGCCCGAGCCCAGGAAAAACTGTCGCATCACCGTGAAATCAATAAAATGAACGAGAAGCTTGAATTACAGCTCAGGGAAATTGAAGACCTCAACATAAATCTGGAAGAGCAGATTGAAGAAATCGAAGGGGCAAATCATAAAATAACCGATCTCGCGAGAGATCTGAAGGAGAAAAATTTCAATCTGGAAAAGGCGGTCGCCAAACTTTCCACTCTCCATAAAGTGGGACTGGCTATCAACTCAACCATGGATATAAACAGGCTCTTTAATCTTATCGTGAAAATCACTACGGACACCCTGAATGCCCAGATTGGATATATAATCCTCACCAACAAGGAAGAAACTCTCCTGAAGGTCACCACTCTCCTGGGCCATGACGTGACATTATCTCCGGAAGGGACTGAACTCCCCATGAAGCCTTCCAATGTCTCCACCTGGGTCATTAAAAACCGTAAGCCCATCCTCATAGCCGATATCAACGAAGCTCCTGAATTCGATAAAATCAGTTCAATGGGTTACGAGCGTAAAACCCTTATTTGCGCTCCGCTCATGACAAAGGATGAGATCATCGGGACCATCACCGTTGTCAATAAACGGGACAATTCAGTATACACCAATGAGGAACTTGAACTTCTCAACACCATCGCCGCTCAGGCGAGTATAGCCATCAAGAATGCCAAGCTGTACGACGAACAGCAGAAAATCTACATGAATACCATTCATGCCCTTGTTTCCGCCATTGAAGCCAGTGACAGTTACACCCGCGGTCATTCGGAAAGGGTGACCCGATACAGCATGGAGCTGGCCAGGAAACTGAACCTTCCCAAGGATCGCATGAAAGTAATCGAACGCGCGGCTATTCTTCACGACATCGGCAAGATCGGCATAGATATGAATCTGTTGCACAAGACGGACAAGCTTACCCCTGCTGATGTGTTCGATCTGCAACAGCATCCGGTAATCGGAATGAATATACTTGAGCCGATCGAATTTCTCCACGACGTCCGGATCTGCATCGGACAGCATCATGAGCGATACGATGGTCAGGGTTACCCATTCAATGTCCCGGCTGACCGGCTCCTGGTGGAATCTCGCATACTTGCCATTGCCGACGCCTTCGACGCGATGACCTCGGACCGACCTTACCGTAGGGCTCTTCCCGCAAACGAGGCGATGCAGGAGCTGAATGATAACGCCGGAAGCCAGTTCGACCCGGAACTGGTCCCGCAATTCATTGAACTCCTTAAAAGTGGAATCTTCTCCTTTCATGACACCTATCACCCCACCATATCCAGGTCTATTTTCCCGTCTGCGGGCATTTCCTGAAATAGACGCCTGCAATACCTCATGCCCGGGTCATGGCAAAGAATTTGCCCCCCATCCTGAATCGTGTTATAAATATTAGGGGCATTTCCCCAGAATACTCAGTATAAAGCTAAATGGAGCTGCAATTTTGCCGACACTTCTTCAGGTCAGAGATCTCTCAACCCATTTCCATCTGGCCCACGGGACGCTTAAGGCCGTCGATGGGGTCGACTTCTCTCTTGAATGTGGCGAAACCCTGGCCATTGTCGGGGAGTCGGGGTGCGGCAAAAGCGTAACCGCATACTCGATCATGCGCCTTGTCATGCAGCCGGGGAAGATAGAATCCGGAGAAATTATCTTTTCGGGTCAAGACCTGTTGCGCCTTTCAGAAAAAGAGATGCAGGAGTTGCGCGGCAACCATATTTCAATGATCTTCCAGGAGCCGATGACCTCTCTTAATCCGGTTCTGACTGTGGGAAACCAGATCGCCGAAGGGCTCATGCTGCACCGCCGGCTCTCCAGGGATGCGGCCCGTTCGGAAGTCATGGATATTTTGCAGCAGGTCGGCATTCCTTCCCCAGCGGCAAGGTTCAACGATTATCCCCATCAAATGAGCGGGGGTATGAGACAGCGGGTCGTCATTGCCATGGCGCTGGCGTGCCGTCCCCGGTTGCTCATCGCCGATGAGCCAACCACGGCCCTTGATGTAACCATTCAGGCGCAGATACTGGAACTCATCGATCAACTGAAAAGCTCAAGCGGCATGGGTCTGATCCTGATCACCCATGACCTGGGCATTGTGGCGGAAAGGGCTCGACATACCGCAATCATGTATGCCGGGAGGATTGTGGAATACGCGGACACGGGCGAGCTTTTTCACAATCCACTCCATCCCTACACGCAAGGATTGCTGGAGTCACTGCCGCAAAACGCCATCCCCGGGCAACCGTTAAACACCATATCCGGGCATGTTCCCGACCTTCTGGCCGATCTGCCGGGATGCGGATTTTGTGAACGCTGTCCGGCAAAAGAGTGGCGATGCAGTGAGGAAAAACCGGTCATGAAAGAGGTCGGCTCGGATCATCAGGTCCGTTGCTGGAAATTCAAATGAGCGCGCCATTACTTGAAGCCAGCGGACTGAAAAGGCACTTTACCGTCAAATCCGGGGCCTTCGAAGCGAAACGGTTCCTCAAGGCTGTCGACGGTGTTGATCTGCGTCTCAATACGGGCGAAACCCTCGGCCTTGCGGGAGAATCGGGATGCGGCAAATCAACGGTGGCCAGACTCCTAATGGGGCTGCTGACGCCCACGGGGGGGGAAATCAGTTTTCGCGGCACGAAACTTGCCGACATGGGGCGGGATGACATCTTCTCTTTCAGAAAAGATGTGCAAATGGTCTTTCAGGATCCTTTTTCTTCGCTTAATCCCCGCATGCGGGTCGGTGACATCATCGGTGAACCCCTCACGATCCATGGCATCGCCACCGGCGCCGGGAAGAGAGATAAGATTCTCGACCTCATGGAAAAGGTCGGGCTGGCGAGGGAACACTTTTCCCGCTATCCCCATGAATTTTCGGGAGGCCAGAGACAGCGTATCGGCATTGCCAGGGCATTGGCCGTCTCCCCCAGGCTGATTATAGCCGACGAACCTGTTTCGGCTCTCGATCTCTCCATACAGGCACAGATAATCAATCTCCTCCAGGAACTTAAAAACACGTTTTCACTCTCTTTTCTCTTTATAGCCCATGACCTTTCGGTTGTCCGCCATATGAGCGACCGGATTGCCATTATGTACCTGGGAAAGATCGTCGAGATGGGTGATCGTGAAGCCGTTTTCAGTAACCTGCTCCATCCTTATACCGAAGCTCTCTTTTCAGCGGTTCCCCAGATCAGGCCCGTGCAGAGGAAAAAGCAGATAATCCTTCAGGGCGACCTCCCTTCACCCCTTTCTCCTCCTCCCGGCTGTCCATTCCATACCCGCTGTCCTTACGCAAAGGCGCCTGTCTGCACGGAGATCCCTCCCTCCCTTGAGGAAAAAGAACCCGGACATCTTGCAGCCTGTCATCTGAGTAAAAAACTGTATCGCTGAAAAGCTTTGGGTTGACAAATCAATAGTTCAATCTAATATATAATATTATAATTTGGAGTTAATCATGGGCGAGAAAGATTTTATCAAAAAGAGAGACTTCCATGCCGAAGCGGAAATAATGAAGGTGCTTGGTCATCCGATCCGACTGAAGATAGTTGCCGGTCTCTGCACCCAGGAATGCAACGTAAAGCATATATGGGAATGTCTTGGTCTCCCCCAGGCCACAGTGTCCCAGCATCTTGCCCTGTTGAAGAACAAGGGAGTAATTGAAGGGAAGCGGGACGGGGTTGAGGTTCATTACAGCGTAACTCACCCCCTGGCAAGAAAAATCGTCGAGATTCTTTAATAGCTGTCATCTGTATTATGCAAAAAACCCTCTCCCCGGAGGGTTTTTTTATGGAGTGATCATGATAAAGATAGTACTAGGACGGGGGGAAGACAAACGGCTACGAGCCGGGCATCAGTGGATCTTCAGCAACGAGATCAGGGAAATCAGCGGTGAAAAGAACCCTGGTGAAGCGGCCGAAATATACAACGCAGGTGGGGCATTTATCGGCGTTGCTTACTACAATCCCTGTTCTCTGATTGCCGCGCGGGTTATGGCCAGATCACGAGTCGATATTGATGCCGCAGATTTTTACCGGGAACGAATCGCAAGGGCTCTCGCATTACGACGTCTTCTTTACCCCGATATGGAGACGTTTCGGGTTGTATACGGAGAGGGGGATTTTCTCCCCGGGCTGGTCGTGGACAAGTATGGCGATTATCTGTCCGTCCAATTTCTAACTTGCGGTATGGAAATCAGAAGGGAATTGATAACCGGCGTACTGCTGGAGCTTCTGGCTCCTCACGGTATAGTTGCAAGAAACGATGTGCCGGTGCGCTCTCTTGAGGGGCTTTTGGAGAAGGTGGAGATCCTTTACGGCGAACTGCCGGGGCATCAGGAGATCGGGGAGCACTCCCTCCGCTTCCGGGTTGACCTTCTCCATGGGCAGAAGACCGGCCATTTCCTGGACCAGAAGGATAACCACCTGCTGCTTAAAGAGAAGTCAAAAGGGAAAAAGGTGCTCGACTGTTTCTCTTATTCAGGCAGTTGGGGCATCCATGCCGCGTCATTCGGCGCAGCGGAAGTTACCTGCGTCGACATCTCCGAGCGGGCCGTCGTCCTGGCACGGGAGAATGCCGCCCTGAACGGTTTTGACCGGATTGTGAAATGCGAAGAGGCCGATGTCTTCGAACGGCTGCGAAGTCTGAAAAGCGAAGGGGAGAGTTTCGACGTTGTAGTGCTTGATCCACCTGCATTTGTGAAGAGCAGAAAGGTTTTGAAGGAGGCCATGAAGGGGTATCACACCATCAACCGCCGCGCCATGGAACTGCTCAGGCCCGGGGGTTATTTGATCACCTGTTCCTGCTCATATCACATGGAGCGGGAGATGTTTCGCGAACTGTTGGCGAATGCGGCACAGCAGGCAGGTCGTGAACTGCGCCTGATCGAGACCCGCTCCCAGGCCCCCGATCATCCGGTCCTTCTCGCCATGCCGGAGACCGATTACCTCAAGTGCTTCGTGCTGCAGGCGGTATAAACAACCTCTATCCGCCTTTCCCCGCCTCTCCGTATATCACCTCGTACGTGGCCGGAATGAGGCCATCCACGCTATACTCCCGACTATAGATACCCATCATGTCAAGCATGACCCTTCTTTCAGCTAGGCCGCGACTTCCGGCGGGGGCGGCATTGCCTGCGCCTATCCGCCTGAGTGAGCGGAGCAGCGCCGGGATATCCGGATGGTGTTCGACCTCCAATTCGGCAGAAACCGAAGCATCGGTGTAACCGGCCCGACCAAGTGCCGCCTCGACCTCTGTAATCCCATGAAAGGTATGGGTCCGTACTTCCGGGCCTTGACCGGTCATCTCCCATGCCGCCCGGTAGGATCGTCGCAACTCGAAAAGGGTATGCCCGCCGAACAGTGCAAAGACAAACCGCCCCTCCGGCGTCAAGACCCGAAACACCTCGGCGAAAGTCCTGTCGAGACTCTCCAGCCACTGGAAAGTGGAAGTGGAGACGACAAGGTCGAAGACATTGTCCCCGAATGGAAGCGCCTCGGCTTCACCGGTCAGGAGCCTGGCTAAGGGGTGCGTAGCGAGATGTGCACGTGCAGATTTGCACATACCTGACGCTAGATCAAGGCCGATCAGTTCCACTGCCGGATAAATAACGGCCAACTCTTTGAGCAGCATGCCGGTGCCGGAGCCGATATCAAGCACCCGCCGCGGGGTGCCGGGCAATTCCCGCAAAAGTTCGGCAATCCGAGAGACAATCCGCTTCTGGACAGAGGCGTGGAGATCGTACTCCATGGCATGCCGGTCAAATGCATTCTTCACCTTTTTACGATCAATCCCGGTCATACTACTTCCTGAAGAAAATCCCGCAGAATTGCGTTGAACTCCTCCGGACGCGACAGACAAGGCGCGTGTCCTGCTCCGTCAAAAAGGACTAGTCTGGCATTCGGCAACCGCTCGGCCATGTAGCGGGCCGCACCCGGCGGACAGATGGTATCCGCGCTTCCGTGAATGAGTAATACCGGCCGGTCGATAGCGGGCAGCACCTCGCGGAGGTCCGCCGTGGAGAGGATCCCCAGTGCGGCACGGGCAACTACCGGCCCCGGCAGACGCCCCTCCATGACTATTTCCCGATTGATGCGCACTTCCTGTTCCCCGGTGAGCTCACCCGCGGCAAACATCCCCCGGAAAAACTCCCCCATGGTCCTGGTGAAGTCCCGTTTCAGGCGGAGTTCCATTCCCCGCAACTCGTTGGCGGAAAGCCCGTGGGGATAGCCATCCGTTGCCGTGAAGCGCGGTGTAGCTCCAACCAGTACGAGCCCGGAAATCCTTTCCCGTAGTTGCGGGAATGCGGCAAAGGCCACCTGGGAGCCCAGAGACCAGCCAAAGAGGAGAGCATCCTTGAGATCGAGGCGCTCAAACAGGGTGACTATATCACTCGCCAGATCCTCCAGGAGATAACCGACTTCCGGCGCGCTTGAACGGCCATGGCCGCGCAGGTCAGGGATAACAAGCCGGCAGGTATCGGAAAGTTCCCTCTGGAAATGCCACAGCCGGCTCGACCCGGCCCAACCGTGGAGCATGACCAGCGGTCTCCCTTCTCCTCTTTCCTCGTAAAAGATATTTACACCGGCGGATGTTTCGATAAACGGCATTCGATAACTTCCTCAACTTGATTAAAAATACGTCTCACACAAAGACACAAGGTTTTTGACCCAAACTGGATTTTAAGTTTTTCTTTGTGACTTTGTGGCTTTGTGAGACAAAAGACTTAAAAAACGCTTCCTCAAATTATCCCCAGCCGCTTCCCGATCTGCTTGATGGTTTCGGCGGCCCACGCGAGATCCTCCTTCGTGTGAGTCGCCATGACGGTGCAGCGCAGGCGGCAGCTCCCACTTGGCACGGTGGGCGGCCTGATTCCCTGAACGAATAATCCTTCTTCCAGCAACCGACTGGAGAACTCCATGGTCGGCACGGCCTCGCCAACAAAAATCGGGATGATCTGGGTCTCGCTCCCCATCGTGTTGAAACCGGCCTTCTGCAGGGCCGACCTGAAAAACGATACATTGTCCGCAAGCTTATTCCGCAGCTTCGCCCCTTCCGCAGAATCGACCAGGTCGAGCGCGGCAATGGAGGCGGCCAGGACGGCGGGGGGGAGTGATGTGGAGAAGATAAAGCTGCGCGCCCGGTTGATCAGGTAATCCACAATCTCCCGGGAAGCAGCGACATAGGCGCCGAAACTCCCCAGGGCTTTGCCGAATGTCCCCATCTGGATGTCGATATCCGCCATGACATTGATCGATTCCGCGCTCCCCCTGCCGGTATCACCCAGCACGCCGGTCCCGTGGGCATCGTCCACCATCAGCAGGGCGCCAAATTCCTTCTTAAGAGAGACAAGTTCCGCGAACCTCGCCAGGTCCCCGTCCATGCTGAATACCCCATCGCTCACGATCAGCCGCCGCCCGGCAACTTCCGTCCCGGCCAGAAGCCCGCGCAGGACGTTGACATCGTTGTGCGGATAGCGGACAAAGCGCGCCCTGGAGAGAAGGGCCCCATCCACGATGCTCGCATGGTTGAGACGGTCGGAGAAGATGACGTCCCCCCTGCCGGTAATGGCCGGAATGACGCCTGTGTTGGCCGCATAGCCGGAGTTGAAGACGAGCGCCGCTTCGGTACCCTTGAATGCGGCAATACGCGCCTCCAGCGCCTCATGAAGCTCCATGTTGCCGGAAACCAGGCGCGACGCTCCGCTTCCCGTTCCAAAACACTCCACGGCACGAATTGCCGCTTCCTTCAAAGCAGGGTGGTTGGTCAGTCCCAGGTAGTTGTTTGAGCAGAGGAGAAGCACTTCACGGCCGTCCAGGATGACACGGCTCGACTGTTGTTCCCCCTGCAGAAGCCGCATGGTCCTGAACAGGCCCTCCTGCCTCAACTCATCAAGTTCTTCCCGATATGTCTTCAATCAATCCCTCTTTGATCTTCAATGCTGCATATTCTGGCCTTTTTAACATAGTTTCCTGCTATTCGTCAACCGATCATCTCTCGCTGGTTAACGTCCGATCACAGAGTGGTGTCATGTGGACAAATACCGGTTTCACACTTGTTGGTTT
>Ga0181533_1003690_pt1 | contig 16408 bp, 4 predicted proteins | sample PEATcosm2014_Bin_45_FD_119772 | JGI IMG/M metagenome (GOLD analysis project Ga0181533, IMG submission 119772) | Peatland microbial communities from MTU Mesocosm Facility, Houghton, MI, USA - PEATcosm2014_Bin11_60_metaG | ecosystem: Environmental > Terrestrial > Soil > Wetlands > Peat | place... | reverse complement strand
GGAAGCGCACCTTCGCAAAGTCCTGGCACGAACCGCCAACCTGGCCGAAGCGGCCCAGGTCCTGGGCATTGATCAAGCCACGCTCTACCGGAAACGCAAAAAAATCGGATTGGAATAATGGCTCCATTGGACGCAGGATTTCGCCGCGCGACCGTTGCGGTGCTGCCTCATTGTTACGAACTTTTAGGCTTCATTGCCGGCGGGAGGGCTCATAGGCGGAAGCAGCGAAATCGTCCAGCTTCTTTCTCCATTGCGCGGCCGCGGCGGGGCGTTGGGCGTTTTGATAGAAGTCAATCAGGCGTTGGATGGAATCTTTCACAAAAAACCGGCTTCCCGCCGGAATGGTCTGGATTCTGCGTTGCATTCCCTCGCAGCCGGAGAGAAGAAGCGATTCAGCTTGATCGTATTTTTTTTGACGCATGAGGCAGCCGCCCAACGCGCTGCGGGAATGAAAGGTCAGCCAGCTATCCGGACTTATCTTCTCCCGGATGCTGAGACAGCGGCGAAGCAGGTCCGTGGCTTCGTCGAATTTGCCCTCCTTTTCCAGCAGCGATCCCAAATGACTAAGGGTGGCCGCGGCAGAGGGATGTTCTTCCCCCACTGATTTTTGGCGGAGAGCCAGCGACTCTCGATAAAGGGATTCGGCATTGGAGGTTCTGCCCTCATCGCCCATGATCGCGGCCAGAGTATCGAGCGAATCGGCGATACTCTCCGGGAGCATCGCTTTTCGGCGAATATCCAGGGCTTGGCGCGCCAGCGTTTCGGCATCTTGCAGTTTGTGCTGGTCCCAAAAGACGTTGGCGAGATTATTCAGGGCAGTGGCGATGCTGGGATGTGCGGGGGGAAGAACCTTACGCGAAAGGGCCAGGGCCTGTTCGTAGAGAGACTGGGCTTCCTGGAGTTTGCCTTCCAGGCGCAGGACCGTGCCCAGGTTGCTCAAGGAGATGGCCACGGCGGGATCGTCCTGGCCGAGCAGAGTCTGGCGCGTCTTGAGCGCCTCGCGTTCGAGCGATTCCGCGTCGCTGAACTTTCCCTGTTCCTCAAGCACTGTGGCCAGGGTGTTGAGCGAAATGGCGACGGCCGGGTCGTTTTCTCCCAGCAATTTCCGGCGGGTATTCAGGGACTTCCGGCAATAATCTTCCGCCTCCGGCAATTTCCCCTCGACAGAGAGGACACGGGCGAGGCTGCTTTGGCAAGTGGCGGTGTTTGGGTCTTCGGCGCCAAAAAGCCTTTCTTCGATCGCCAGGGCCTGCCGGCAGCATGACTCGGCCTCGGGCAAGTTGCCTTCCTGGAGCAGATCGTCGCCCAGATTGGCGAGCGATCCGGCAACATCAAAGCTTTGGTTGCCGAAGAGCTTTTGCCGCGCGGCCAGTGCCAGCCGGTGCATCTGCTCGGCCAGTTGGTATTCGCCCAGGGCGGTGTAAACGACGCCGATGGTGTTGCGCAGTTCGGCTTCGACGGCGGGTTGGTCGTGCAGCGCGGAGAGGCGCCCGGCGGTTTGGTCCAAAATGTGACGGAGGATGGTTGTGTCGTGCTCTTTGGCAACGGATGGGCTTACCCCCTCGAGCATGCTCTCCAGGAATTGGGCCACCTCCCGGCTCTGGCTGGCGGCGGTTTCGGCCCGGCCCTGGGCATCCTGGGCGGCCAGCCGCAGACGTCTCTGAACGCCCGCCTCCCACGCGCCGACGACGGCCCCGACGATCAGCAGCAGGCTAATAATCGCAACCGCGCCGACGGCCAGCTTGTTACGTCGCACCAGGCGGCCAAAGCGGTAAAGGTTGCTCGGGGGCCGCGCTTCGACCGGTTTGAAATCCAGATGCCGCCGCACGTCCGAGGCGAGGTCATTGGCGGTTTCGTAACGGCGGGTTCGGTCCTTCTCCAGGCACTTCATCACCACCCAGTCGAGATCCCCCCGCAATGTCTGAACGAGTTTAGGCGGCTCGGTGTTGCGCTGGCGCGCGATCTGGGTGCTGTCGGCTGCGGCCATGGCGCGCAGGCGGACCGAGGGACGCAAGGGGTCCCTTTCCCGAATGGTGCGACGCATCGAATCCACCCCCCCGGCCGTCAATTCGGCGGGATCGAACGGCGTGCGGCCTGTCAATAATTCATAGAGAACGACGCCCAAACTGTAAATGTCGCTGCGTGTGTCAATATCCAGGCTGGTCATCTCGGCTTGTTCCGGGCTCATGTAAGCCGGTGTGCCAAGCACCTGCTCGATCTCTGTAAAGAGTGTTTTGTCCGTGAGACGCTGGCCGCTGGTGGCTTTGGCGATGCCAAAATCAATGACCTTTGGCGCGGGGACGCCGTCGTGAATGCTGATGAGCATGTTGGACGGCTTGACGTCGCGGTGGATGATCCCCTTTTGATGGGCGTGGTGGATGGCGCGGCAGCATTGGATAAAAAGCTCCAGGCGTTCGCGCGTCGGGAGTCGGTGCTGGTCGCAGTAATCGGTGATCTTGACGCCGCGCACCAACTCCATGACGAAGTAAGGCCGTCCCTGGCTGGTCGCCCCTGCGTCCAGCACTTTGGCGATGTTCGGGTGGTCCATCAAGGCCAGGGCCTGGCGTTCCGATTCGAACCGGGCGATGATCTCCTTGGTATCCATGCCCAACTTGATGATCTTTAGCGCCACGCGGCGGCGGACCGGTTCTTCCTGTTCGGCCATCCAGACGGTGCCCATGCCCCCTTGCCCCATAGTTTGCAGCAACCGATAATGTCCAATAACGGCGCCGACATGCTCTGACGGGATATCCCCGATGGGCAAGGAATTCACCACCGTCTTGGCGGTTGAAACGGCTGGCGGCGGCCCGTCCGGAGGCTGGGGCAGCGTTTGGTCCTGGAGGCTCATTCGACGACGGGACGTTTAAGACACGCTCTAAAAATTGAACCGCGCCCGTGCGTAGAAGAGCCGCTGGTGCGGCAGTTCCAGGTAATAGTTGATGGGGCTCAGGTGATAATCGCCTCCGCCCAAATTCAACACGCCGACGGTCAGATCGCAGCGGCGATTGGGAAATCTGTAGCCGCCGTAGAGGTTTGCCTGCACAAAGCTCCGGCCGGTCGGGGTTGGAGCCGAGCCCCCCAGGAGCTGATCATACCACGTAACTTCGCCCCGGGCGAAAAGGCCGTTGGGAAGTTGCCAGGTGGCCGACGGGCGCAGTTGGCCCAGGTCTCCACGCATGTCTGTAGTCCGCTCGAACCCCGGCGTGGCGGGAATTGTTGGCAGGGCGATCTTCAATTCGGAGATGGAATACTGGTACTGCGCCTGGAGGAACAAGTTGCGCGCCACGATTTGATTGAGCGCCAGATCGAAAGTCGTTTCGTGGTAATCATAATCACTGAGCGTGTTCGCTGCGTAGCCTTGGGCCGGGGGAGTGAAGTTGACCTGGAAATAGCCAAACTCCTCATCGACCTGCTCACTCATGGTCTGGCCCTGCAAGGTCAGCCACGTTTGCGGAAAGATTCTCCAATCAACGGCCCCACCGGCGATTTGATATTCCCCTGCTTCGACCGAGCCGATGAGCGATTCGGAAATGATGGAGCGAAAGGACTGATCGAAGCCCGCCAACTGCGTCGGCTCCAAACGCACGCTCTCGTCGTAACTGACTCCGCCCAGGGCGCGGCTGAAAACGGCGCGGAGAGTCAGCTTGGGAACCGGATTCCAAACCAGGGCCGCCTTGGGCGACAGATGGTATTTGTCGGTCTGCGCATGGGTCAAGGGCGGGCGGCGAAAGTTGGCGGGATATTGTTCGAAATCGTAGGCCAGGCCGCCGATGAGCATCAGCCCATCCACAATTTCCCAGTGGTGGTATTCGTAGGCCGACACCCGCCAGAATGGGCTGTCGGTCGTCGAGGTCTGAGGCGACGGGAAAAGCGAGGCCAAATCAGCCGGCGGATTGTCAAGCAGGGCGCTGGCTTTAAAGGTGCCGCCTTGAACACGGGCGCCGAAAACGTCGGTGTGTTTCTCGCGCTGGAGAATCTGGTTGAGTTCGGCGGTGTAGATTTGGAATTGGTTTTCATAGTCCACGTCGAACGGCACGTAATTGACCGGATTGGATAGCGGGCTGACTACCTCCGTCAATTGCGGCGCGCTGGCATCGGTAACGTGCTGGGCGTTTTCCAACCGTCCCGCCAGAAATAAGGTGTGCGAACCCGGTCCCTCCTCGTGGTGCCAACCGGCCAGCAGCAAGGGCGTCTGCGTTTCGGTGAAACGATAGCCTGGCTGCGCGCTGCTCTGATCGTAATAGAGAAACTGATCGCCGGAGTTGTAGTCCTCGTATTTGGCCAGGAAAAAGAACGAATCCTCCGGCGTAATCTGCTGTTTGATCCGCGAATACCATTCGATGCGCGACAAATCATTGTTAATTCGGTCGCCATGCCGGTATTCGTAGTCCAGGTCAAAGGCCCAACTGGTTTTTCCGACGGTCCCGTATTGGGTCGCCGTTTGACGGTATTCCTTGTCGCTGAAAAACTCCGAAGTGCTCTCCAATCCAACGGCATTCACCGCGAAGAGGCGCGAATACTCCTGCTGCGAGAGGTTCTGTGACAGCGAAACGGCGCCGGGTGGCGCCAGCATGCTGGCCAGCAATAGTTCGTTGAACCATTCGCTCTCGTAGCGCAAGTTGAAGCGGGTCGGGTCGCGCAAAGCGTCGAAGGTGCTGGCCAGGTTCAGGTGGGCGGAGAAATTGGCGTAATCGAAGGAGACCGCCCGGGCGGCCTCGGCGAGACTGACGTCAATCATGTTAACGTCCTTGTAGATGTCCGCCAGGTTGGCGCTCCGCACCGCCTGGTCTTCGTCCAGAAGCAGGCGGGAACGATAGACTTGACGGTTATCGTTGAGTTGGGCGGACTTTTCCAGGTCCTCGATGGCGTCGGAGATGCGATAGTCGTTGTAGAGCATCAGCGCCGAATAAAGCCAGGGAGTGGGATCGAACGGATCGTGCTCCTTGGCTAACTCGAGTTCTTTGAGCGCAAGGGCCTTCCATTGCCCGCGCAGTTCTTTGTCGCGCGTGAACAACGCTTCGTGCGCGCAGGCCTTGCCCAGATAGCTGCGCAGCAGCCAGCGCGAAGGCTCGAGGATGGCGGCCGTCTCCAAATCACTCCGTCCTTCCCCCGCATGCCCCGCGTGGATTTTGCCCAGGCCACGCCCCAACCAGGCATTCCCCAGCATTGGGTCGAGCTCGGTCGCGCGGTCGAAGGCGGCCTCCGCTTTGGCTGCATCGTCCCGCGCCAGCCAGAGGAAGCCGCGCAAGGCGTGGGCCTGGGCGTTCTTGGGACTCAACGCCAGGGCGTGCCCCAGCGCGCGTTCGGCCCTTGGAATTCGCCCAAAGCTGAATTCCAATTCCGCCACGCGTTCGCAGGCAAAACCAAAGCGCGGGGAAATCGCCGTGGCGCGCAGGGCGGCGGCAAGGGCGCCCGCAAGGTCATAGCGCGATTGCAGATAATAGGAGAGAGCGACACACTGGCTGGCGTTCGTCGCCGCGGGCGGTTGCTCGAGTTCTTCATGCCGGACCGCCGCGAGCATCCAGGCCAAGGCCTTGGCGGAAGGCTCGGCGCTGTCCCCCGGCTCTATGGCGGTGTCAAAGTTGGTCAGGCGTCCTGTGGAAAGCCGGAGCGACGTAAGAAAGAGCCGCTCGGCGGCGGTCGAGGGGGCGCGATTGGAAGGATAGGCGGACATGGCGCCGAGCAAGTCGCCCTGCCCGTAGGCCGCCAGGCAGGCGGCGAGGGCGTTTTGCGCCCCAGCATCAAGACCAATTTCGGCGGTGTCCAGAACTCCGGGGTAATACAGGAACCACTGCACCGCGTTGAGGGCGGCCACCAAGGCCGTCTTTCGCGGCGGTTGGCCGCGTTGGACAAGGCCCCGCTCGCCATTGCGCAATGTGGCTGCCCCCATCGGATTGGAGAGCAGAACCTCGCCGTCGATCATCGTCAGCACGGTCGCGCCGGTGGCAGAGTCCACCTCGATGACAAACTCCGTGCCGACGATGGCCGCGGCGCCCACGGGGGTTTCAACCTCAATTTCTCGCGGGCGGTTGCGGTCCAGAAAATAACCGCGCCCGCCTTGAAATTGCAGGCGGGGATGCGGCGGCGGCGTGCTCACCTCGGCGACGAGCACTTCGGTGCGCGGCTCCAGCCGCAGCCGGGACAAATCCCGCAGTTCGACCGTCGCCCGGCCATCGCTCAAGGTGCGGACACGGTCGTTGTAGAAAAGGGCTTGATCGACGCTGGTGGCCTGCCATGCGGCGGCGCCCCTCTTCTGCACCTGCACGGCGCCGACGCGGGTGATAATGCGCGCCGGCGCGCCTCCGGGAGCCGGTTGCGCAGGCGCGCAAAGGTGCAAGAGAAGGATGCTCCCAATAAGAGCCCCCTGCCCTGCTCGTGCTCGAAACGCATTCACCTATTCCTCTCCATAGACTCATCGAACCACCTGCGCGCGATAGAAGGCACGTGGGCGGTTGGCGGAGAGGGCATCCCAGAAGCTCACCGCACCGCCCGCGCCGACCGTGTTCGTAACCACGGCAGTCCAGTTGACAAGATTCGTGCTCCGCTCGATGGCGATCTTCTCGTTCGCCGCTCCGGTTATCGTCAACTGCAACGTTCCGTTCTGGATGGCCGGCGCCACTAATCCGGGAACGGTTGGACCTCCTCCCGCCGCGTATGTGACGTTCAGCGTGGCCGTCTGGCCGCCAACGACATTCAGCGTCGCGTTGGTTGGCGTGAGGTAGCCGGCGGCGGCGCGGAACACCACCGTGTAACTGCCCGCCGGCAGTTCATAAACCGCGCTGTTGCTGCTGTAATAGTTGGTGGCGCTCAAGGCCGCTATCTGCCAGGCGGCCCCGGCGGCAATCGCCCCGGCAGGGCTGATGATAATCTCAAAGCTGCCCGGCTCCAGCAAACTGCCGCCGCCCCCGCTGGTCACGGTGACCACGCCGCCACCGACGTGGTTGGCGCCCGTATTGGCGGTGACGTTGGCGCGGTTGATCAAATCGGCCACCGAGCCGTCAATGGCCCGGACGACCGTGTTGGCCGTTCCCCCAAGATAAACACCTGCCGGGTAATAATTTCCCCCATTGGTGGGTTGCACACAAAGCGGGCCGCCGCTGTTGCCCGGATACCCGGTAATGGCGGTGGTGGCGAAAACGTTGTTGGTCACCTGGGTAAAGATGATGTTCCCCGGAGTCGTGGCATGCATGCGCCCGACATTGATGGCCGGAATGCCGTCCACCGGATAACCCACCAGCGTCTTTAGCGCCGTCGCCTCCAGCCATTCCATCCCGTTTGTTTTGGAAACCAAATACCCTCCGGAGCCGCCCCGTCCGGCATCCTCCAGGAAATAAAGGGCCGCCACATCAAGGTCCTGCGAGACCGGCGATTCCACGCCCGGACTGTTGTCGTTGGTCCGGGCGGCGGCATAGCCGCCGAACGCATACCAGCCGGCAGGGACTTGGGGGGGCGGGTTGTAATGGGTGGAGAATTCCTGGAAAAACCAATTCACGTTCTGCACGTAGCTCAAGTCTGCGTCGTTGAAAACCACGTGCGCGGCCGTCAGGACCACCCGGGGTTGCACCACGCACCCGCTGCCGTAGCCCGCGTCCGTCAGCAACTGGCCGTTGTAAGCATAAGGCAGGTTGAACGCCGGGCTGGTGGTGACGTCGCTGAATTGCAATACGCTGGGCGGCGTTCCGCTGGATTGCTCGGCCGCCAGGTAAGTAACGGCGACGGAGTTCTCTTCGTTTGCCCCGACATAGACCACCCGCGGCGCCGGCTTGCTCCATCCTGCCACCTCCTTGAAAACGACGATGTGGTTGCCGGCCGCCAGGTTCGTCGCGACGAAATCGCTGTCGTACCAATCGGTGTCTCCCTGCAACTGCCATTGCGCTCGTGAGGAAGGATCGGAGGACGATGCCAGGGTGGAGGGCTGAATATCCACCGAGAGCGAGCCGAAGGAAACCTGTCCTGAGACCGCGTATTGTATGGTCAGGATCGTGGGCGTGCCTGCCTGGACGAAATTGGTGGTAGTGACCGGCGCGCTGAAACCGGCCACGGGGCTGAACTCGACTGGATACTCTCCCTGGGGCAAGGCGGTGATGATGTCGCCGCTGTTGTGCCAGGCGGCCTCCCAGACCAGTTTCCATTGGCCGCCGGCGTCGGCCGGCTCCGTGAAGACGCACAGGCTGGCATCGCTCTCAGGCACGGGCGACGGAAACAGGACGGCCAGGACAGAGTTCGTTGTTGACGGTTGATTGACGTCGATGATCGTGATGGCGGCGCTGGCGGGCGCGCCGACGCTCGAGCCGTCGCCGGAGGGACTGAGCACAAAACTGAAGCTGGTGTTTCCTTCATAGACCGTGTTGGCGACAATCGGAATGGTGACGGTCATACTGTACTGGTTGCCGGCGAAAACCAGCGAGCCGGCCGTGGCCTGATAGTTGCCCACGCCCTGCGACACGGCGACGGCGCTGCCATTGACCGTGCTATAATTGACAGTGCCGCCGAAGCTGTTCGTGCTCTTGAGCACCGTGACCGTGACCGACCCGGCGTTGTTCGACACAGAGTAAGTGGGGCTGCTCAGGGAGAATACCGCCGGAGCGGGCGGGGGCGGCGGCGCGGTCACGGTGAGCCAGCCGGGCTGGTAAGAAATGTTGTAATTGCCCAAACCGGCCCCGACGGCCGCGCTGGGGCTGATAGGGTAAGGCGATCCGGCCACTGTCGCCGATGCCGCTGCGCCGGGGCTGGTCAACGTCACGCCTGTCACGGTGTCGCCATTGACCAGCCCGAGGGTGGTGAACGCTGTCGTGCCTAGGTCCAGCGTCTGGCCGTACGTCTTGCTCTGGTCGCTGGCTGTGATCGTCAAGAGGGCTGGGTCCACCTCTATCGAAACAGCCTGGGTGACGGAGAAATAATCCGCCGTGTCATTTGGAGTGAATGTCACCGAGAGCGTCTGGTTGCTGCCCGCCCGCAGGACGGTCCCTGCCGGCGGATTGTAGGCGAAGGAGCCGGGGACATTGGCGGTGGCGTTTAACTGGTTGGTGGTGAGGGCCGTGCCGTAGGTGATGGGGGCGGGTGTTGCCCACGTAAGGACCTCGCTCGCCTGCAATGGAAGCTGAAGACTAAATATCGTGGCATTGACGCCCGGAAGGTGACAAGAGGTCGTGCTATAAAAGGTGTTGCCGGATAAGGTCAGTCGCCAATATGGCCACGCCCCGTCGCTTCCTCCGGTAAAGCTCCACAGGGTGGTAAAAGCCGTGCCGTTGGTGTTGACACTGAATACCGTGCCATCGTCCCAGGTGCCGCCCTCGATCGCCGTGCCATAGAGAGTGTTGCCCCATAAAGTCAACCCCGCCCACGGATAGGTTCCGTCGCTCCCCCCGCCAAAAGTATACAGGGTCGTAAAACCCGTGCCGTCGGCGTTGACGCTGAACACCGTGCCATTGCCGCCCAGAACGTAATCAGACGCCGTGCCATACAGGGTATTGCCCGATAAAATCAACCGGCCATACGGATTAGCTCCGTCGCTTGCCCCGCTGAAGCTATGCAAAGTGGCAAAACCCGTGCCATTGGTGTTGACCCTGAATAGCGTGCCACCGTTCGAACTGCCGCCAAAAAGCGTCGTGCCATACAGGCTGCTGCCCGATAGGATCAATCCAATGGGCGGGTTGGCTCCGTCACTTTTCCCGCTAAAGCGATGCAGGGTAGCAAAACCCGTGCCATTCGTGTTAACACTGAACACTGTGCCATCGCCGAAAACGTCTCCGCCACCACCTGCCACGCCATAGAGGGTGTTGCCCGATAGGACTAATCCACCATTCGGACTAGCTCCGTCGCTTCCCCCAGTGAAGCTGTACAGGGTCGTAAAACTCGTGCCGTCGGTGTTGACCCTGAACACCGTGCCATTGCCGGAACTGCCGCCACCACTCGCCACGCCATAGAGGGTGTTGCCCGATAGGATCAATTCGCCATTGGGACTAGCTCCATCGCTTCCCCCGGTAAAACTATACAGGGTCGTAAAACCCGTCCCGTTAGTGCTGATACTATAAACCGTACCATTGCCCAAACCGCTGCCCCCGACCGCCGTCCCGTACAGGATGCTGCCCGACAAGATCAAACTGCCCATCGGAAAATCCGCGTCGCTTCCCCCGCTGAAGGCATGTAGGGTCCTGAAAGATTGGCCCGGGGGACCCGGATTGAGGACTACCGCAATCACGGCCGAACCTGTATGGCCCGACCCGTCGTTCACCGTCACCGTCAAGCCGCTGCCCGCCACCGCCGGAGTCACACTGGCGTTGGTGAGCACCCCCGCACTGAAGGCCGCCGACGTGCCCGTCACGCCCGCCGTGCCGCCATACGCCACCGTCCGGCCAAAGCTCGTCACGGTGTTGTTGTTTGTGTCCTGCGCCGTGATCGTGATCGTAAAGGGTGTGCCTGCCATCTGCGGCGACGAAAAGGCCGAGATCGCAAAGTGGTCCAAAACAACTGGGTTGACCTCGGCAATGACGGTCGAACCCGTGTGGCCCGACCCGTCATTCACCGTCACCGTCAAGCCGCTGCCCACTACTGTCGCCGTCACGCTGGCGTTGAGCACCCCTGAATTGAAGGCCGTCGAGGTACCTGTCACGCCCGCCGTGCCGCCAAAGACCACCGTCCCGTCAAAGCCCGCCACCGTGTTGTCCTCAGCGTCCTGGGCCGTGATCGTGATGGTGAAGGGTATGCCGGCCGCCTGCGGCGACGAGATGGCCGAGATCGCAAAGTGGTCCAGCGGACCTGAACTGACCATGGCAATGACGGTCGAACCCGTGTGGCCCGACCCGTCGCTCACCGTCACCGTCAGGCCGAAGCCCGCCACCGTCGGCGTCAGACTGGCGTTGGTGAGCACCCCCGAACTGAAGGCCGCCGACGCGCCCGTCACGCCCGCCGTGCCGCCAAACGACACCGTCCCGCCAAAGCCCGTCACCGTGTTGCTGTTTACGTCCTGGGCGGTGATCGTGACGGCGAAGGGTGTGCCAGCCGCCTGCGGCGACGAAATGGTGGAAATCGCAAAGTGGTCCAGCGGACCTGGATTGACCTGGGCGATGACGGCCGAACCCGTATGGCCCGACCCGTCGTTCACCGTCACCGTCAAGCCGCTGCCCGGCACCGCCGGAGTCACACTGGCGTTGAGCACCCCTGAGCTGAAGGCCGCTGACGTGCCCGTCACGCCTGCCGTGCCGCCGAACGCCACCATCTGGTTAAAGCCCGTCACCGTGTTGTTGTATATGTCCTGGGCGGCGATCGTGACGGCGAAGGGTGTGCCTGCGATCTGCGGCGACGAAATGGCCGAGATCGCAAAGTGGTCCAGCGGACCTGGATTGACCCGGGCGATGACGGCCGAGCCCGTGTGGCCCGACCCGTCGTTCACCGTAACCGTCAAGCCGCTGCCTGCCACCGTCGGCCTCACGCTGGCGTTGAGCACCCCTGAACTGAAGGCCGCCGACGCGCCTGTCACGCCCGCCGTGCCGCCAAACGACACCGTCCCGCCAAAGCCCGTCACCCTGTTGCTGTTTATGTCCTGGGCGGTGATCGTGACGGTGAAGGGTGTGCCAGCCGCCTGCGGCGACGAAATGGCGGAAATCGCAAAGTGGTCCAGCGGACCTGGATTTACCTGGGCGATGACGGCCGAACCCGCATGGCCCGACCCGTCGTTCACCGTCACCGTCAAGCCGCTGCCCGGCACCGTCGGCGTCACACTGGCGTTGAGCACCCCTGAGCTGAAGGCCGCCGACGTGCCCGTCACGCCTGCCGTGCCGCCGAACGCCACCATCCGGTTAAAGCCCGTCACCGTGTTGTGGTATATGTCCTGCGCGGTGATCGTGACGGCGAAGGGCGTGCCTGCCATTTGCGGCGACGAAATGGCCGAGATCGCAAAGTGGTCCAACGGACCTGGATTGACCTGGGCGATGAGGGCCGAGCCAGTACGGCCCAACGGGCCGTTCGCCGTAACCGTCAGGTCGCTGCCTGCCACCGTCGGCGTCACGCTGGCGTTGACTACCCCTGAGCTGAAGGGCGCCGACGCGCCTGTTACGCCCGCCGTGCCGCCAAACGCCACCGTCCCGTTAAAGCTCGTCACCGTGTTGTTGCCTGGGTCCTGAGCCGTGATCGTGATGGGGAAGGCAGTGCCCGCCGCCTGCGGCGACGAAATGGGCAAAATCTCGAAGTGGTCAACCATCGGCTGCGTTGGAATCCCGTCGAAAGTGGCGCCCCATCCGGTGGTCCCTGGCGAGTAGTAGGCCGTGGCATTGTTGTCGAGCCCGAAGACACCCAAAGACCCCGCCTGGGCCGGGGCGTTTCCCAGGAACGAGACGTTGGTAAGCGAACCGCACGCCCAGAAAGCCATCGACCCGATGCTGGACACGTTGCCGGGAATGACGATCTCCGTCAGCGCCGCCCCACCGAAGGCCTGGGACTCGATGCTCACGAGGCTCTGCGGCAGGCTTACACTGGCCAAGTTCTGGCATCCGTCAAACGCGTTCGCTTGCACGTTCGTAACGCCCTCGGGAATCGTCACCCCGGTTAGGCGCCCGTCCCCGCTAAACGCCCCATTCCCGATGCTGGTCACCGGCAGGCCGTTGATCGTGGCCGGGACCGTCACCGCGCCGCCAAGGCCATTGTAGCCCGTGATCGTCAGGGCGGCACGGTGGACGGCGCATAGGAAATCGCAGCCGGAGGGCGGTGGCGCTCCGCCACCCACCAGCAACACCGGAATGCCGTCAAAGGCGTCGCTCCAGCCCGTGGCCCCGGGCTGGCAATAGGCCGTCGCATTATTGTCGCTCTGAAAGACCGAGCACCCCGCCTGGGCAGGCGCGTTTCCCAGGAACATGACGTTGGTGAGCCGGGTGCAGCTCGCGAATGCGCTCGACCCGATGCTGGACACGTTGCCGGGAATGACGATGTTCGTTAGCGCCGTCGAGCCGAAGGCCCCGGACTCGATGCTCACCAGGCTTTGCGGCAGGCTTATGCTCGCCAAACCTCCGCAGCTCTCAAACGCGTTCGCTTGCACGTTGGTAACGCCCTCGGGAATCGTCACCCCGGTCAGGTACGCGTCCCCGCTAAACGCCCCATTGCCGATGCTGGTCACCGGCAGACTGTTGATCGTGGCCGGGATCGTCACCGTGCCGCCAAGACCGTTGTAGCTCGTGATGGTCAGGGCGCCGCCGTTGGTCGAGCACTGAAAATCGGCGGCGGACGGCGGTGGCGCTCCTCCGCCCACCAGTAACACGGGGATCCCATCAAAGGCGTCGCTCCAGCCCGTGGCCCCGGGCTGGCAATAGGCCGTCGCATTGTTGTCGCCCTGAAAGACCGAAGACCCGGCTTGGGCAGGCGCGTTCCCCATGAAGGTGATGCTGGTGAGCCCGTTGCAGCTATAGAATGCGTCCGAATCAATCTCGACCACGTTGCCGGGAATAACGATGTTCGTCAACGGCGTCCAGCCGAAGGCAAAGGACCCGATGCTCACCAGGCTTTGCGGCAGGCTCACGTTCGCCAGGGGCCAGGAGCCCGAAAACGCGTGCTCTTGCACGTTGGTAACGCCCTCGGGAATCGTCACGCCGGTCAGGCGCGCGTACCCGCTAAACGCCCCATTCCCGATGCTGGTCACCGGCAGGCCGTTGATCGTGGCCGGGATCGTCACCGCACCGCCAAGACCATTGTAGCCGGTGATGGTCAGGGCGCCATCGTTGGTCGTGCAGATGAAATCACAGCCGGAGTGCGGCGGCGCTCCACCCCCCACCAGCAAGACCGGGATCCCATCGAATCCATCGCTCCAGCCCGCGGCCCCGGGCTGGCAATAGGCCGTCGCACTGTTGTCGTTCTGGAAGACCGAAAACCCGACTTGGGCGGGCGCGTTCCCCATGAAGGTGACCTTGGTGAGCGATTTGCAGCTCAAGAACGCGCTCGGGCCGATGGCGACCACGTTGCCGGGAATGACGATCTTCGTCAGCGCCGCCCCGCTGAAGGCCTCGGACTCGATGCTCACCAGGCTTTGCGGCAGGCTTATGCTCGCCAGGTTCCCGCAGCCCGAAAAGGCGAACCCTTGCACGTCGGTAACGCCCTCTGGAATCGTCACCCCGGTCAGGCTCCCGCACCCGTAAAACGCCATATTCCCGATGCTGGTCACCGGCAGGCCGTTGATCGTGGCCGGGATCGTCACGGCGCCGCCAGAACCGCTGTAGCCGGTGATGGTCAGGGCGCCCCCATTGGTCGCGTACTGGAAATCGGAGGCGGACTGTGCCATCCCGGCCGCCGGTGCCCAGGCCAGGACCAGACTAAGGATGGCTTTGATCACTGCCGCACCCCAAGACGTGAGCGGCCCCGCGCGCCCGGGGGATTTCAACAGGCTGCCAGTCCGAGCACTTCGCGCTTCCTGGGGTTCTCTCATTAGCACCGTGGCTTCAGCCCGGTGAAATCGGGCGGTCCGGACGCCGAGCCGTTTCAACGGCTCCTCGCCACGCTCGCCAAACTCTTGAAACAGTTGCCGGGTCTCCAGCGCCTCCATGCACCGGGCTGAAGCCGCGGTCCTAATGAGAGGCCTGGCAGGGCATAACATTAACGCGCTCAATCCAGCATGTTGTTCGCTCGTGCCAACAGGTCCTTCAGTAGCCGACGAACCGGGACCTACTGGCGGCATTTTCCTGTCCAAAAAGCGCGGCGTCAAGATTTATTTCGGCTCCGCAGGCCGAGTCGAGTCCCACTCGCTCGTCCCATAGTTCCTAACAGCAGAACTTAACAATAGTGGCGCTGGCTGGTTCAGTTTATTGAATGATCCGGGCTCGATAGAAGGCGCGAGCGCGGTTGGCGGGCAACGCATCGGAGAGGCTCACAGAACCGCCCGGGCCAATCGTATTGGTCAGCACCGAGGTCCAGTTCACCAGTCATGGAATAGCCTCGCTTTTGGGTTTTGCCGGTTGCAGGGCAATGTCCAGAATGCTATCTTTTTCGTCCGCAAGCTCATTGTCAACGAGTTTTGTCCGATGGACGCCAATATACGGTCCAAGCGCGCGAAGCATCTGCTGCCTCTGCTGGCTGCGGCGGTGGTCGCGGGCGGGATGGTTCTGTATCTCACGCCGCGACGGGCGGCGCACTCGCCGCCAACGCCCCGGCAACCAGTTGTTCCAGCCGGGGCCTTGTCTGCGCCGTTCCGCGACGTTCTTTCCGCGGCCAACGCGCCGGACCGCCATCAGGCTATCCAGAGGTTCCAACAGTGGCTTTCCTCGCTCCCAAAGGACCAGGCCGCGCGCGCGATTCGCCAAATCCTCGCCTCCCGCCAGGATGCGCGGACTGGCCAGGGCTTTCAACTCAACGCCGATGGTTCTTTGCGCCAGGCGCCGACCTTGCGCACGCTCCTGCTCGATATGCTGGGCAAATTGGACCCCGCCCAGGCGGCCGCCGCCGCCAAGGAGATTCTGCAACAGAAAGATTCGGCGGATGAATGGGCCGTCGCCCTTGCGCTCTATGCGCGCGTCAATAACACGGACGACGCCGTCTCTTTTCTCAAGCAAAAGGCCGAAGAAATGGCCGGTTACCGGCCCTGGCAGGAGAACCCGTCGGCGGGGTATCTCGAGGCGTTCGACGTTTTTGTCTATACCGGGGACACGGATTTCGTTCCCGAATTGTCGCGATTTGCCTGCAACACGGAGAATCCCGCCCTGGCTCATGCCGCGTTTTTGACCTTGGATCGATTGGCCCAGAACGATCCCAGGGACACCCTGGCAGCCCTCAACGACGACCCCGCCTTGCTCATTGGACGGGACGCGACAAAGGGGGGCCTTTTTGCCCGAGCGGACGTCCGCGACCCCGAGCAAAGGGCCCTGCTGGCGGATTACTTGCTTTCGCCCGACCGGTCGCTGCCGGAACTGGAAGCCTTCGCCGGGTTGTTTCCCAACGAGAATTTCATGATCTCCGCCAATTTGCTCACCCCATGCCCGACGCTCTCGAACGCGGAATTGTTGAGCCGTTGCCAGGCGGCGCAACAAACCGTGGGCCAATGGCTCCAAGACAGCCAGTTCGCTAGCATAAGGCCCCAATTGCAGCAAATACAAGGGCGATTGGGCCGCATCCTGAATGGAACCGGGCACTGAGGTCCAGGGCTTAGGCGGCGGAAATAAATAAAGGTAGCAAGAAGCCGCCGGGCTTTTGCCACCCAGCGAGGCGTGAACGAGGCGCATATCCCGGATCTGTAACGAGTGAACAACGAAGCTGGGCGGCAAAAGAACAAGGCAGGTTGCTACCTTTATTTATTACCACCGCCTTAGTACTCCATTTCATAAATACGGTCACGTAGGCGGCGAGGGATTCTTCGCGCGGACGAGGCGCGAGCGAGGAGCATATCCCCAGGGATACGTGACGAGCGAGCAACGAAGTCCCCGCGAAAAAGCACCGC
>Ga0181533_1003688_pt1 | contig 16418 bp, 20 predicted proteins | sample PEATcosm2014_Bin_45_FD_119772 | JGI IMG/M metagenome (GOLD analysis project Ga0181533, IMG submission 119772) | Peatland microbial communities from MTU Mesocosm Facility, Houghton, MI, USA - PEATcosm2014_Bin11_60_metaG | ecosystem: Environmental > Terrestrial > Soil > Wetlands > Peat | place... | reverse complement strand
TTATAGCGACGCTGGTTGGTAGGTTTTTGGGCTATTAGCGAATAAAACAGGAGGATTCATGAGCTTAACGACGTTTGAGCAGGATTTGGTCAAATTCGGAGAGAAGGTCAAGGCTGACGTGGAGCTTGCGGCTACCGATGCCGGGAAGGTGCTGACGTGGGTTGCTGGTGCGGGGCCGGTCATCACAGGTCTTGCATCGCTTACAGGCCCTAGCGGGGCCACAATCTCCGCATTGGGCTTGAAACTCATCGGACTTGTTGGAACGGCAATCACGGATGCAGGCACAGCGGCAGGCGGAAACGCCATCAATGTCAGCTTCGATGAAACCGTGGTCAACGACGTAAAGGCGATTATCGCAGCAGTAAAATCGCTATAGGTTCCGCAACGTGGAGGGTGTCCTAGCCGTCCCCGGATGCCCTCCGCAGATTGGAGGCATAGGAGGGGGCACAGTCTCCCCGACTCGGTGCCCCCTTTTCTTGGAGGATGCGATGGAGATGACAGTGCAGCGCCGAGCGCCCATCGGCACAGCCATTCCGGGCGAGGTGACCATTGGAGGACAACATGCCGCTTATACGCTGGAACGCTTGGGTGTTGCTATCCCCACCGGGCGCTACAAGCTCGACTTGTACCACAGCCCGCACTTTGGCCGACTCATGCCCATACTTCTGGATGTTCCGGGGCGAGCCGATATTCTTATCCACTGGGGGGATTATCCACAGAACAGCGACGGCTGTATTCTGGTCGGAAAAGAGCAAGACGTGAACGGCGACATCTGGCACACGCAGGAAATGTTCCAAGAGTTGTTTCTGCCCATCCAAGCGGCTGTGGAAACCGAGGGCTGCTGGATTACGGTCAACGACCCGCCCGACCTAACGCCCATCAGCGACCTCGCTACTGGCGACCTCTAGTCGTGGTCGCCTTCGCCGTTGATTCTCACACTGGGGTACGATATGCCACCCTTGGTAAGTGGGGTGGTGTCGCCACGCTCTGTATGTTTGTGGGGCAGGTATTCGCCAAGCACAAAGCTCAGTTTGCGGTCCCGTTCGCGGATAGCTCGGGCGTTGGCTAAATGAATCAGCCATTGTTGAATGCCCAGCGGCAGCACAATCGCCAGCACCATCAAGATATGCTCGATAGTTATGCCCTCGCTCATGGCTTTGCCGGGGCGACAACCGGAGGCGGAGTAACGTGGTTGCCCGAGTTGGCCCACTGGCTCCAAAAACGGGCCTCGCTCACCGCCACAACGAAGAACATGGCTATCAGGATGTGCCGGAACCATGGCCAGCTAAACAGGGCTTGCGGCACGTCCACGAAGTTTGCCAGGACCACGCCGCAAATCGAACTGACTGCCGACTTCCACGCTCCAGCTGCAAGCGCTTTTTGTGCTGGGGTCATTTAGCCGCCTCCCGTATCTTCATAAGCCTTCTCATGCAGTTGGGGCATCGCTGCATGATTGATAAGAGCCGTTGAATCACCGTTAGGGAGCGAATCTCTAACGGTGTTAGCTTCGTCATTACTGCACCGTGGCATTGCATCCTGTCGGTGCGCTCGGATTCGTCGGCCACGACGCTGGTATTGTCACTGTGGCGATGTTCGAGAACACCGATTCATTGCCTGAACTCGAAACGTCTGTTGCGGCGAAGGAGTACGTTGCACTCAGGACTAGTCCTGTATCTGAGGATGAGTCGAAATAGCACATCGTATCCGTTCCAGTGGGCGTACAAGCCGCCGTCGTGATAAGGGCTGAATTGAGTTTTGCCCATCCCGTGCTGGTCGTGGTGCAGGTTCCAGCGCACCGATAGACGTTAGACCCCGACACACCGGATGCTGGCGTGAAAGAGACATTGACGCCTATCGGCGTGCCTGTCTGTGCCCGAACTCGCAACCCAAAAACAACTAAAGTTAGAATCACCAGCGGAACCAACAGCCACAACACTCTGAGTTTACGTTTCATCGAAAGCCTCCTTTATGGACCTACTAAGAAAATTCCCGTACCTGTCATCATGGATTTATCCTTTGGTTTGGATGGAATGGAAGACCAGCCTGAATGAAGTTCGATTGGTCCAATGGATTAGGCAAAACGCCCTTTGCTTTCAGTTGCTCGCCAATCGTTGCCCCGGTTGGCACTGAAGCCTGCGGCTGGGGCGCGGGTGCCGGTTGAACCTGTCGCAAATAACCGGGCATCTGGCCAGATTGTTGGAGATTCTGAATAATGCGCGGAGCAATCATGCTAGTGGCGATTGCGGGATTGGCCGTAAGCAAGGACTTGACAAGTCCCCAGTTGCTTGGCGTAGCCATTGCGCGAGTTAACAAGTCCAAACCTACTAGGGGGCTGAGAGCGCCGACCGGTCCTCCACGGAGCGCCCCAAGAAGCATTCCCGCGCCCATCATCATGCCGCCGATACCCTTTGAGCCTTGCCCCTTGAGGGCTTGTTGCTTGCCAATGAGGTCGGCTAAGTCTGTGATTTCCTTCGTGGTAGTTGGTCCAAAGACCTGTTGGAAACGATAGGCTTTGTCACCCATCGTAGCTTCACGCAAGAGCTTTTCACCCGCGACAGTCTGCTGTTGTACTTTCGTCAAAGCATTCTGCGCAGAAGGGGCAGCGCCATGCACCATGCTTGGGTCTTTCAGCACATCGGCAATGTCCTCCAGGGCAGACTTATTGCTCCAAATTCTGTCTCCTTCGGCCCACGCCTTCTGCACTTCAGGCGGCATCTTGGCTTTCACGCCCTCCAAAATCTCCGAAAGCCTATCCGCCTGCTGGAACAATCCATGAGCTTCAATGCCCCGTCCAGCGTTCACCAGCCGCTGACCCTGTTGGTTGAGTTTGCCAATCACCGTCTTCATGCCCATTACGGGATTATCCAAAATCTCCGATGTGGCGAAATTTCCCGCCTCCATGGGATTCGCCTTTTGCAAATCCTTCATGAAGTTCTGCACTACAGTCTTGGTGTTCTCATCCATGTACTTGTCGGCCACTTTGTAGTTGGCCTTGGCCGTGGATTCCAGCGTCTTTGCGCCTTTGTTGAAGTTCTCCACGATTTCATCAGGATTGAGGTTGAGAATGGGCCGTCCGCCAGCGTCTAGCTTCACTCCTGCCTTCAGTACATCCTGCTGTAGAGCTTCAGGGACTACTTGATTCGTAGCGTCCGCCACTGCCTCCGACATCGTAGCCCGCAGAATCGTTTGGTTCTTGGCATAGGCTTTGTCCAAAGCTCCGCTGGTAGGAAATTTTGATAGCTTGTTTTCCAGCCATTCAGAGAGTCTGCTGGCATCTGGCGCTACACCTCGCGTAATGGCCGGTACTTTGGTGACTTCTCCGGCTGGCAGCAGGGCAATCAGTCCAAGCGCGGCGTTCGCCCCCTGGCCTATTGCATTCGGCAGATTCGGAGCAGAGGCGATATTCCCGAGCGGCAAGGTCGTTTTGAGTTGTGGTGCTAAGGCTTGTCCAACCTGAAAAGGTTCCGCGCCGACATTCGGGTGCTGTTGTTGCTGCTGCCTCACGGCGGATAAATCCTTCAGGATATTCAGATTAACACCCATGACCAATTCTTCTTGTGCGATAACACCCTTGCCGTAGAGCGTCAGCATGGTCTTGAGCGGATGTTCTTTGAGTTCCTGATACTCTTTCTCGCCCGCAGCCCATAGATTCTTGACTGCCTCGATAGGATGAACCTTGGTTGCCGAACCCGCCAAGCCGCTGAGGAATCCCCCCTCTTCGCTTTCGGCGGGTGCTTGTGCGCCCCGCCCAATGGCTCCCATAGCTCCAAGCGCAGCACCAGGAGTCATACCCGTCCCGCCAGCGGCAGCAATAGGATTTCCATGCTCATCCCAGCTTTGCTTGGCTGGTGTAATCGGGTTGCCGTGTTCGTCCCAAGTGCTCATTTATGGCGCATTCCAGGTGCGCGTAGTTGCATCCCAAGTTGCATTTGCCGGAACGCCTTTTGGTCGAGCAGGAGTTACTGCTGGTTTTGTCGCTGCTGTTGGCTTCGTTGCCGCAGCGGGAACTTTAACTTCCGGCATTGCCCCGGTCTCACCTAGAAGCGTACGCATAAATCCCGATTCGTTGGCAATGTGGTCTGCTTGAGCGTTGACTTGCGCGGCTTTGTCTTGTTCCCCCTTAGCTGCCAAATCCTCCGCTTGTTGCCGTAGTTGTATCTCCTGACCATGAAATTGCGTTAGTTGGGCTAGAGCATCTTTTCTGTATTGCGTCTGTGCCACAATTCCGCCAATACGAGCGGCATCAAGTTTCGCGCTCCATGCCGCTTGTAGTTTCTTGATTTCGTAATCTTGGGCTGTCTTTAATTCATTAAGATTTTGCTTCTCTTGGCCCAAATTCATCATTCCGGTCCAGCGCTTATCTTCGAGGGCTAGAGTTGCTTTTCTAAGTTCTGTTTCGGCATCAATACGTTTCATTTCCAAATCAAGGCGCTTCGGGATGGCTTGTGTCTCAGCTTCTTCCCTTCCTGTTTGCGCCTGCACGAGCGGAGCCTGCTGAGCGAGTTGCTGCTGGCCGAGCATGGCTTGTTGCTGGGCACGCTGATGCTCGTTGGCAAGCTGGATGGCAGACAAGATGTTAGCAGTTATCCCCTCTTGTGGGATAAACGGTATGTTGATGCGCGTTTCAACTGGCATGGTTCACCTCATCCCCCTGCAATGCCCATTCCAGCATTGGGATAAATGGATGGCGGCACGCTGTTCCAATTGGGCATCTGATTCTGGTTCTGGCCGTTGAGCATGGACTGAATCGAGTAAGCCGCCACTGGTGCCATCCCCGCCATGAATCCGCCAAATCCGCTCTGTCCTGGTGTGGCATTGATGTTGAGCAATTGAGCGATGGTCTGCCACGCCTGCTGTTGCCGCTGGATAGCCTGTTGCTCCAAACCGAGATTGATGTTGCTCTGGTTGACTTGCGACTGGTTAGCGTTCTGCATCAGGGCTTGGCCAAGCAAGCCACTGCGTCCTAAGCCACGAGAAGTCAATGCGTGAGTTACTTGATTGTTTGCTCCCGTCAAAGATTGTGCATTCTGGCCAAACAAAAGAGCTTGCTGAATCGGGTCCATCGTGGGCGTTCCGAAAGCGAGTTGGGAAAGGTTGCTGTTCGGCCCGAGAAGATTGTTCAGTGTAGTGCCTTGTGCTGGATTAAGCGCGGGAGGACGGGGATTTGCTGCCCCCGCGATTCCCCCGAGCAAGCTGCCTAGTCCTGCGAGTAGCCACGACATAATGATTCTCCTATAATCCCATCCCCGGCGTAGGTTGCTGCGTTTGTCCGTTTTGGCCCCACAGTGACATCAGCAATCCGAATAGCGGCCCAAACTGTGCCGCCTGCGAGGGATTCAGTCCGCCCCCAGGCGTCATCAGCGAAAGTGCTGGCGCAAACGAGGGCTGAGAAGCCGCTAGTGCGTTGACGTTCTGCAGATTTCCACCCGTCTGCGCCAGCAATGCCTGGTACATCGGACTGGCTGAAGCAAGGTCGTCCTGCGACACAGGTGCTTGGCCGAATTGCGGCATCGCGGAAATCAAAGGAATGGAAGGCGTACTCATAGGTTAGGCCCCGAGCGAACAGGCGCTTTCTTGGGCTGCAAGGGCGGAATGACAGGAGTGGGCGGCGCAGCTTCGCTCGACCCGTAAACTGCAGTTGTGGCCGTGACGATGGGCGTGGGGTCGCTGTATTTCTGCCCTTGATAGGCATAGACCTGAAATGAGCCAGTCATGGCCACATTGCCCACGGGAATCTGATGCGAGCAAGTATTTCCATCCGGGATATTGTAGCGGCCCACAAGTTGCACCATGCCCGCATCCGATGCGTGCGTTATCACATAGCCATCAGTATTCTTGATGCGATTCCAGGTAAGAAAGAAAAGTCCCTGTTTGCCTGTGACGTTCAATCCCGTAACGGTGGGTGGCGTCTTGGCGGTAACTTGCTGCACGCTATTCATGCGGTTTTGCAGGCTTTGCAGCCCTTGATTGAGGATATCGGTCATCTGCACCAGATGCTCGTGCAGGGCTTTGACATCCTGACCGGCATCCCCCACCTTCCCCGATACCGCTGGGGGAAGCGGCAACCGCATCACGTTTCCACGTCGCGCTGGCATTATTGGCCGGTCCTTGCACGGCCCACTCTCAAGTCGTACATCGCCTTCACATGCACGACCTGAATCCCTGGCGTGCCGCTGGAATTGACTGCTGTTAAGCTGCCATTCAACCGCCAAGCGAAATTCTGCATCTTGCGGGCACCAGTGGATTCCACGGGCCGCACTACGCGCTGCAGCACGCTGGTGGAAATGGCGGGAAGTTGCTCGTAACTCGTTCCCGCATCATAGTAGACATACGGTGTGAGTGACTGCCCGTTGGTGTTCAAGTAGAACTCCAAAGCCCAGAGCGCCTTGTTGCTGCCACGCTGCAAGTCCTGATAGCCGTGCTGGAAATCGAAATTCAGCGCGGACCCGCCAGCATTCGTTCCATTCCAGTCATCGAGCAAGGAAACGAAGCCCGAGGAGTCGCCCATATACACAAACCCAGTAACCGGGTCAATGGCCAGCGAAAGCGGGTTGCCGCCCGTGGCTCGCTTGGTGATGTTGCCGTGCTTAATGTCGAATACCAGAACTGCGTTATTGGCTGTTTGGCCCGCTTCGGCATAGGCCAAGTAGAATTTCTCGCTGTTTCCTACAGCCTCGAAAACAAGTGGCACCGTACTGCTCTTCACCTCTGGCGGGTGGAAGCCATTGACGCCAAACAGTGATTTACCGCTGCGGTCCTCTTGCTTGAACCATAAGTCAAGTTTCGTGGTGAGCGGCTGGCTGGTATAGCCGTTGAATACCCACAAGCCCCAGCGATTCGCAAACAGAATCTTGTCCGGCAGCCCCACTACGGTAAAAGGTTGATCCGTGCCCACGCTAGAGGGCGTCTGCGTGAGGTCAAAAGAACTTTCATCTGTGCCCGTCAAGCGCCAGATGGAATCGGTCTTAATGATGATGAGTTCGCCAAAGATGGAAACGAGCCGCACGACGGGCTTGGAATCGCCTACGTTGAAATAGTTCACTACCGGATAGGCGAAACCATTGAGCGGTTTGCTCCAGATGACCTGGTTGGGCTGGGCCATGTTGACCCAGAACACGCGGTCATAGTGATAGACCGGAAAACGTACCAAGGATGTAACCGCACTCAACCGCGTATTCGGAGAGTCTCCCGGAACATCACCGGCTAGAATCACGCCTGCTGTCAGCGCGGCAAGGTCGGTCATGTTGTCGGCATAGGTTGTGCTGACGTTATCCTGAATCGTACCCACCAAATAATGCAGAGTCAGCGGTGAGTTCGCCGTCCAGCCCTTGCGATATACGTTTCGCGCTACGGTACGGGCATCACCCGTCGAAATAGCCGTCAATGTTCCTTGCTGGCCGGTAAGAGTTGCAAGAACGGTGTCGCCTGAGCCGTCCGACTCTTCCCCGTTCGCCGCAACAAAAGTCACTTTCCAGCTATAGGTGCCCGTAAGCGTTCCTGCCGCACCCGCCGCACCGACCATCCCAGCCGCACCTCCGCCATAGATGGTAATCGAGGCATCGAATGCTTCCGCCAGATTGCTGGCGTTATTGTTTGCGGTCATGTAGGCCACGATTTGAAAGCCGAAGTTTCCAGCATTCACATCGGCGGGAAGCAAGGTTGTGCCCCACAGGTCAACCGAACTCCCGAAATTCATCATGCCCCCACCAACGGGGACATTCTGATTCTTCGGGGTTCCCACGGGGACGCCGTTCTTCAGCAATGTCACGACAAAGTTGACGACTTGCGGAGAATTCGGAGCGAATGCCTGGAACGAAACTCCCACGCCCGTGATGCTGCTGGCCGTGCTCACGGCGAAGCTGTTGGTGCCCATTGTTGCAATGAGCTTGTTAGAGGTCTGCGTGCCGTTCCAAAGAAGCTGGATGTAGGCAAAGGTTCCGGTTGTGGTGCTGGTGATGTTACTCGCGTTGGTCCAAACGGCTCCTGAGCCTGTAGCGCTGCCAGCGCCCACAATGGTGGGACCGCCAAGCGAGGCAAAGGTGGCGGGCGGTGCCCAATCCACGGGAAGCAGGTTGGTCATGTCCGTCCAATAACCCGCGCTGGCCAAATCGAAGTACACGCGATTGGGAGCGGAGACAAAAGAAATCTTTTGCTTATTGGTATTTGCAACTCCGGGAACGGAGGTCATGCTGCCCAGTGTTGCACCCATGTACGCATTTGTTCCCACACCCGCCACAGCCCCAAGCGAAGGGTTCCAATAGAGGGAATGGACATTGCCGCCATAGTTTGAAGCGTTCTGGTGTGTGAAGGCTCCCGCGCTTTGCATGTTGCCAGTTTCATCGAGGCGCACGTTCTCAGCCAGCAGACATTCCTTGGGGTCGAGCTTGTCCACCGGGGCCAAGGCGTTTATGCCGCCCGAATAATCCGAAAGTATCTTCTCTTGACTCAGTAGGCCACCGCCGATTTCAAAACCATTACGTCATTCGCCGTGATAGACGCAGAAGACAAAACACAAGTTGTTTGTGTGTGTGAAGTCTGGTGCCATGCGTTTGCGGCGGACCAGTTTGTTTCATCATCTATGCTGCAACCCCATCCGTTAGGAGCTGTAGTCCCCGGTGACACCGTTACCGTGCTAGCTCCGGTAGTCCCTGTACATTTGAAAGACCCTGCCCAAGCACCACCTAATTGTGTAGTGATTGTAGCGCAGGCTCCAGTGCCAGTAAGAGTTGCCGCTGTTCCTGTTGCGGTGACAGTGCCAGCGGCGACGATTGTGCCCGGTCCCGATACTCCGCTTCCGGGTTGTAGATAAACGCTTCCCCCCGAATTACTTCCACTGCCCGCGCCCCCTTGCAAATAGAGCGCTCCACCTGGTCCTCCAGAACCCGCACTCGCAAATACATAGAAAGGAGCGCCGACACCCACATGGGGTAGGTACGAACCAATACCCGATGAACCATTTGCGCTCACGATGTAGGTGGTGCCATAACCTTGTATGCCAATAGGGATGTTTCCCGAACTATCCAAGCCAATCAAAGTAACATCGGCGCTGTTGCTGGAATTCCGCATGTTGAGACCATCGCCATAGGCCATGCGGATAAATCCCGTTTGCGCCGGATTTGCCGAAGTGCTGGTGACGTTGCCAAATGTAAAGTTGGCGAATGTGGGTGTGCCGGTGAAGGCCGGATTGCCGCTATATGACCCGGAGAGTCTGCCTCCGCCACTCATGGTCACAGCGCCGTTGAATGTTTCCGTACCCGCATGGGTGTTGTTGCCGGTGAAGGCGAACACGTCGCTCAGATAAATCTGCGCGGCGCGAATCTTGGTCTGCGCCCAGCTAGTAGACGACAGCAACAACATCGCTGGTAGTATTGAGGCCAGCAAAAACAAGGCTGGTACCCGTAAGCGTGTAGTCAATTCCCCCTCCTTGCTGCAAAAGGCCGTTGCGAAAAACCATGCAAATCACGTTAGGCGATGTGGGCAACGTGTAGGTTGTGTTGCCTCCGCTGTAAACCCCCGTCAGTGTAAGCGGGCTGGATAGATTGAGCGGAAAACCCGAGCCAAGATTCGTGGAGTTGATTTGGTTGAGCGTCTGCGTGCCACCCGTGGAAGTGGCGCGGGTGAAAGTGGAAGTTCCGATACTTAAATCTTGAAGACCCAATAAACCCTTAGTAATTAATTTTGCAATTGGTCTACCTCCACCCAGGCTGCCAATACTCTAAGCAACTCTGGCGCGGCGTTTCTTGCTTCTCTGTTCTTTACGTGATAATCGCGCATCCAGCGGCGAATCTCATCTCGATTTCGCATGTAGTAGTCGTGCTTATATTCTTTTCTGTCCAGTCCAGTCATCCGTAGTACCTCCGACTATTGCGATAGGCGCGTATCGAGGGGTTGGCCATCGAACGGTCAAAGCCCCGCGCTGGAACCATCACGGTAGGCCGGTCCTGCAACTGGTGGCGCGTGAGTTCCAGCACTGATACGAGCCGCTGCTTGTATTCTTTCTTGAAGTTCGTAGCCTTTTGCATGTCGCTCTTGAGCAGCGCCAGATACGAGGCAAAAATAGGAATGGTGCGCTGCGCCACCAGCGGCAGATTCGTGGTGTCACTGGTGTAGACTAGCGGCGTGGGTATGGGAACATAATGCAGCGTAACCGTGGTGGCGGTGCTGGGCGCAGGCCAGAGGATGAACTGGTTGTAGCTGAAAGGCACAAAGCCTTGCGACCAGTTGGAAGAGTCCTTTTCCCATTGGTACATTCCGCCATACTGCTTGTCTAGCGAGAGCAGGAACGAAGGAAAAAGCCGCAAGCTGCCCCATAGCTGTGGCCCGTAAATCCACAGCGGCGTCAGCATGTTTGTTGGAAACGTGTAGATGGCCACATTCGCAGCCACATTGATGGGCGTATCCGCTTCGAGGATACGAGAATCCAGAACGATTCTCAGCAGGGCGTGATTGATGTAAATGGTCAGTTCCGGCGTGGACCACAAGCCATCATTCGACGCCTCGTTCAACCGGGTTTTTGTCTCGGTTAGAAAGGCCGCGAGAGTGTAGTTCTGTATCGCCATTAATTCCTACTGCTGAACATACGACAGGTAGCCTTGGAAACTTCCAGTGGCACCAATGGCTGTTACGGCGCACAGGGCATTGCTTGTTGGCGCTGAAAAATCCGTACCGTCCGATGGGGCCTGCACAGTTATAGGCGGAGCGGCAATTATTCCGCCACCGCCCAGAAGCCCCGTTAGTGCGATTGTGCCCGTGCCGCAGTTAGTGCCTGTGCCATATTCAAATCCAAGTGTGTTTGCGGTTGTAACTACCTGGCTGATGGTAAATAAGAATCCGCAAACGTAAACAGCCTTGCCCGTTACTGCAGCAACAAGCTGCGTAGTTGTTGCCGAGGAAATGTTGATGACCACGCTGGACTTGAGTGTACTGTTCAAACAGGGGTCGGTAGTCCCTGGAATGTTCCCAAGAACTACGGCCACGGGATTTCCGAGGTTGTTGGCCTGCTGATAGGTGGATTGCGGGATGGTGCCTTGCGGCCAAGCCGTCACAACCAGCAACCCAAGCATTGCGGCCACCATCGTTGCCAGTACAAATTTCTGTTTCCAGTTCATAGATTCTCCTTATGGCCCATAGCTGGGCTGCAAATCTAGCTGCATCGGATAGCCGATTGCATTGAGACGCTTCGCAAATAGCGAGCCTTCCTCGAACGGCTCCAGCGAGCGTACTCGCGTGCTCCACCAGCGGCTCTTGTTCTCCAGCACCGATTCCATCCAGTCGCCGTAGGCTTGGAACCACGCTGCGGCAAGCTGCAAGTCTTGAAATTCGCCTTCGCGCACGAAGCACTTCATGGCCGCATACATGGCCAAAGCGAAGTGGCACTGCACGGGAAGTTGCGGCACGTCCGTGTCCAGCACCAGCGTGTCGGGAATGCGCGTGAAGAGAGCGCCAAGATTCAACTCATCCGTGGAATAAATCTGCAGTTCCCCGATGTCAGGACTGGAAGCGTAGGTGCCGTTCGTAGGCACAAAGGGATTGGCTACGATGTCCGGCTGGAACAGGATGAGTGCCCCATTGGTGTCGGCTACGCCAATCACAATGCCGTATTCCTGGCTGAAAGCGTAAGAAGTGTCCGCTGTCAACCCGTCAGAGTTCAAAAAGTTGCACACGCAGCCGTATTCCTGGCTGAAAGGCGCGTACTGGAAGCCATTCTGCGACGGCGTGGGATACGGACAGACCTGGAATTGCTGGCCCATTTGCGGAAAATAGAAGCGGTAGGGACTGATGTTCGGCTGCGCCAAGCGCCAACTTGGGTCGTCGCGGTCCAGTTCGTACTCGTTTGTTTGCGGGATGAACTCTCGGTCCCAAGTCATGCGCTGGTACTGGTACACCGTATCTGGCCCTGTGTAGGTCGAAACGGAGGACGTGCAAACGATGTTGGCAAATTGCTGAAACCATTCGGTCGCTTGCTGGGTATAAAGCACACCTTCGTTGATGTAGCCGTTGATTTCTGCCACACTCCACGACAGCGAGTTCACGTCCGTGGACGTGTTCATTAGATACGTCTCAGTTTGAGACCGAATCTGCCCGAGATTAAGCTGCTCGCTATTGAATGTGGACGTAGCAAGCAATGTGGACGTACCAAGCGAGGTCTGTGCCGCCCCAAAATTCACACCCGTGATGCTCGCGCCGCTGATTATCACGCTTGCGCTGGTTGGGGAGAAGGTATAGCCAGTTTTAGACGGAGTAATAATGTAGCTGCCATTCGCCAGCGGACCTGTGTTGAAATTACCCAAGCTATCCGCAGTTGTGCTTCCACCAGACCACGAAATCGTTGCCCCGGCGATACCCGCGTTTCCCGTAATTTCGTAGGTTTGCGGGTCGCTCAAGCCGCTCTTGACGCCAACTGTTCCGGCAAAATAAGTAACAGGAGAAGGTAATGTAAAAGTTGGCCCTGTTACAGAACCAGCCGATGCTACATTCGCGTCAGCCGATTGCTCCGTAAGGGCGACTCTAAGATTGAAAGAACCACTGACAGCACTTGCTGTTTGACCGTAAGCTCTCCCAAGAGCCAGAATAGTTTCATCTGGAAAATTGGTGACAATATTTGGTGTCACTAAAGAAGCACTCGAAGCATTCGGTCCAGTAAGTGCAGATGTATCAATCGGGCTAGCCGCCTGCCCAATATACTCCAAAATAGATAGTTCAACAGCCGAAGTTCCCGAGCAAATCAAGGTTATCGTTCTCGCCCCGCCAGCAGGAACATTTTGAAGATAAAAAAGACCCCACGCCCCGTTCGGTACCGGAGTTCCTTGAAAACTTCCTATCTTAGTAAAGTTATTTCCTAAATCGTCTTTTAAACTTACGAAAGACGCGCTACCGGAACTGTTATATACCAATACCGCCGCCAACAACAAAGAGTTCCCGGTGGTATTTTCCGTATAACTGATGGATACAGTTGTTCCCGATTGCGTGCTCGCAGCCGGGCCTTGTATAAACAACAGATTGGGCAGAATCACGCCTTCGTTCCCGGTCACAAGCTGGGCGAGGGTCGCGTTTGCTGTAGCACACTGAAGCGTGTAGCCCGTACCTGAATTACCCGATGCGGTCGCCGTATAATAGAGGAAGGTTTGCCCATTGACTTCCACCATTGAAAAATCAGCTACTTGCCCGTCATTACTCAAGAAGCCTTCGGATACGCTTGTGCGCGGGAATGTCTCAGACAAGCCTGTAATAGCCGTCAGAGTTCCGTCAGTGAACTGTGCTCGATAGCCATCCGTAGGAGTCGCGCCGCTTCCTTGTGAAGTCCCGTGCCCCCAACAATAATAAGTCCCGCCAATATTTTGAACAACAGGCTCCGCAAAAGCAAGAGTAACCGGACTTCCTTGCTTCGTCCAATTCAAAAGGTCTGTTGAATAAGCAAGTGCGAAACCATAAGGACTTGAAGACGACGTAGTTGCACAACTGTAAGTCGCAATCCAGTGCGTCCCATTATTGTAGACAGGCTGAAGTTGACCAATAGCAGCATCATATGTTGCCCCTGCTGTCAGTGCCGAAGCCTTTGCCAACGCCCAACTCAAACCATTCAACGACGTGTAACAATCAATCTGAGTAAAGGAAAGACCGGGGTTTGCATATAAATAATAGGTGCTTCCATTTTTAAACAGACGACTATGAGCATAGTTGGCTAATACAACACCGTTTGTAGTTCCTGTGTACCGGGTCCACGTTAAGCCGTCGTTGGATTCGGCGTAGCAAATGTCCACGCCACCCGAGAACCACATCTTGAAAACTTTCCCGTCGGGGTTCGCAGAAAGAATCTGAGGATTTGCTTCATAAAGGACATTTGATTCTTCAGTCCCCGATAGAGCTATACCACCATTCAAATCATGTGTATTTGGCGTAATCATTACGCCTTGTTTTGTCCAGACGGGATTGTTAGCCATTAAAACACTCCAAGCGCAGCCCTCCGAAATTCTCCAGCACACCATCTACCGTAAACTTCATTCACCCTTGCCAACACCGTCTCTGCATTCAACCGAGTGCAGCAAAGCGGCGAGGGCACGCCCAAGCCGCGTTCATCCCGCGTACCCGGAGCTACTTCATAGGGGCAGGTCCACATGCCGCCCATACCTTTCGGCACTTCCGGCCCTACCACGGAGTGCGTAGAACCCCTGCAGGTGGGACATTCGCCGTTTACCGCATGGATGTAATGCAGCACATGGCAAGGATGGCAAAACACTTCCTTTGTGTCAGGAGAGACACAGAAATCGTTTTTCCAGTATTTGCAGAGGTTATTGTGGTTAGAATGAGACAGAAATGTGATTTTTGGTGTGTCAAAGCACCCAGCGGCATTAAGGATACCCGTTTCCGGCCCTATTACCAGGTCCGCGTACTTTGTCATTACGAGCGATGTGCGCAGAAGCCACTTTCCAGCGCGGGGAAGATAGCGGTTGGACTCTGCACGCTCGATTAGGGCGCATTCTGGGTCGCCAACACTAACCAGGAGAATGTCAGGATTCTTAACGATAAGTTCCTGGGCGATTTGCTGGAAATAGGGATAGCGTTTGTGATAGCTGGACCCGGACAGCACCCACATGACGATAAAACGCCCTGGATACTTGTCCCGGAATCCCTGGGCCATGATTTCTTCCTGCTCGCTGAAGAAGAGTTCCCCATTCATTCCCCTGTCCGGGTAGCCAGCCTTCTCCAAGTGGTTATCGTAGTAATTGGTATCGCCCACTTGCTTCTGGATGGCGCGAATGGAGTTGTAAAAGCGGTTTTCTTCGTTAAGGTCGGGATGCTTCTCCCCAATCTGCTCCATCATCAGCATCAGGCGCGAGTCAGGGATGAGTAGGCTTTCTTCCGCCGCGCCCGTCAGATTGATGAACTTGTCGTACTTGGAGCCAATCTCGCTCCAGTATTCCCATAGTGGCGAGCCTGGACCTGTGCCCTTGTTCGGCACATAGTTCTGAATCTGCACCGCCAGTTCGTCCACGTAGGGGCAATACTTGAGAACTTCTCGGGCCACAGCCGAGCAATTCACTGTGACGTGGTAGCCTTCCTGCTTGAGCTTTTTGAGCACCGGCATGGTCTGAATAAAGTCACCAATAGCGCCATAACGCACGACCAAGGCACGCTTATCTGCACCCTTTGCGGTGATGCCTTTCGCTGGCGAGTGAGCACTAGCAAGTTTCCGATAGACCTGCAAGAAACTGTACTCATCCTTTTCTCCCCGAATCTCATCGGCCAGTATCTCCGCCTGGCCCATCTTGCCGATAGCGTCCCGAATTTTCTGGGGGTAGAGGTCCCGCTGGTGGCACACGTTCGCACCCAATTCTCCAACGTTCGGGTAGAAGCCTTCCCAATCCTCGCGGCCCATTTCCTTCGCTGCCCTGCGCGTCAAGGGCAGATACAGGATGAGGTTCCCACCGGGCTTGATGAGCCGCCACCACTCCCGCAAAACCGCTTCGGGATAGGGCATGTCCTCAAGCGTGTGGCTGGAATAGACGTAATCGAAGGACTCGTTGGTAAACATCTTGAGGTTGGCCACGTCTGCGATAATGTCCGCTTCCTTGCAGGCTGGCAGTGAATTGCCCATGTCCACGCCCAAGCAACTGCATTGTGGCGTCTTCTCCACCTTCAGCTTGAAACACCCGCAGCCCAAATCCACGCCATGCCCGAACACGTAGGACGCTATACGGTCATGAATCTTGGTGGTTTCGCCTCTATCGCTTTCCTCAGCCCGCCAAGTCATTGAATCAGGATTCTCCTTTCCTTTTCCACGGCCTTGCTGGGGTCAACCAGAAGCAATCTGCCGAGGTCATAGCGCAGGTGATACAGCGGCAAATCCGGCGTAAGTGGAGCGGGCCAGTGCGAGGACTTCACCCGCAACAGAATCACCGTGAAGCGCGAGCTAATCTCTATGCCGTCCAGTTCGGAATCCAACGGCAATAACCCGTCCGAGAGTTCCACAAGTTTCTTGAAGAATTGCTCTGGCTTGAGCGCGAAGCAGGTAACTGTGGGATTGGACACGGAAGTGAAGTAGAACTGAATTTCCGAGTCCGCGCCTTCATCCTTGAGACCAAGGCCTTTGTACTCGCAGTCCTTGGGAAGCGGAATTCCCGGCTGTGTGTCGTAAAAGAGCGCAAGTACCTGCTCGGGACGGATGATGAACCCGCGTTGGTACTTGGCACCAAGAACAATGGAAGAGCGGCCCGAGGGTTTAGCGTTGAACTGCTTGAGTTCTCCGTTTTCGCTCACGAGCCGCTCCCATGATTAGACAAATTGCGGCGCAAGCCCCACAACAATCTGGGATGCACCAATAGTTTCCGTCTCGCTCGCCGTGCCCGTGCCGGCGAAAATTACGTTGATGGGGCAGAGGTTCGAGACGTTGCCCGCTATGGGGTACGAGTTCGGAGTAA
>Ga0181533_1003669_pt1 | contig 16468 bp, 13 predicted proteins | sample PEATcosm2014_Bin_45_FD_119772 | JGI IMG/M metagenome (GOLD analysis project Ga0181533, IMG submission 119772) | Peatland microbial communities from MTU Mesocosm Facility, Houghton, MI, USA - PEATcosm2014_Bin11_60_metaG | ecosystem: Environmental > Terrestrial > Soil > Wetlands > Peat | place... | reverse complement strand
TTTTTGCAGGCCGATCTCGTGGCGCATTGGCATTGGCTCACGACCACTCAGTTGTTGGACGCCATTGCGGTGGGGCAGGTGACCCCCGGTCCGGTCTTTACCACCGCCACTTTTATCGGCTTTGTGCTCGCCGGTTTGCCGGGCGCCCTGATTGCCACCGCCGGAATCTTTCTCCCGTCATTTGTCCTGGTGGCAGTCAGCAGCCCTCTTATCCCGCGATTACGCAAGTCAGCAGTGGCCGGAGCCTTCCTGGACGGCGTTATTGTCGCTTCCCTGGCACTCATGACTGTGGTTACCTGGCGCCTGGGGCGGGACGCGGTCATTGATCTTCCCACCGCGCTGGCGGCCATAGCCAGCGCCGTTCTGCTCATGCGCTTTCGCTTAAATTCTTTATGGCTCGTGCTTGGTGGGGCAATTATCGGGTTAATGGTTCACATCACCGGCATATTAAGCTGATTTTTGCGCAGATATGACTACAAAACCTCCTTCGCCCTGGCCCCCTTTCACCGGCTCCGGCGCCGTGAGGTTTCCACGTCTTGAAAGATGGTTGGAGCGATTCCCATTCTCTGCCGGGGCCATAATGCCTGTCGGCATTGCGCCAGGGCGGCCTGAACCCGCCCCTGCCAAAGAACAGGTATGCCAGGGGTGGGATCACCAAAGACGAATTTGAGCAGATGAAAAGGGACATTCAAAGTTAAAAGGGGCGCAAGGTGGAAAACGAACTAACCCGCCAGGACAAGCAACGGATCGAGGAGGGCATCCGGCAGAAATACCTCAAGGCCGCCGCCGGCCCGGAAGGACTCTTTCGGTACCCCACCGGCCGGGCCGGTCTGGAGGCGCTGGACTATGCTCCGGATATGGTCCGTGACCTTCCGGAGGCGGTGGCCGCTTCCTACTGTGGGGTGGGCAACCCGTTCCTTTTGGGTCCTATTCACGAAGGCGAGGTGATCCTGGACATCGGTTGCGGCGCCGGGGTCGATTCCATCATTGCCGCCAGGCTGGCAGGGCCTTCCGGGTCAGTGACCGGGATCGACCTGGTTCCCGAGATACTGGCCCGGGCGAGCGAGAATGCTCGCCTGGCGGGTGTCGATAACGTCACTTTCCAGGAATCGTCCGCGGAACAGTTGTCCTTTCCTGATAACAGCTTTGACATGGTGATCTCCAATGGCGCCTTTAACCTGGTAGTGGATAAAGTCAAAGCCCTAAGCGAAGTCTTCCGGGTCCTGAAGCCGGGAGGGCGGTTCCTGTTGGCCGACCAGGTGCTGGCCGGGGAATTGCCCAAGGAGACCAAAGCTCGCTTGGAGAATTGGGCCAGGTGAGAAGGCGGAGCCATACCGGGAAAGGTTTTCCTGGCACTAGTGGAACAGGCGGGGTTTCAAGAGTCGGAACTGGTAAGGGAAACCGGCTTCAACAGCTCTCCGGTAACCAGGGGGGTGTTGTTCCGAGCCGTCAAGCCTGCCGGGGAGACCCAGGCTTTGGCGGGGCCATGAAATAAGTAATCGTTTCTTTTCTGGCCATGGCCCTAATCACCGATCTGCTCACCGCCGAGCGGAGTAAAAATTCTTGAATCGGAAGTCCTTGATTTTATTGGTGCCTGGGGCCGGACTCGAACCGGCATGGAGCTAACTCCGAGGGATTTTAAGTCCCTTGCGTCTACCCGTTCCGCCACCCAGGCTTATTAAGCATATCAGTTACTTATCATTTTATCCGGTTTGCTGAAAAGGACCTGGTGAATACATAGGTGAATATCGTTACCGATTTTCCCCCACCAGGGCTTTCAATTCTTCCTTGCTCACGGTGTTGTACCGCTTGAACACATTCAATGTCTTATGCCCGGTAGCCGCCATTATACGGAAGTAGTCGTGCCCCTGCAACCGCCAGTTATTGATTGCCGTGTGCCTTAGATCATGGAAGGTGAACCCCTCAATTTCTGCCCGGCGACAAGCCGCCTCAAAAACCTCTCTGATAGAGCTTATGGGCTTCCCGTTGCGGTTAAACACTCTGGCCCCTGGTAAGTTCCTGGGTAGCCCCTTAAACATTTCCCTGATTTCGCCATTGAAAGGCACCAGCCGCCCCTCATTGGTCTTGCAATCCTGTGGCCGTAACTGTATAAATCCTTCCTTCAAATCCACCTGCGCCCAAGTCAGGCTAAAAATCTCGCCTTGCCTCATGGCGGTATGGTAGGCCAGCTTGACAATGGGTTTTAGGTGACGGGGGCAATGGGCCAAAAGCCGGGCATACTCTTCCGGGCTTAGAATCCGATCCCTTTCATTGTTTTCCTTTTCCATCTTCACCCCCTTGGTGGGGTTCCCCTCGGCTTTGCCGTTCTTCACCGCTTTTGAGAAGATAGTTTTTAAACACGCAAGCTCCCGATTAACGGTAGCCGGTTTGGTCAAATGCTGCGGGGTGCGCCCGGAAGGTTCATTGAGGCGGGTCTGTTTATAGGCTTCCACCATTGCCGGGTTAATATCCTTTAGCAACCGTTCACCAAAGAAAGGCAGGAGCTTCAGCAAAGATCGTTCATCCCGGTCATAGCTCCGCTTGGCCTTGACTTCGGGAAGCTCAAGATACCATCGGGCCAGGTTCTTAAAAGGGGTGCGGGCATCCGGACTTTTCTTGATATACCGCCCCTCGGTCCTGGCGCTTATCACTTCCCGGTATCGCTGCTTCGCAGCCTCCTTATTGGGACCAATCCGCTCCCGCCTCAGTCTTTTGTCGTGATCGTAATATTCAATCCACCACGCCCGCCCCGAGAACTTCGCCAAGGCAAAGCCGCATTTACAGGCTTTCACCTTGGCGCTATTCCGCTTCTTGCACTCAGGACATTCCACCAGTAAACCCATGTTCCTGCTCCTTTCTTATTCGATTTTCCAGACCTTCCAGCGCCAGGGGAAGCAGGGCCGGGATACGGATGGTTCCCCATTCCCACCGGGCCACCGTCATGCTCCGCACCCCCAGGGCCTTAGCCAGCTTCCCTTGACTAAAGCCCCAACTTGTGCGCCAGCTTTTAAATTCCTGATTCGTCATGCCTATTTCTATATACTATCAGTATATAGCTGGCAAGAAAAAAAATTAGGGAAGATGAAAATAAAGCCTCTTGCCCTCCCGCTATCGCCTCTCCTGGCGCTTCTCATGCGGCCAGTTTCCCTGGCCGAGTCATAATCCTACCTCAGAGGTCCCCGATTTCCCAGTTCTCCCCCCTCCAGGTGGGGCATTTTAAATGATTGCTCCCGGGGGAAGGTTCTGGTAAGGGGTGGGCCTTCCCGTTCAATGTGGGGTTTCTCAGAAGGTTATTTAGAAGGGAGCAGGGCCGCGAAGGGGTAAGGGCAAGGTAAGGGGGTCCGGGTGCCAGGCCCTACAGATTTTCGGCCCCTAAACCAAAACCCGATGGAGGAGTCCCGTCCCCCCCCTGTCGAATATGCTCCGTGCGGGAATTTTTTCAATTTTTCATCGGGGGGGAGTGCAGCAGACCCCCCCCTGGTATGGGCTACCCCCAAATTTTATAATGAAAAATTCCCGTCGGCTGAACAATAAGGCTGAGGTGGGGAGCCCCTATCTATGGGACCCAGAACCAACAATTTTAAAAGTAAAATTTGTCCGGGTTATGGGTCCCGGCTCCTTATCCTAAAAATCTACCTTTGAATCATTATTTTCGAGGTAGGAACCACTTTCCGACATAATAACAAAGTAGAACAACACTAACAATTATTCCCCATGAAAGAATAAATCCTCCCAGAGGATGGAGAACAATTAATAAAAAGCCAATTACTACAACTATAAATCCGATAATCAAATTTACCCAAAAATCTTCTTTTTTAAATTTCCAAAAATCTTCTTTTTGAGCATTGGGTACTATATTATCATTATTTTCTTTACCAGAATATTCTGCAAATTTATTCATTAAAACTTTGTTGTGTCTTGTTAAATCCATTTCTTCATCAATCTCATCTTTAACTTCGATAGAAAATCCATCAGATTCAAGCAAATTTTTGAGCTTATTATACTCATCTGGTTCTGCTTTTGTCGTTATATTAAGCGTATATTCAATATTTGCTTCGTTTTTTTCAAAGCGTGGGCGAGGGTATCCAAGGTACCTATCGGCGGCTTCACGATAAAAAATAGGAGTATCGAAGTATACATAACTGACGCACGAATCAGCATTATAATTGTCAAAAGGCACTTCTGGGAATAGCGCAATAATTCCATAATGATGCTTGCGAAAGAGGACTTTGTTTTTTTCTGTTGGAGGCTTACTGGACGACATTTTCATGGTGTCCTCATTTTTTTCATGTCTCAATGAAATCCCTTGGCAAACTCGGCCACCTCCTCGGCCGTTTTCTGTACTGCGAAATCAAAGGATCCGCCGAAAGCCCCTGATGAGATCTCTCCTTCCGACTGGATCTTTGCTAACTCTTTGTCGCTGCTGTCAAGAAACCTAACCTCTACGGTCATGGTGCCTTTGCCAGCGCTGCCAATGCCCCCCCAGAACCAGCGAGAAAACTGGCTACCAGGGTTGAACTGGATAAAGCGGTACCTGACTTTGAGGCCCGGACCCTTAGTGAAGTCATCCTGCCCATAGAGAAGTTGGGCGAGCTTGGCCTGAAACGAAGCGCTGACATCTCCCGGTACAGTTACTGTTGCTTTATCCTCATAAAGTTCTGCCGAGGGAAACTTGGCTGGCGTTTCGGCGGGGGCCAGCACCATGGTCCTCCCAGCACCACAGCCAGTTAAGGAAAGGATGAGCATCAGTAAGATGAAAATGCCAATAATGCCGGTGCATTTCCTGAAAAGATTGATCATAGCCCTCTCCTCTTAGCCGAGATTATGTGGCAGCCTTGGGCACCGCAATCTAAAAAAGGTTTTTGGGGCCTCTTAGCCTGGGGAAAATCCTCCAAAGTTTCTATTTTTGAATCCGGGTTTTTTGTGGAGGGCATGATAGCACAAATTCCGCAAAAATGTAAAGGCGCCCCCGCCTGGGTTTCCCGGCCCAGCAGGGGAACATCCGGCACCGCACATTGCCTGGCAGTCTCGGCTCTGGACCCCCCGGAGTTCACCATGAGCCAACCACTTGCTGCGGTCCCGCCTCCAGCGCCGCCCCGCGGCTCCCCCCACCGGCGCTGCCGATATCCATATAGATTTTCGACCCCGAAACCCATACCCCGGGCAAGAGATTATTGGGAACAACCTCATAATCGGATCGGGAAAAGTGCAGTGACGATGTCTTAGCGCCGAAACCCAACCAATTTAGGAACAACAAGTCTGGTTAGGTGCTTTGTGCCGTCTTTGGAACCAGAATAATCGAACGACATTGCGATTGTAATGAACGGACTCGACCTGATGAGTTTCCTACAGGTGTCCAGAAATTCTAAAATCTCATTGTCAGTCCACAGCTCATCCGTCTCCATTAGATCTGATTTATTGAAAATATCTAAATCAATATCGAGAAGAGAACTTTTCGGGGCATGGTTTATTAAGGATTGAAGGTCATCGTGGAAAAACTGTTTTAGACTAATTCTTCTTAAGAATTCTTCGTCTAACCCTGGATTCTCATCATTCTGAAAGCATAAGAAATGCACTTCGTTTATTATTCCTCGGATAATTGCTGGAGCTATAAATGAGTCTTTGCGAACCATCTTTCCTTCCTTTACGATTCGGTATATCTCTTTAATTTCAATGATATTACATAACTGGTCTTGATCGCTATCTTTATGAAAATCATTTATTCCATCCCAGTGATAGTCTAAGTGTAGCAATGAACGCGGCACTTTGGTCATACCCCTGTTAAGATTCTGCTCCCATAAAAAATATGCCCAGCGATGATCATCCATGAGCCATACATTGGGGTGGATCTCCTCGAAGTACGCGGGATCGGGATTGAAACTTTCAATGTCTGGATATTTCATAAACTTGTTCCTGCTTTCGATATCTTTACTATACCCCTTATATCTTGTTGATGAATTATCATGTATTGAACGCTTGATCAGATAGCCAATGGGGTGCCTCAAAAAGCCAAAATTTGGGGGTTACCAGTTTCACTAGTCCTTGTGGCCGGAGCCCCCAAGTATAAAAAACAGTTTATGGGGCTCCTTTCAGCATCGTCTCGGCCCTCCTGGGTCTTCTCATGCCCCGATTTTGGGGGCATGTCCTTAGTCCGCCATGCTTTGATTTGCCATTTCATCCCTTTATAGCAGGCCAGTTTTAAGCGAAATGACAAGGGCAACGAAGTACTAAGGGGCAAGCATTTCCATTCAATCCCGGGCTTCTCAGAGGGTCATATTGGACCAGGCACCGTCGCCGCCCCTTCCCTAGAGGATTCCCTGCCACCCTAAGGCAAACCCCAGGCGCCGCGGGACTCCTACCCCCTTCGTCTGCCAAAATATTAATTAAAGAGGTATCGGATTAAAAGGGCCAGGATTGTATCATTACTCCACCACTTTAAGGATGTAACCCCTTTCAGCCTCAGGAGGAACCTTGACATATTTTCGCCCCCGCTTGATTTCACCCCCAGGCGGGCAATGGGCCACTCTATGGCCAGCGAACCAAACACCCGCAGGGTACGGAGGCTTGCCCGCTCCGTGCGTATGCTTCCGGCCACAATAAGGACAGGGACTCAGAAAAATTAGTTCTATCCCCACTTTCTTACAGGGGATCACCGGGCGACCGTCTTGATCTTCATCGACCATTTTTTCTCCTTTTCTGCGAAGATTAAACAAAATCACTATAGCACTAATTGCATCTGTCGGATTTATTCGGTTGACAAGGCGGCCCTGCCTCCAGAAATTTCTCCATAAGTTCTAATCCTGGCGGGACCAATACCTCCAGGCTGGTAGACTCCGGCCCTCCGAACTACCTCGGGTTCTGCTAAGACCACCTGCTGGTTGTAGCGGGGCGCCCCCTCCCTGAGATTTTCGGCCCCGAAAGGCAACCCCGGGGATTGGGACTCCGTCCCCCCTGGTCAATATGACTGGCACGGAAATTTTTCCCAAAATTCCTTCGGCTATTAATTAGAGGGGCAGAGCCATAGGCCCCCCGGTGATGGGCCCAGGGCAAAGATTTTGCGAGTAAAAAATAGCTGGGGGTGAAACCTTCAAGGATCAAATTGACTTGATTCTCCTTTATGCGGCGGGCGATTTTAGGCAGTTAGCAAGAGGGGGGCAATCTCATACCCAAGCCGTGTGACTCCGAAAACTTGGCCTTTGGATCCTCTGGGTTCAAGAAGATCATGCTGACAGAGTTCTTTGATCACACCTTCCCATGTAGCGCGAGAGCGCGGATTGTTCGGCTCTACAAAGTTTTTGCCGTTTGTCTGAATATATGGACCTCCCATAACAGCCAATTTCAAAACAATTCCTTGCTGATCTTGCGTGGCTTCATGAAGTAATGCTATAGCTTCTCTCGATAGCGTCGGAAGATTCAATTTCTGCGGTTGATTCCCAGGTTCTTTATTATCAATGGCCGGTCCGGCATTCTGGAAATATGGATGTTTGTTGATCGTCATGCTCAAGTGATGATATAGTTTTTCATGAAACTCTATAGTTGAGTCATAGGTTTCAATTAATCCACGCTTTTTGCATTCCTCCTTGAATTCCTTTAGAGCAGCATATTGCTCTTCATTCACGCTTTCTAATCGAACCGGGGCGGAAGAGAAGTATATTAAGGCTGGCTTGCCAGCCTTGATATGCTCATTAATCTCTTCAACCGTTCCGCTGCCAGCTTTGCCGGTTGGAGTTCCAAGCCTAGTCCAAAAAACGGCAACAAGCAAATCGCTATCCTTTAGAACTTGGGCATTGATAATCTCTTGGGGCCGATCCCCGATGAGTGGCGTAGAATGGGTTTCCCATCCAACTGGCAATAGGACGATTTTTCGAGGATGCGAGTTAGCCGAATTCCATTTATAAACCACCTCCCGGATAATGTTGCGTTCGACCTGAACATCACTAGGAGTGGCAATCATCACAACGAAGACAATTGCTCGATATGACATAATCATTCCTTATCTAACAAGATGGCCCAAAGTGGGTCCTGATTTATCATTTTAATCCTTTTACAGTTGTAAGATTCTTCCCCGAGTTTGACCATGGAAAGCAAGAATCCTTAATCAGGAGGTAATTTGCGTTTAAGGCAGGTTGCATTAAACAGATCGCGGCCAAGCGGCGAGCCATGTTCGTAACTTCTCGGGCCTCATCCGGGGTCAAGGAGCGGCCCAGGAGATCATGTTCGCGGTAACTAAGCCACTTCTTGATGACCTGGTAGCCGCCGATGTAGTAGCCCCAGACTATGGCGGGGATGTTTTGCCAGTAGGCCGACTCGTTCAGGTAAATGTCGCAGGTGGTTTCGCCCAGGTGCTCAATGGCTTCATCCAGGGTGAGGCCCAGGGCCTCGGCCCCTTGCCGGATGGCCGTCAATTCTTCCGGGGCATAGTCACGGGCGATCACCTTGCCTTTGCCGGGCATGGTCACACCGTCTTTTCCGCCATGGCCCCACCCCACGGTCAGGGCTAGGTCGCCGGCGTCCGGGTTCAGGGCGCCACCCTCCACCTTGGAGATCACGGCCAGGGGTTTCAATTCCAGCCTGAAGACCCCGGCCGTCACCCCAGCGACCTTGGTTTCCGGATCCAGCAGGGCAGCCAACTCCCGGCCCAAGCGAGCGGATTGCTCCAGGGCTTCCCGGCTGTCGGGCAAGGGAATCCGGGGCCAGTCCTGGCGGATGCCGTCAGCATTTTCCGTCAGGTAGGCCGAGGCGTAACCGATGGCCAGGGCGTGCAGCCAGACGAGGCCGGCGGTTTCCGGGTCAGCGTCTGGGTCCGGGAGTCCCAGGACGGCCAGGTAAGACCGGGCGGCGGGTGAGAGGTTGGCCGAGGGGGTAAGTTGCTTGCCTATTGCTTCCTCAAGAAGGCTGGGATGATTAAAATTTTTCCTACCTTTATCTGGATGTGAAGGGCGATGATAGATGGGGATGGCTATGGCGTTCGGTCTCAACAAATGGTAATCGGGCAATTCAGATGTAATGGTGATTGCAATCTGTTCTTTCGGCCTTTCGGCCATTGCCCGAGTAATTATGAACTTATTGCCAGGCCACTTTTGAGCCACGAGTGCCGGTCGTGGTTCATTCCATAAAGGGCGCACGGAGCTATAATAACACCATCGCAAATCAAAGGGATAAAGTGCATAGCGTTCTATTTTTTGCTCATCAAATCCTTCTGCTTTCAAGACTCGTTCTCTACAAGATTTAGGCTCGAACCTCCCGGCTTCTTCTGTCAATCCCATCTTTAGAGCCTTTAAAGTATCCCACTCAACCTTTGCGTCATAATAAAGCCGCATCCTGTTCGCCAAGGAATCCTTATCAATATCAATGAGCGAACTTCGGCGCATTTCCTGGAGTCCACTTATAGGCGTTTCTTTGCATAAATCCACTAGCTTCGGCCACTCCGGATATTGACCGGACACATCTGATAGGCGGAAAATAAAGCGATTTGTCACATCCGGGGTAATGGGATGATACTGCTCTTTGAAATCATGGGCCCTCAGGGTTTCCAAAAGGTCGGCTCTCTTGTTCAAACCCCAAAACTGCCGGTAGCGAACCGCGGGGTTTCCGTCCCGGGCAGCCTTCCGAACCATGAGCCCGATGGCCGTGCCTAACCGGATACCTTCCTTATTGAACTCCGTGGAAAAGATGCTGGGGTCGGGCTTGCCCTCTGGAGTGAGCTTGCCGGTCTCCCGGCTGTCCCCGTTCAGGCAATCGAACCAGAGAGCGTCGAACTCTGACAGGAACCGTTGCCGCATAACTACAAATGAGGGGTCCCCCAGATAGGAAAAATTGGAGATGAAGCAGACCACCCCCTTCCCGGTCTTTTCGGCAATGCGCCTTTCCGCCAGGCCGAAGAAGCGGACATAGAGATCATCCAGGTTAAACTTCTTGATCCCCCACCTGGAAATGAGCCCTTCCTTGTAAGGTCCCACCAGAATTTTTTCGGCCGCGGCGCTCACCCCGGCAAAGGCGTTATAAGGAGGATTGCCCAGGATCACCAGGATAGGCTTGTCCTGCTTGACTTCTTCCGCGGCGTCCCGTTCTGCCTCGAACTCCGGAAAGGGGAGACGGTCCTTGGGGGCCATGGGGGGTTCCCATCCGGTTAAGGCGTTGGTCAGATACACCCCTACCCGTTCATTCTTTTCTTCGGAGAGGGGGGCCTTCAGGGTTTGCAGAAGTAACCCCAACTGTAGATGAGAAACCACAAATGGCGCCGGCAGAATCTCGAACCCGAAGACCCGGTGCCGCGCCGCCTCTTTTAGGTCGCTTTCGATTAAGGCGTCCTCCCGGTTGGCCTTCAAGGTGGCATGGATATTTTTCAGGACCTCCACCAGGTAAGCCCCGGTGCCGCAGCAGGGGTCGAGAACATAGACCATGGGATCGGCCAGACCGTCAGCTATCCCAAGCTCCTCCCTTAACACAGTGTCCACCCGGGCTACCATGTATTGAACGATCTCCGGCGGGGTATACCAGATGCCCAGGTCTTTCCTTAACTCCGGGTCGAAGGTTTTCAGGAAGGGCTCATAGAAGTATTGCACCGCGTGGCCGACATCGAACTTCTCGAAGAACGAAGGCCGGTCCACCCGGTTCAGGACCGCCGCGGTCCAATCCAACACTTCCTCCAGACCCAGGGGCCCCAATTTGGTGGGGGTAGCCACCTGTTCATAGAGCACCCGGATCATAGGGACCCGCAAGAACCAGGGGGTCAGGCGCCAGTCAAAGGGGTTCTTGGGGTCGGGTGTGGGGTTCTTTTTATGCCAGAGAACCCAGGCGGCAAAAACTCCATAAAAGAGGGTCTGGATCAAAGTGGAGCGGAAGAAGTGCTCACCCTTTTCCGGGTCTTGTTTGGTCCCCTCGAACTTCAAGCCCAGGGCTTCTTCCAAGGCGGTCCGCAGCCCGGACAAGGCCGGGAGGTCCTTTCCCTCAAGCCGGGCTCGGGCGTCTCGGGCATAGGAAGCCAGGAACCAGGCCACATCTTGCGGGCGGGTAAGTGGGGCGGCGTGGAGCATCACCCGCTTGAGGTATTCAATAAGGCGTTCGCCATGCTCCTGGGTTGTGCGGCGGTAGTGTCGGGCCGCGTCCCAAAACGCGGCTTCATTGGGGGCCAGACGAAAGGTTTCCAGGTTGACCGGCTTACCTTCCCGGTCCTGTCCCACCAAAATGAAATCCCGGTAATTGGTCACCAGGACGAGGCGGTAGCGGCCCCAATAACTGGTGACCTGCTTCCCTTCCATGGTAACCCAGGCGTCGTCTTTGGTGGACTTGACCTCCATCACCCCCCGGGCCGGTGTCTGTCCGAGAAGGGGGGCCGCGTCCGAAAACTTCTGAAATTGATCCTGGGTAAAGAACCCGCCGTCAGGCAAACCGGCCCCGACATTCTGCAAGTTAATGATGCACTTCACTTTGGGCTTGAGGGTCTTGCCGATCTCGTTCAGTAGGTTGGCCAGGGGGCCGTAATAGGAAGTCTCCTTGACGGCTGCGCCGGAGGCGCGGATTTCGGATAATTCCTTGAGGTAGGTTTCCAGGGGATTCATCGGGCCTCACCTAAAGCTCATTATGCCACTTTTTCTGAAATTTGTGCCGGTTAATTCATGCTCGAAAAATTTTTTGGGTCTATTTACAGAACCTTGGAGACCGGCAAAAAGGAACTTAACCGGACTTGAAGGAAGAAATATGGGGAGAAGATATGAGTTATAATATTGAAATCGTTACGAGTTTATGGAAATTCAGAGGTTTGAGGGAAATTTGAAAAAGGGCGAAAATAATCATTAAAAAGCATGGATAGCAGGCGGAAGAAGTGCAAAAAACCTTCAAAATTTATTCTTTTTAATGCCTAAATTCGCTTAATAATTAGATAAAAAAGTCCAAAAATACCCTTCAAAGCTGTCAAAAGAACAGGAAAAAAGCAAATATTCAACAGGTAAATTGACTGATTTTTCAAAATTAAGACAGCATTATTCGATGTTAATTTCCGAAAAACCGCCATTTAACCGGAAATCAAGCATCTTCGGATTCCTCCAAAATTGCCTCGATTAGCCTTTGTCCAGCGCGAGTCAAGGTAATTCCGGTTTTCGACCGGTTAATTGTTTTCCATTGCTCTATCAGATTCTTTATCCACAATTTGGTTAAGGTTCTGGATAAACTGCTATGAGCCGAAGCATATTGAGCCTTCGCGATAGCGGTCTCTTGGGTCCCTTGCTCCTGGGGCTGCAAATCCCATAGTGCCGATAAAAGCTCCTGGGAAGTGATAAATCTTTGCTCAAGACAGAGGGCCAAAATATTTTTCTGTAAGATCGAGAGCCTTTTAGCCATGACGGTTAAATCTCCTTTAAAGAGAGAATTATGAGTAAGGTTAAATCAATTCTGCGCCCTGTGAGATGATGCTATTCAATGTTTGACCTTCAGGCCGGGATACAATTCCACCAAGACAGGCCAATCGCAGGTTAAGCATAAGGACCGCTTATCATAATCCGGCACGAAGCAGCAGCCGCCGCACCGCGGGCAGTAACATCTCAAGAATTCCACCACTTCGGTTTTGTGCTGGCGCGCCAGGTCAATAAGTGGTTTCGCCTTTAGCGGGTCTGGCTCCCCCTGGCCTTCATATCTGGCCTTGATGGTCTCCCCGTTCACCGTGAACCGATAACCCAGGTGGGCCAGCTTGCGCACCGCTTCGATGCCAGGGTTCTGGTTCATAAATCGAACTCCTGGATGGCTTCCTCATTAAGGGTATGCAAAGAAGCGTCCGAGGCGTCCATAGCGTCCAAACCTGCCTGGTTATCATCTTTCCCAGTGGACGCTTTTTTTTGCGATGCGTCCAAACCCTCCGAGGGAGCGTCCATTTTCTCGCCGCCGTTGTCCTCCTGGACGCTACTTGCTCCTGGTTGGACGCTACCATTTCTAGAAGCGTCCGGCGAAAACCCCTGATATTCCTCGGGTTGGTCGCTTTGGACGCTTTGGACGCTATTTCCCTTACTCTTGCGGGTGATGGTGGTTTTTCGGTCCCCTGATTTACCGAAGTCAATTTTCAACCCCACAGCCCTCAAGAATGTTGCCGCCCTTTTCAAGCGACTAGTTAGCACATGAGCGGCCTTGGGCCATTCCTTGGTTTTCTGGGTGTCATCGGCCACATGGGTTTTCAGGGCCTTGTATAATTCTGAGGGGGTTCCGCTCCATTCCTCCCGGTCTGCCATATGCGCCCGGACCGCCACGGCCACCACATCAGCCTCAAGGGATATTTCAACGGCCTCTTCCCGATTACCTGTGTAGGCAGCCATGAAGGAACCGGGAGGCCAAGGGAGGGCAGGTTCACAGGCCACACCCCAAATAGCAAAGTCCGCCATCCGAGGCAAGGCTGCGAGCCTCACCCTGTGTTGGTTCCGCAGTCCCATGCTCGCCGCATCCAGCAGCGCCCCCAGAATCCGGGGGCGGGCTTTCTCGAACTCGGCAAAAAACTTTTTTTCGGGCCTTCTGGCCTCTTTGGGAATCATCTTTAAGTTGAAAATTAACGCCCGGTCCGCTAAGTCCGGGCGTTCGGTAAGCGAATCAATGCCATTCAGAATGACAGGTCGCATTGCATCCATAATGTGCTCGTCACCGTCAGTGTAGAGCTGCCGGTTGGAGATGCCCCCACCGGTTGACAACCGGCAGTAGGCGTCCGAAAGCCAGGGCGGAATCCCCGAAAGATTATCAAAGGCCAGCATCCACGAATTGGTGGCGCTTATCATCAGATCTCTTTCCTCTCGTGGCGGGGAGCGTAATGGGGAGATGTTTGGGTCCACAAGCGAACGGATGCAGCGGGCTGTGGTAGATTTTGCTGAACCGTGTCCGCCGTTAAAAACCGGGATCGGGTATGGGCCGCATGACCGCATGGCATTCAGCAAAAAGATTATAACGAGGAGAAAGTCCTCATCCGAGGCGACATTCACAAAAGGGCGAAACTCGCTGATGTTACTACCCTTGACTGGATAAGGAAGGGGCAACATACCGCGGGGCCTCCGAAAGCAAACCGGCGGGTCGGCCACCACTTCCCAGCCGGTGGTTGTGACCTTCACCGCCTCCCACGAATCATTCCCCAAGTCCAGGTAGATTGCACCGTCATGCTCTGCTACACGCACCCATACCGGGCGTAGGGGTCCTTCAAACAGAGCTTTGGCCTCGAGAAGTTTTATGGTTGAAGAAAAAATTTCAGCCTGTGGAGCTTTCCCCTGAAGTTTATAAAATCCGTGCCGCAACCATTTTTTGAAGCCGCTGCCCTTTATAGCCCATGTCTCCAGATGATCATTGACCGATATCCTAGCAAAACTTTCATCATCAGGGGCATGGAAAAGTTCAGCGGCCGCCGCGATGGTGAGCAAGGTTTCCTGTTGGATCGGTTCTTTTCCTGTGGTCTGTTTGTTAGGTTTATCCTGGGCACAATTTTTAGTATGGCCGCCGCCAATGAAAAACTCACTCAGCTTGTCACGGCCGCTGATCTTGGCCCTGGCCTCTGTCCAGGTGCGCCCCTTGCAGGATTTGTGGAAACATTGAAAAAAGAGCGTCCCGTCTGCCGCTTGGCCAATGGCCGCCTCATTATCGGTATGTGAAGGGTCGAAGATGCATTCTGCCAGACAATACAGGGTAGCACCGCCATGGGGCTTTACTTGCGACACCTCCCGGCCATAACGGGTTAAGTATGCTTCCACATCAAGCCGCCCTGCCCCTGCCTCGGTATTTTTTGTTCGGGTTTGTCCTTGGCTCGGGTCGGTTGTGGCCATTCTCTTGAGCAAATCCAGGGGGACGGCCTGGCGGGTCTCAGGCAGGGAAATAATTTTAGCCTGACGGTGGGGCCTATCTTCGGTGTTCTCTCCTTTCCTGGTCATGGTGCCGTAGAGTTTTGTCAGACGGGCCGGGTTGAAGACCATTTGGTCAATCTCAAGACTACAGCGCTTCAATTCGTCTCTATAGCGCCAGGCCAGAGCCTCTAAAACGGCCTTCACCAGAGCAACGCTTTCTTGATTATTGGGAAGGTCAACCGGGAAGGTCAGGTGGCCGCCGTTCCCCGAGTCCCCTACCAGGGGTTCGGTCCATCCTTCTTTGATTAAGTCGGCCTTGATAATCTGGGCCATCTCCAGAGCCGCTTCGTGCTCTGGGTCGGTGCTACTGATACCTGATGGCCTAATCGGGTCGAGGTCGATCAAGATGTTTTTTATTCGCTCAATATGGTTATCCGCTGTGCGGTCCACATTGGCCTTTAACCGTTGGTTTGCCCTTGCAAGCAGGCCATCTGTGCAGGGATTTAGAGTTGTGTAAATGCCTTCGGCCTCGATTTGCACTGCCAGGTTTGCCGCTTTTTGCGGATTGTTAAACCATCCGGCGACAATTCGCTTTTTGCCAAAAGGTTTTCCTTCACAGAGGTTGGAAATATTTGCTGAAGGGGAAATTATGCATAGTTCAAAAACCCTGCCGTCCGGGTGGAGAAACTTCAAGGTATCCAAAGCCGTTTCCAGGTCTTGTTTAGCCATGGTTCATGTGGCCTCCCGCCGGGGCCGGGGTTGAACGGTGCATTTCTCAATGAGCTCCATCAGGTCCTCTTTGCGGAAAAGAACTCGACGGCCAAATTTGACGAACTTAATTTCGCGACGCGATACCTTTCCCCGTAAGGAGAACCGCGAAATACCTAAAATGATTGCTGCCTCATCGTTGCTGAGAAGTTTTTCCATCGTAGATAGCTCCTTTTAAATAATGTAGGTCATTATGCTATGGAGCTTAATAGCTGTATTGAAGGCTGTCAAGAACTACTAACTCGTTATTATTATTTTTACATACTACACAATTATTGTGATAACAGATGACACTGGGATATTTGTAGTAACTTACTACCAGTTTGACAAAAAGACAAACATTATCATCAAAAATGGAGTAACTTACTACATAACGAGGGGGAATCAGGGATTTTTGCTGAATTTTGTAGTAGGTAGGTTTATGTAGATATGAAAGAAGGGATTAGGTTTTCTGTTTCTTCCTTCGAGTCATTCGTTGGAGCACGGTTTGGTAACGAACATCTCCGACATTGGCGATTTTGAGTATATCGGCCACTCTTCTAGCAATAGTCTCTCCCGGGGTTTTTTCCGGTACATACCTTTGGAGCGTGTTTACCAAGTAATCAATGAGGTCCTCCATCCTGAAGAAATCCTCTGGTACATTGATCAAAAGCTCTTCTTTTAAACTGTCCAGCGCTGCTTTGATTTTGTCAATTTTCTCCATTATCTTGGGGTTTCCCCAGGTTTTAATAACTCCGGGCAATGGCTTCATGTTCATCACGATTACAGAAAAATAGTACTTACTAAGCAGAGCATAAATGATGACGCATTTTAAGCGGCAGCGTATCGCACGTGTTTTTCCAAGAAATACTTTTGCACAACATGAGGTTGACATTGACGTTTACGGAGATAGCTCCGCAGAT
>Ga0181533_1003658_pt1 | contig 16497 bp, 9 predicted proteins | sample PEATcosm2014_Bin_45_FD_119772 | JGI IMG/M metagenome (GOLD analysis project Ga0181533, IMG submission 119772) | Peatland microbial communities from MTU Mesocosm Facility, Houghton, MI, USA - PEATcosm2014_Bin11_60_metaG | ecosystem: Environmental > Terrestrial > Soil > Wetlands > Peat | place... | reverse complement strand
TTCGCGGCTCTGTTTGGCCTACTGCCAGGGCAGAAGCGTTCACTCTATGACTTCGCCACCCATCCCCAGCCGGAAATCGACCTCACTTTCAGTGTTAATGGCACTCGCTACCGGTCTCTCCTCAAAATCGATCCCAAGTCCCGCCAGATGGAGAGCTATCTCTTCAACAGTGAAGGCGCGCCGCTGACCAACGGCAAAAAGGAGCCCTTTGAGGAGCTTGTCCGTAAATGCGCTGGCACGCCCGACTTCTTCCTCAGCAGCATCTTCTCCAGCCAGAAGCGCACGGGTAACTTTCTCTCACTTGAAAGGAGCGAGCGGAAGGAGCTGTTCATCCGAGAGCTGCTCGGGCTGGACCGGCTGAGACTGATTGCGGCCGAGGCCAAAGAGAAAGGCGAGGAAGTGGCCAGGACTACGCTGGGTCTTGAAGGGCAGGCGAGAAGCCTGAAGGAGCTGGTGGAGGCCGGAGTTGAAGATCCTGCGGAAGTTGAGACCCGGCTTGCGGAAGTGTCATCCCGTCTCGAGACCCTGGAAGGCGAGAAGCGCGTCGCACAACAACGGCTGCTGGAGCTTCAGGCAGTGGAGGCCAGTCGGAAGCCGCTCGTGGCTGAGGTTGAGGCACTGAAACAGCGCCTGCGCAAGACTGATGCTGAGATCACAGAAACCAAACGCCAGATAGGAAGGGATGAAAGCCTTCTGACGGGAAAGAAGGACCTCGCCGATTTGACGGAACGAGGCGCGACACTCGCTACGCGCGTTGAAGAACTCCATCGGCAGATCAGGGAGATACAGGGTCTGGAGGCGTCGAACCGTGACACCGAACGTACGGTCCAATCTCTGGATGCTGAGCTAAAAGCCAACCTGGCCGAACTTGAACGTCTGCGGGTGGAGCGTGAAGAGCTCGCGGTTGTGCCCTGCCGGGGCGAAGGTCCTTACGCGTCCTGTCCGAAGATTCGACGCGCGGTCAAAGCCGGCCAGAAGATTCCGACGCTAGAGGGAGAGGTTGCGACACTCTCAATTGAAGTCGAGGTCCAACGCAGTTCGCTCCTTCAGATTGTCACTCCATCCTTTGAGCTCACCCGGACACTCGAAGGCTGCGAGCGCGACCGCAGGAAAGTTGATCAGGAGCGGCAGGGTTACGAGGAATTGCGGGCTGTTGAGGCACGCCGGGAGGAACGGCTGAAGGGCCTGGACCGACTCAATCAGGCCCGGGCGGAGCTAACCGAGGAACTGGCGGGGAAAGAATCAGCACTCTCCGCATTCGCTGATCTCGACAGGAAGATGCAGGCTTCGCGGCGAGAGGTTGAAGATACGGACCGTCTGATAGTCTCCTGCCGGCGTGAACGTGACAGCGTTATTGCCCGCCAAGCACAAATCAAACAGCGCCAGGAGCAGGTGGAAGCTGCAAGGACCCGACTGGCCCAGGTTGAGGCCGAACTTGGGGCGGCGAGAAGTGAACAGGAAGATTATTCATATCTTGCCAGGGTGTTCGGGCCGGACGAGATCCAGCTCTGCGAGATCCAGGCTGCCGGACCACAAGTTTCGATCTTGGTAAATTCTCTGCTTGAGGGGTGCTTCGACAACAAGTTCGAAATCCGATTCAGGACGCAACGCCCCAAGGCCGACGGCAAGGGGATGGTAGACGATTTTGATGTCGAGGTCCGCAACAAGAACCTTGACCGTACGTGCCTCGTGGATGAGCTTTCAGGGGGACAGTTTGTGCTGGTTAACGAAGCCGTGAACCTAGGCATCGCCATCTACAACATGCGGCAGGGCGAAGGCATTTGTTACGAAACGCTGTTCCGGGACGAAACCGTGGGTGCTCTGGATGCTGCCAATGGCAGGGAGTACGTGCGCATGCTGCGCCGGGCTATGGACCTTGGTGGGTTCCACCAAGTCATTTTTATCTGCCATACGCCACTGGTCTGGGAGTTGGCCGACCAGATTCTAACAGTTGGCGACGGACATGCCGTTATCGGAAATCTGGAAGGGACTGTTTCTGAACCCCCTTCGGCCTTACCTCCCTTAATTACCAACAGCGGAATCACGTAATGCGGTTGCGGGTGCCAGACGCGTCCCTTGCTCCACCGGAGGTGCATTATGGCGCGCGCAAGACAGGCCAAGTCATCGGCAGCGGCCCGCACATTTGTCTGACACGGGTGTATAATGCCTGCTGTGATTCGCTTGCCCAAAAGCCCTGCCCTTCGACTCGCCCCAAGTGTTTGATCCTTTGGGGTCGGTTTGCGCATTTTGAGCTGCCCGGAATCAGATGTTATTGGGCAGACTGGCCTACATCAGGTCTTCTGTAGCCCCAAGCCGACCCCGACCCCTGACCTCATGACTGGCAGTCTAAGAAATGAGTGCTCTTGCGGTTTAGCTGTCACGCACCGTGAACCACCATAAACCGGCGCTATCGTGGGCACAAATCGTGGGCACTTCTAGCCAGTTTTGCGTTCATATGGTATATTGCGCATCCTAGAACAGTGGTAGCATAGTATTGGTTGGTTTCTGATGCCCAGGCAACTCCGATTTGAAGGCTACGAGTTTGGTGAGCGGTGGCTTGATGCGCTTGAGCTAGCCGCACGCGTTTGCGTTGGGCATAGGGGAGTCAAGCTCTTTTTTGCTTCCTTCCTTTCGGATGCGCCTGCGCCATCGGTTCTAGAGGGGGACCGATCATTGGTGAGGCTTTCAAAACGACAAGACTACTGGTTGGGAACCCTGAGCAGAAGGCCCGACTCTGAGGGGATGCAATTCGGCGTGTTCAAGAGTGGAGAAAAGGCGTGGACCGCCTTTTCACTTGCGCGGACCGTTGCGAGCGAAAATCTCCTCTTGAGGTTGCTAAACTCCCTCTCGCCGCGTTTTTCGGGCGCGTACCTATCTTCAAGGGATATCCGGCTAATTCTCGAAAACATCGAAGAGAACCAGGCTGCTGAGGTTTCTGTAAACAAGGCTGTGGCGTATTCTTACAGGCGCGAAGGGGAGATAAGTTTCAAGAAACAGCCATACCATGCGGTCTTCAATGGCGCTGAGAACGAAGGGATGTTTGTCGATAAAGTCGACTTTGTAGTGACGGGCCGGGGCTCACTACATGCGTTTGTGGCACGCACCGGCGTGGCGAAATTCCTATCAGGCGACCTACGCGTTTTTCTCAACAATGTCCTTACTCCAATCGTAGACACCGCGTCCAGAAAGCATCGGGTTTTTGAGCAGTCCTCGCGGAAATCCGGTGACGCGCCTGTCTCTCCGATCAACATCGAATTCGGTGAGACGGTGTTTGAAGATCGGGATGACAACCTGACCTTCCTGTCTGCGCTCGACCTGATGACGCGCAGTGGAATCGCGGTGCTGCATGAAAACCCGTATGTACATGTTTCACTCATCGATTTCTTTGATGGGTCAGCATTCGATATTTTCGCGACGACGCCGAATGCAGTGACCGTGATCCCGCAGGTAGACGCATCCGCGTTTTCCTTAAATCGCTTGTGCAATCACATCTTTGAGAACTTTCGCGAGGGCGAGATCGTAAAACCCGAACCGAGATCATGGACTGTGGAAGATGTCTTGACCTAGTACCCCCGTGCCTGAATCGCCTACGTTTGATCAATGCGTCGAGCAGCTCCACCGAGAATTCAGAGCATACGATACAGCCGTTGACCTCGTGTCATGCTGGGAATTTTTCTTCACTCAGGTCAAGCCGTTTTCATCCAGCATATGCCAGTTCGACCGCTTCCCCCGGTTAAGTTCGTCCGAAGAGGGCGGAACGGAGAAGACCCCTGACTTCGGGGTCCTGATTTCACCATCGTATGGTCTCATAGGCGAAACCAAAGCTGGTTTTCCGATTGAGCAAAAGAGCTTCCTGGGGCATCTGCGAAAACTAAAGAAGTACGATAGACCGTTGGAATTCAAAGCCGGGCCGAAGGGTGAGCGGTTGGCCCCAACGACCCACGACATTCTATTGCTTATTCCCCTTCGTGACGCTCAGGAGATAGTGACCCGCCTTGGGGAGATTTTGCGGGGCGGACTGATCCAATTCGAGAGATCGCTTGTCGTCTTCGAGTGGTATTACGATCATGACCGAAACGAGTTCGTTTTCCGCAAGGTCTCGGGCCAGTCGAGCGATTTTCGTGACGCTTCCGTTAGAGAGGAACTGAAGCTGAGCACTTGTTTTTCGCGCCGCGCAGCCTCTTTGAAGGTTACGCCCGAGAAAATCCAGGCTATCAAGGCCACTTGGCAGTTCTGCAACGACGCCCCCCCAACAATATTTACACTGGTCTTTCTTTGGACAAAGGTCTTCTACTTCCTGTTGACTCAGGCGCAACGCGAGGAGTGGAGGCGACGGAATGCGCAAAAGGAAATGCCACTGGACGTGACGGTGTCGCAGTTAGCTGCTGAGATTGAAGGAAGGTATCCTCTGCGGTGGGGCCATTGGTTGGACTGGTGCCGGGATTCACTTGATGCCTTGACTCTCTCTGGACTGGCTCGGAAGATTGAAAACGACCGCTACGTTGTTGGTTATCGTAACATTACTAGGGAGTTGGGGGAGCCGGGCCATTTAGCAGGACCACAATCTCGCCCAAGCGACTTTGCTCGAAGCCTTGCCACGTACCTGTGTCGGGGCAGATTAGGCACAAGCAAGGAAGTCCCACCAGAATCCGGGCCACCCTCTCAGCCAACACTCTTCTCCTGAATAGAACTGGACACGGCTTTTCCTCCATCCCCCTAGTTTTCGTATGTTGTGGACTGAACTTGCTGACGGTGGCCGTGTCCGACTTGTAACTGGGTGCTGGGTGAGTTATCCTCTTCCCGTTTTCGCAAACTCCTGAAGGAGGAAGCTTGGCTTCTTCTCTCACCTTTTTGTCAGAGCGCGAACTACGGCCACTAGTGCTCCCTGAACCGCACGAACTGCGAGCGGTCGGACTTGCCCTGGGCAATGGGCCGAACGCCCTGGAGGTCGCAATTGCGGCGAGCGCCGAAGCCCCTACCGCTACGACATTACGCACCGTTTGGAAGGCGCGGCTTGGTGGGCGGGCAACGCCACTGCTCCTGGTCGTCCTCTATGACTGTAAGGCTGCGCTTTGCGGCCCCATTGGAGACCATCCACCCGCGTTTGTCGGGCTGGACCCAAGCAGGGTCGAGCGGATTTGCAGCGCGGCGCTTGAGGAACCGGATCGGCATTCAGCCTTACGCTTCCTCCACTCAGCGATACCAGAAGTTGAGACGCCGCTTTCAGGGATCAGGAACGAGGGACTTTTCGCCACTCATGAGCTTCAATCGGGTGTCCCCCAAAGGGCGGATTGGGCGGAGGCCGCGCACAAAGGCCAGGACTGCCTCAGACTTCGAGGCCAACCCCTTATTCAAGGGCTTGGCTTCACCTTGGAACCACTCCCTGGCCCCTCCTACATTTTGCGGGCGGCTGAGACAAGAGTGGCCCTGGCCGTCTTTTGGAAAGGAACGAATCCCCGGAGATACCGAATACCCGCTTCTCTAATCTCTCCGCAGTCTCCTACGCCCTCGCCAAGGCCGATGCCGAAAACCTGAATTATGTTGTGGTCTCGACTGGATCCACCATCCGGCTCTATCCGGTCCGTGCTGGTGTGGGCGTAGGTCGGCGGGGCCGCACCGAAACCTTCGTTGAGATTCACCTTGACCTTGTTTCCAACGAACAGGCGGGATACCTTTGGCTCCTATTCTCAGCCGATGCGCTCCGCAGGGGCGGCACGATTGAGGAGATTCTGGACTCATCTGCGCGATATGCGGTCGATCTTGGAAATAGATTGCGGGAGCGCGTGTACACAGACGTTGTTCCCCGCTTGGCTCAGGCGATTCTGGAGGCACGCAATCTTAAATCACCTTCGGCAGAGAAACTGGCGGAAACTTATCAGATGGCGCTAGTTGCTCTTTTCCGCCTGCTCTTTGTCGCCTATGCTGAGGACAAGGAATTACTCCCATACAAGACGAATGACCTTTACAAGGCCCGCTCCTTGAAACAAAAGGCGCGTGAGTTGATTGAAATTCTCAACTCGAAGACTCCCTTCGGCCATGACACGACTCACTGGGAGGAGGTGGATCGCCTCTTCCGGGCCGTAGACAAAGGCAATGCGGAGTGGGGCGTACCCGCTTACAACGGCGGCTTGTTCTCGCGAGACTCAGCAGTTTCCCCAACCGGAGCAGCGCTTGCCTCAATAAAGGTCCCAGATTATGCCTTTGGCCCTGTCCTCCAGTCACTCCTGGTGGATAACACCCCGGAAGGTTGGGGACCCGTAGATTTCCGCAGCCTGGGAGTCAGGGAGTTTGGGACGGTTTACGAGGGACTGCTTGAGAACGAGCTGTCGATTGCCGAGGTTGACCTCACTACCGAGAAGGTCGAGAAACAGGACCAATACCGTCCGGCCAAGCCGAAGGAAGAGGTGGTGGTCCCCAAGGGGCGACCGTACCTGCACAATACGTCTGGAGCACGAAAGGCGACTGGTTCCTATTTCACCAAACACTTTGCCGTGGAGCATTTGCTTGAATACGCGCTTGAACCAGCGTTGAGAGATCACTTCGCCCGGCTCGATACTATGGATGATCGGGCTGCCGCCGACGCTTTCTTTGACTTCCGAGTGGCTGACATTGCGATGGGATCCGGCCACTTCCTGACCGCTGCTGTTGATCACATCGAACGTGCCTTCGCGGGCTACCTCGCCAGACGCCACTTGCCGGACGTCTTTGAGGAATTGGCACGCCTCCGGCAAGCTGCCCGTGAAGCGCTTGGACCCCAGGCCGAAGAAATCGACCCTATAGAAGACACCCAACTGCTGCGGCGGCAGATTGCACGCCGTTGCATCTATGGCGTGGACTTAAACCCGATTGCCGTTGAATTGGCCCGGCTCTCCCTTTGGGTTCATACGTTTGTCCCTGGACTGCCCCTTTCCTTCCTTGACCACAGTCTCGTGGTGGGAAACTCGTTGGTTGGCATTGCCACCATTCAAGAGGCAAGCGATTGGCTACGGGAGATTGTCGGTACACTCTACGCAGTATCCGAAGAGCGGTTATTGGGAAGCGCCAAGGTTGCCCTTGACCGCCTAGCCCGGCTATCGGATGCGAGTGCCGCTGAGATTGAGCGGGCGCGTCAAGCGTTCCGCGAGGCGCGGGAGGCAACAGCACCAGCGGCAGCGCTGTTCGATGTACTGGCAGCAGCCCGAATCTCCGATGAAGTCCACGGAGATGTTTTTCAGAATGCTTCACATTGGATGGAAGCCCCTGAATCCGTTTTGGGTTCAAAGGCACGCAGGTTGGCGCTCGAATCGCTCAAGGCTATTCCTCCCTTCCACTTTCCTGTTTCCTTTCCCGAGGTCTTCCTACGGGAGCAATCGGGGTTTGATGTAATCATGGGCAACCCACCGTGGGAAAAAGAGAAGGTGGAAGAGAATCGCTTCTGGACGCGCCATTACCCCGGATTTCATTCTCTATCTCAAAGGGAGCGCGAAACAACCACAAGACGGCTCCGAACTCAGAGGCCGGATTTGGCTGAAGTCTATGAGCGAGAGACAGAACAATCCGATTTGCTACGCCGTATACTCGTGAGCGGTCCGTTCCACGGCATGGGCACTGGCGACCCAGATGTTTACAAGGCGTTCTGTTGGAGGTTCTGGAATCTGGTACATGGAAAAGGGGGAAGGATTGGCGTGGTTCTGCCGCGCTCCGCGTGGGCCGCGAAGGGGAGCCAGGACTTCCGTCTTGCTGTTCTAGAAAAAGGGCGCGAGGAAGACCTGACTCAACTTCTCAACAACAAGGGCTGGGTCTTTGAGGACGTGCATCCACAGTTTACGATCACATTGACGAGCCTCAACAAAAGCGCCCCGCAGGAAGACGAGGCGTTGCCCTTGCGCGGCCCGTACCCAAGTGAAGAAAGATACGCCAAAGGAAAAGTGAAAGAGCCGTTGCGGTTTCCAGTGAAGGATGTGTTGTCCTGGACCGACACGGCAGCCCTCCCTTTACTTCCGACCGAGCAATCAGGGGAGGTCTTTCTGCAGTTGCGGAAGTCGCCTCGACTTGACCGGAACGAGGTAGGAGAGTGGCGTGTTCGCCCCTATGCTGAACTTCACGCAACGAATGACAAGAAGCTCATGAAGTTTGCCGATGATCGCCCGGAGGGATACTGGCCCATTTTCAAAGGCGAGTCGTTTGACATCTGGAAGCCGGATACAGGTTTGTATTACGCCTGGGCCGATCCCACGAAGGTAATGGCGGCACTTCAGAAGAAGCGCCTGCGAAGCTCCAAGTTGGAACGTTCGCCCTTCAGTGAGTTCCCGCCCGCCTGGATTCGCGACCCCGAGACCTTGTCTTGTCTCAAGCCGCGCATCGCTTATCGGCAGGTGACACGCTCGACTGATACACGAACGGTGCGCACTGTTCTCTTGCCTCCGAAGGTTTTTGTAAGCCACGCCGCCCCGTATTTACTTCAGATAAGAGGTGATGACGCGGATCAGGCTTACCTTCTGGGGGTTCTAAGCTCGATTCCCCTTGATTGGTATGCTCGTCGCTACGTTGAGATCAACATGGACATTCACATCATGAATGCGTTTCCAGTGCCTCGACCGAGCCGAGACAATGCCCTCTGGCAAAGAGTTGTGGCTTTGGCGGGTCGGCTGGCGGCGCACGATAACCGCTACCGGCAATGGGCGAAGGCTGTGGGCGTCGAGTGTGGCCGCCTGGAAGAAGATGAGAAAGAGGACATGATCCACGAGCTTGACGCGGTTGTTGCTCACCTCTATGGCTGGAGCGAAAATCAACTCCGTCACATCTTTGAGACTTTTCACGAAGGTTGGGACTACGGCCTGTGCCTAGAGGCCACGCTGAAGCATTTCCACAAACTGGGGAATATGTGATAGGAGCACTCAAGAGAAATTCTCAGGCGGAAAGGGAGCTTATGCAGCAGCTTGTTTTCATTGATGACGACCAGGAAGAGCTGAAGGGTTTCGGCAAGATTGTTGGCGGCAGTTACAAATACATAACCGTTCGTTGGCCGGAGGAATCGGCGAAACTGTTTAGCGGAATTCCACGGGTGAGCATTTTTGTAAGCAACCTTTATATTCCTCCCGAAAGCGGCGACACGCATCCCACGCATGTACAAAGGGATGCCGCAGCAGCGGCAGTGAAAGAGGTGGCGGGTTTATTCTCGGGGCTATACCGGAACCGGTCGTGGGATGACAAAAGGCGCCTGGTCGAAACGATGAAGTGTATCTCTGAGGCATACAAAGCGCTGAGGCTGCAATGGAGGGCACTGGGACAATCCCCTGACCACGGAATCTGTCTGCTTAGAAAAGTGAGAAGCCAGTATCCTGATGTTCCTTTCGTTTTCTACTCCCGCAAGATAACGCCGGAGGATGTGATCCGAGTTCTACAAGCTGGGGCAGTTGATGCAATCCGCAAGGGTGCTTTGAGGAAGGAAGAGGTGCGGGCTCGCTTGGCGGGTGCCCAGAAGCTTTGGCGACGGAAGGCGAGCCAAAGCATTCGGGACTCAGGATTCAACGTAAACGTGACGGTCATAAGGAATCGAATGCCGTGAAACCGGAATTTGTTGATAACCGCGAAATTACGCTCCACGAGGCGCTAAACGCGCATCTCGACTGGCTTCGTACCACCTACGCTCAACCCGTCGAACTCTCGGTTGCCACAGGTTATTTCAACCCGGAAGGGTTTGCCCTGCTGGCAGACCGGCTGGAGAGGCTGACTCGCGTGCGTCTGCTCCTTGGGGCAGAACCCATCCCACCTCCGGCAAAACCTTTGCGAATGCCCGGCGACCCGCTGGGCGAGCGGTTCGAGGGGAAACTGGTGAATGAGGCACTTCGCCGCCACGCCCAGGGACTTCTCCGCGACCGCGACCTGCTGGAATTCAGTCCCGAGACAGACCGGGCAATTCACCGGCTCCTTGGATTCCTGGAAACGGGCCGGATTGAAGTCCGCCGCTACGAAAAGGCTTTCCTTCACGGCAAGGCCTTCGTCTTTGCGACCGATGAAGGCGTGATTGCCGGTTCCTCCAACTTCACCGCAGCCGGTCTTACGAGCAACCTTGAATTGAACCTTGGCCGGTACGACCCCACGCCGGTTCACAAGGTGAAAGACTGGTTTGAGTCGCTTTGGGCCGAGGCGGTCCCCTACGATTTGGCGGCTGTATATAAAGCTCGCTACGAACCCTATGAGCCATACCTGATTTACCTCCGCGTTCTTTGGGAACGGTACAAGGATGAACTGAAGGAGGAAGCCCCAGACGTTACCCGTATCCGGCTCACGACCTTCCAGAACGACGGCATTTTCCGTGCGAAGCGGATTATCGAGAAATACCACGGTGTACTTATTTCCGATGGGGTGGGCTTGGGCAAGACATTCGTTGGCGGTGAACTGATACGTCAGGTGGTCGAGGACCGCCGCCAGAGGGCCTTGCTGATCGCACCAGCGGCCTTGCGGGACGGCACGTGGGCACGGTTCAAAGACGCGCACCAACTTTACCTCGAAGTTGTCTCCTACGAACAACTGGCCAATGACAAGCAGCTTGGGGGGAACGAATCATATTTGAGCCAAAAGGCGAATGACTACGCCCTGATCGCTGTCGATGAAGCCCAGGCTTTCCGAAACCCCGACACGCGCCGCGCCCAGGCTTTGCGCAGGTTGCTTCAGGGGCGTCCGCCGAAGACCCTAGTACTTCTCACCGCGACCCCGGTTAACAATTCGCTATGGGACCTCTACTACCTGCTGACCTATTTCATCCGACACGACGCGGCGTTTGCAGACTTGCACATACGGTCACTCAAAGAGCGATTTGCCAACGCCATGGCGCAAGACCCTGACGATCTGAAACCTGACGCGCTCTTCGACATCCTCGACGCGACTGCCGTTCGGCGCACTCGGCATTTCGTGCGTCGTTATTACCCGAATGACCGAGTACTGGGACCTGGCGGACGAGAGATTCCGATTCACTTCCCAGACCCGCACGTCGAGGCAATAGCCTATTCATTAGACGCGGTTCTGCCCGGCTTCTTCGACGAAGTGGAAGCGGCGCTGGCTCCGGCAAATGGCATTCCTCTGCTCACCTTGGCTCGCTACTACCCGTCCCGCTATTACGGAGTTCCCGATCCGCACCAAGCCGCGCTGGTCGGCTTGCTCCTCTCAGGATTGCTAAAGAGATTTGAATCCTCAGCCCACGCCTTCGCCATGACGACGGAAAGGATGGCCGATGCACATAACACATTTCTCCAGGGTCTCGACCGAGGCGTGATCCTGACCGCAGAGGCCATTGAGGAATGGGAACAAGCTGACAGCGACGAAGCTTTCGAGCGCCTGATTGCAGAGACCGGATCGACAAGCACAGCGGGCTACGACGTGACCCAATTGCGAGCAGACGTGGAAAAGGACCGAGACCTACTTCGCGGCCTCTCCCAGAAGGCGCGGCGAGTGACGCGCACGAATGACCCAAAGTTGCTGAAGCTGGAGCAAGCGCTGGTTGAAATCCTCAATCGGGCGAATCGAGAAGGCCTGGACGAGCAGGACAAGCGAAACAAGCGGAAGGTGATTATCTTCTCCTACTTTGCTGATACCGTGGATTGGATTGCGGGTCACCTGAACAACCTGCTTGAATCCGATAGGAGGTTTGCCGCGTACAGGGGTCGCATTGTCGCCGTGACAGGCGATGAAACTTACCAGGGCATCTCGCGTGAGCGTGCGGTCTTTGGCTTCGCACCGGAATCCTCCGAGGCCCCGCCAGGCCAGGATCAAGACCTTTACGACATCCTGGTTACGACTGACGTGTTAGCCGAAGGCATGAACCTCCAGCAATGCCGGAACGTTATCAACTACGACTTGCCTTGGAATCCAATGCGGCTTGTACAGAGGCACGGGCGAATCGACCGCATCGGAAGCCCCCACCGTGACGTTTACCTGCGCTGCTACTTCCCTGATGTGCGCCTGGATACTCTGCTGGATTTGGAGGCTCGCATTCGCCGGAAGCTTGCCCAGGCAGCCGCAAGCGTGGGGGTCGAGCACGAGGTGATCCCCGGCGCTGTGACCAGTGAAATTGTTTTTTCTGAGACCCGCGATGAGATCGAGCGGCTACGGCGCGAAGACCCCACGCTCTTCATCAATGCCGGTGAAGACCCCTTGGCCCACTCGGGAGAGGAATACCGCCAGGAACTGCGGAAGGGGTTGGAACACTACGGAGAGCGAATCGCCACATTGCCATGGGGGGCAGGCTCAGGCTTTCGGGGCGGGGCCCAGAAGGGCCACTTCTTTTGCGCACGTGTGGGAGAGAGACTCTTCCTGAAATTCGTTCCGTGGGATAACACGGGAATAGTGAAAGATACGCTAAGTTGCCTGCGCCTGATCGCCTGCCGGGAAGACACGCCCCGCGACCTCCCTCCCGATCTTGAAGACGGCGCTTACAGGGCATGGGTGAAGGCGCGGAAAGAGATATTCGACGAGTGGATGTTCGCCACTGACACAGCCAACTTGCAGCCTCGGGTGCGACCTGCTCTCCGGGCCGCCGCGAACCACATCAGAAAATTCCCGCCTCCCGGAATGGTTCAAGAGAAAGTCGATCAGTTGGTTGAGTCGGTGGAAGCCCCTTGGGGAGTTCGCTACGAGAAGCAGATTCGCGAGGCCATGGAATCGGCAGCGGGTGCCGCAGCGTCCGCAGCAATCGCGGAAACCGTTCGCCGCTTGGGGCTCGAACCATTCAAGGCTCCTGATCCGCTGCCTCCGATTGAGGCTCAAGACATTCGGCTGATTTGCTGGTTGGGGGTGGACACTGGCTGAGTTTTGCTTGGGACTCCTGTGTACGATAGGCTTCCGTACTCTGGCTCATTTACGACCTAGCACGGAGCTAGTTGCGCTCAAAAGGATGCCCTGCACATGCCCCAGAAGGCAGTCCGCCGATGACGTGGGTAATGGTGTAAGCAGAGGCACGGCAAACTTTTAGGACTTTTGAGGAGGTTTCCAGATGAGTCTGAAATTTATCAAGCCTGAGAAGGTCGTGCTCGCAAACCATCCTGAGTTGAATGAGAAGTGGGTGCAAGATCGAATTGCGGAAGACCCGTCCATCCTCGGTCTAGGCGACCTTGTTCTTAAAGAGAAAGAACGGCTTCAGCCGCGTGCGGGGCGGCTGGATTTACTTCTGCAAGATGCCGACTCAAGCACCCGTTACGAGGTCGAGATTCAACTGGGCGGCACGGACGAGAGTCACATCATCCGAACCATCGAGTACTGGGACATCGAGCGTAAGCGTTATCCACAATACGACCACTATGGGGTTCTTGTTGCTGAGGACATTACCAGCCGTTTCCTGAACGTGGTGGGCCTTTTCAATGGTTTCATTCCGCTAATTGCCCTCCAGATGAGCGCCGTAAAGTTTGGCGACCAAATTAGTCTCCTGTTCACAAAGGTAATGGATGCGATGACGCTCGGGATGCCAGAAGAGGATGAAGAGGGGCAAGCGGTCACCGACAGAAACTATTGGGAGAGCATCCGAGGAACTAAGGCAACAGTGGCCATGGCGGATGACCTACTCAAGCTTGCGAACGGGTTCGCACCCGACCTGGAGCTGAAATATAACAAGTTTTACATCGGGCTGGCGCAGGGCGGCCGACCCAACAACTTTGTTACCTTTCGCCCGCAGAAGAGCAGCATCAGGGCCGAAATAAGGCTTCCCTCATCACCTGAGATAGATCAGGAATTGGAACACGCCGGGATCACCGTTATGGACTACGACAAGAGGTGGAAGCGCTATCGTTTGCAGCTAGCGAAGGACGACATCAAGAAAAACGCACAACTCCTGACCAGACTACTAGCGCAGGCATACGGCGTAAAACCAGACGTGGGTGTTGCTTGAAAGCGCAAGGTGCGTAGCACTTGTCCCGTGGCGTGGGCGCATGTGCGGAACTGAGCGAGCGCAGCCGCCTTATTCCGGAGATCGACGCAGCTATCTCCAACCGGGTCATTGAACGAAGGGGCGACACAAGAGCGCGAACTGCCCCCGAACCCGCTAGAGGAGGGCTAAGACGGTGCCTGTCGAATTTACAGTTGACCTCGCAATGCTGACCAAAGAGGTGCAGCCGTTCTTCTCCGGTCGGGCGCGGGGGCACGAGGCTGAGCTTGATTTTGTGGACGTGACCGCAAGGAACGGTGAAGTGGAGTTCGTGACGACCGGGGTCTCCGTAAGCGCTTCGGCAGAAGTGAAATCGGCTGGATGCGCGCGGCTGCCTTATCCAGTCTTTGAAGCCCTCTTCCGGAGACCCAAGAGACTTGCGCAAGGGTCCTTAACCATTCATATCGAGGACGGAAAGGTCGAGGCCGGACGCCTCGCATTGAACAATCCAGGCATCACCATCCGGCCGCTAGGAGGCCGTTGTGCGGACTTGCCGATTGACGCGCCGTTGTGGGAGGTTCTGGCTCTCAGCTTTGAGGTTGAACCGGAGAAGCTTGTTGACAGTGGGCTTTGGGCCAGAGTAGAAGCGGCTCAGGAGGAAGCAGCCGAACTTATTGACCGGGCCGCCGAGATTCTTGAGCCATTGGCTATTGACGCGGCTATGCTAGAGGACTTCATACAGGACCGGATCAAACGCCGGAGGCTGTCCGGTACGTGAGAAGTGCCACAGCGTCCTCCATATGGCCGAAATTCACTGGGCAAACCCGAAGTGATCTGTTGAATGAAGGAAACGTCCAATGGGGACACAAAGTGAGGTTCAGCCAATGAAGAACTTCATAGGCTTACCGTCGAGCCGGGGAAATTCTTGGAGTTCGACAACATCTACCCTGCCTCTCCCGTTCTGGATACGAATGCCTGTACATAGTCGCTACAGTTGGTTGAGCCGCGCGGACCCGACAAGATCGCGAGTCAAATTGCTGTGGGGACCGCGAAGTTCTGGGGTTGTTCGATGATGAATTCTAATAAATCTACAAAGTACCGGAGTTGCTGACATGAGCCGTCAGGCCCTTTCTGATCTGCTGGACCCGCACGAGCCGGAGAAGCCGCCCAAGCTCACAATTTTCGACTATGTGACCAAGCTGATCCTCCCTGTGCTCGCTCTCGTGGCCGTTATCTTGACGCGGTCCCAAAAGCAGACGGCGTTGGCTTGGGGCCTTCTTGGTTTTGCGTTCCTCTCGCTTCTAGCCGCGTTTTATCCTCAGATTGCATCCTTTGTGAAAGAGCAAGCGCGGTCCAGGAGGGATGAGCGTATTGCGAAGCGCGCCTTCCCGGAGCTGAGGAAACTCATCTATCGCTTCGGCGAGTTTGTCGGCTCGAACAGCGACACTCTCCATTACATCTTCCAGTCTGAAGTTTGTGGGAATAATCCCTACATGGTCACCACCAGGTTGGGGCTCCCGAGCTTAGACATCTTCCAAGGCTTCTGGGCGACCGTAAGAGATCAGGCCGCAAGTGAAAAACCTAACTTGGCCAGCTTCAGGGGCACGGCATCCGCGTTTAACATGCTCGTGGCCCTTTACAACAACCACTGCATGTACGTCGTGTTCGAACGGTTGCCGCAGGAACTCTGGGCGCAGGTTTCAGGCCTGCCAAAGCAAGTCGAGGAGCAGGTTGACTGGGAACGCATGGGGCGGAGGCCCCCCGGCCAGCTCGCAGACTCGGCAAGAAGAAGTCTCGAAGCGTGCCGCGAGCGTTTTAATGCGTTCTTGGATGCCTACGAGAACTTCCTTGGAAGTCTTGACGAGCGACTCACCGAGCGTCATTCGCCGATTCGTAAATTTCCGAGAGCTACTCTGAAACTGAGCCAAGGGCGAAGTGTGGTAAGGCTGACCCTCGCCGCTACGCGGGTCGCTCTCGAATTTATAGCAAGATGGCCACAGTTCGGATTATCTACCGACGATCTTTCTGCCCACAAACTGGTGATTGTGAGGTGAGGGATCGGATCATTAACATAAGTCGTAGAATCAGGCGGTTACGGCCAACGGAAGGGTTTTTCGGGCAAGCCGTGAGAGGTCATCAGCTTGGTTCTCAGGACTCAAGGAGCGAGGTGCCGATGGATCTAATACATTGATCACGTCACAGAAGGAAGGACGGATTCATGTTGGCTGCCCTTCCTGACCTGTCAAGGGCCTGCTCGTAAACGACTTCCAGCAGGCGTACCATTGCCAGCGTGGCCTGCTTGCAGTACGCCAGCAAAGCGTCTTTGCCTTCGAGTTCTTCAAAGAGCAATCCATCCGCAATAAAGCGGCCCTGCAAAATGGCCTAACACCAGAGGGACGGGTCTACTCTCGGGAAGGGACTGCTTTCCCGCCCCGTAAGTTAGAGGGTATAACCGTAGTTCCAGTCATCCCACCGGACCTACCTGGAGCCTAGCCTGAGTAGGGCGACAGCTACTGCAGCCTCTTCCTCACTTGGGTCTGTGCCTGAAGCTGCTTCACCCGCTCCAGGACTTCTTGCTTGCTAAGCAGGCCCTTCTCGGTGAGCAGTTCCACCAGCGCATTGAGGGTCAGCATGTTCGAGTAGGCCAGTTCCTCGAAGCTGAC